>WNGJ01018291.1_pt1 | contig 14733 bp, 14 predicted proteins | sample 5400611 | NCBI WGS metagenome assembly WNGJ01 (sample SAMN13153375, study PRJNA577476) | soil metagenome | isolation source: 40 cm soil or saprolite under Garry oak tree replicate 1 | place: USA:California | collected 2016-06-15
GTGCGCGGACGGAGCACAGCGCGATTGGCATCGGAAAAGTTTACGACGAACTGTCCCTTCAGATAAACACGTTCGCCGGCAAGTCCGCGCTCGGCGACATCTCGCAAATCGCCCGTGCCGATGAGCCGTCCGAGAGGCATCTTTCCGGCTGGAAAAGTTTTCCAACTGCCGCCGCCCACGTTTGAGGCCAAGGCTACTCCGGAAGCATCAGCGGGAACAGGCTGAGCAGGTAAGACCGGTACCGGCGTTGCGGGTGCAATCGGTGGAGCTTGAGCAGCGGCGACGGTTGGCGCCGGCGTAGCCACGCGAGCGCTAGGCGGCGTCGGCGCCAACGCGACGGCGATCGGGGTCGAAGTTGGCGCACTCGATTTTTGCGCGACGGTCGGCTGAGCAAGAGTAGAGGCAGGCGGCGGAGATTGGAGCTTTTGTTTCTTTGCCAATTTTCCGCCTTTTGGCGAAGGCGTTGCCTTGGCCAGCTTTTCATTTTGTGGCGCTATCGGTGTTGCCAAGGGAACCGGGACAGGCCTGGCTTGTTCGACCCGAACCAGCTCATTCCCCGCGGGAAGCGGCGTGCCGGTTGCGTCCACACCAGGGATTGGCACTTGGCCTTGGGCTGCAACCGTCTTTTGCCGATAATTGGCGTAGTCCGCTTCGGCTGCGGTGCGCGCGTGCTCCTTAAACAAAGGCCAGCCCGCAGCGAGATTAAGAGTGCGCGGCGGTTCCAGCCGGAAGGTGCCCAGCCCGCGCGTGACAGTATAACTTCCATAGAGCAATGGGACGGTCGTAATCATCATGCGACCGTCCGCCAACCGCTCTGCATGAATCACCGCCGAAAGATCATGGGTGCGCTCGAGTTTGATTTCCAACCCGACGTTCAGCGTCTGTTTCATCAGCGGCAGAACCTCGGGATCGGCCGGATAAAGATGCTCCATGAGCAATTCGCCACTATCGACCGCGTTCGTCAGCGTGACCATTCCGGAGGTAAACACGTCGCCGGGTCCGAGTTCCCGTGCTGCCACGATCGTGTATCTGCCGATCACGTACGGCACTAAACCGCGCACCTGCTGATAATTTCGAATATAATTCCGCGCCAGCTCCGCATTGGTCTTGGCCAACTCGGCGGCTCCCATTCCGACATAGCGATCGTAGAGCTGCTTCGCACTCAGGAATTCGCCAGCTGGCGCAGCCGTCAATTCGAAGCGCTTCGGCGGTTCGATTTTGTGCAGCTTTTGTAAAATGCGGTAGCTGTCTGGACGCTCCGGTTGATCGAAAATGTAAAAACTACCCAGCCATGCTGCGAAGGCGAAGCCAGTCAAGAGCAGAATGATGACCGTCCATGCGAAATAATTCGTGCGCCGCCGTGGACGAGAGTACGGCTCTTCGTAGCGAAAAGCACCATAGTCCATTTAAGCGAAAACGAGAAAATTCCCCGGTTTCAAACTGGCCGCGCAGTTTCGAACGACGAACCGCACCCGCAGGTCCGCGACGCATTTGGATTCACAATATGAAACCCCACGCCGGTCAAACCGTCGCGAAAATCCAAGGTAGCGCCGCGCAAGTATGGAATACTCTCAGCATCGATAAGAAATTGCATTCCCTCGCGTGCCACTACAGCATCGCCTTCTTTTTTTTCGTCGAGTGCCATTTCGTATTGAAGACCCGAACAGCCGCCCTTTGCAATCTGGACGCGCAAACCTTTTTCGGAGTTTTCTGCCTGACCTTCAAGCAAACTTCGAAGCTGTCGAACAGCGTTGTCGGTGACGTTAATCATCTTCGACTGAAAACCTACGATTCAGCCCCACCAAGTCAACCAATGTGAGAGGTGTAATGTCTGCTGTCCTCAGTCCCAAGGCATCTACACATGCGCGTGAGGACCCACTCCTCTACATCGGTTGTTGGCCGTGCTACGCTTGAACCTGACCCCCGATTTCTAATCTCTAACTTCTGTGATCAGATGAGCCGGATTCGAGTGCTACCAGACACGGTCGCCAGTCAGGTTGCGGCTGGCGAAGTAGTGGAGCGTCCCGCCTCGGTGGTGAAAGAACTCGTCGAGAACAGCATCGACGCCGACGCCCGCAAGATTGAGATCATGATTCGTCGGGGAGGAATTTCCGTGGTCCGTGTCGTTGACGATGGCTGCGGCATGGATCGTGATGACGCGCTTCTTTCGCTTGAACGGCATGCTACGAGCAAGATTCGCTCGGCTGCTGACCTGCAGGCTATCGGCACGCTTGGATTTCGCGGCGAAGCATTGCCGAGCATCGCGAGTGTTGCCCGTTTTCGATTGACCACACGCGAGCCTAATGCCATCGCCGGAACTGAGATCATCGTTAATGGGGGCAAGATCGAGATCGTGCGCGATGGTGGCGAAGCGCCGGGAACGCAAGTGGAGGTGCGGTCGCTTTTCTATAATTTGCCGGCGCGTCGAAAATTTCTTCGCTCGGAAAACACGGAAGGCCGTAACATTGAGCATCACATTCACCTGCAAGCGATTGGCCATCCTCAGATTGCCTTTACTTTGTTGCGAGACGACCGCCTGGTGTTTCAGCTCCCGGCGACGGCAACTCTCACTGATCGAATCCGTGACTTGTATGGTCCCGAATTACTGGAGCGCCTGATTGAGGTAAGCGGCAATGCGTCATCCAAAATTCAAATTCGCGGCTTTATTGGGCAAGCAGGTCTAAGCCGGCAAACGCGCGCGCAACAGCTTATTTTCGTAAATGGCCGCGCTATTGAGAGCGGCCTCATTACTGCTGCCGTGCGGGAAGGTTATCACACTACCCTCATGAAGGGACAGTATCCCGTCACGTTTCTTTTTCTCGATCTCGATCCAAGTGCTGTTGATGTAAACGTTCACCCGGCAAAACGCGAAGTGCGTTTTCGGGATCCCACTGGCATGCGTGAAGCAATCGTCCGCTGTGTTCAGCAAACATTGGAACGCAGTCGGACGGAGTGGCAGGAAAAATTTCGCGCGCCGCTCGCCGCGACGCCGTCGACTGGCACGTCAGTTGGAGTTCCACACCGTGAACTTCCGCGCTTTGGAGCCGAAGCAGGCGATTCCGGCCACAAACCCGTCGAATTCACTGCTCCTCCGCCTGTTATCCCGAGCGCTAGACGCTTTCAGATCGACGAATCCGTAGCCGGGGTCGCTGGCCCTCGCCACACAGGACACGCAAGCCCTTCCAACGAATCTTCGCCGCAGCAATTTCAGATTATTGGAGTGCTCAACAAACTTTACGTCTTGATGGAAAACGCGGATGGGCTCGTCCTCGTGGATCAACATGCAGCGCATGAACGCATTCTATTTGAGGAATTGCGGCGAAGAATGGAAGAGCAGGGATTTCCCGCGCAAAGGCTGCTACTGCCTCAGACTTTTGATCTCCCGCCGCGCGATGCGGATTGGATTGAGCGCAACATGTCGATCCTGCAAAAGATGGGAATCGGGATCGAGAACTTTGGACCGAACTCGTTCAAGATCGACAGCCTTCCGAGTTTTTTGAACGTCTCAGACCCGACACAGTTCATGCGCAAGGTGATCGATGATCTCAAAAGCGCGAGTAACAGCAGCTCGGCATTGCGCTTGGGCGAAGAGATGATCGCCAAGACCGTTTGCCGACACGCTGTCAAAGCCAACGATCCGCTACGTTATCTGGAAATTGAAAAACTCGTCCAGGATTTGCTCGCCTGCGATTTGCCTTACTGTTGTCCGCATGGCCGCCCGACGATGATTCAGATTTCGCTTGCCGAATTGGAGAAAAAATTCGGACGAAAAATCTGATGATGTGTGTGCTGGCAGTGAGTGGCGAGACGGATTTTGCTTATTTCCTTTTTCGATCATGAAGCCCGCAAAACTTGGGTTCGATATTAAATGAAAGATTCCGAGAAAATCGCCTTAATTACCGGAATCACTGGACAAGACGGTTCCTACTTGTCTGAGCTGCTCCTGGAAAAGGGTTATACCGTGCACGGAATCGTGCGACGTACGAGCAACTTATTGCGATCGCGCATCGAGCATCTGCGGCGGGATGACAAAATTTACGGTCAGCGGCTATTTCTCCACTATGGCGATCTCGCCGACAGTACGACCTTGCGCCGCATTTTCGGCGATGTTCGTCCGAGCGAGTTGTATCATCTCGCCGGACAAAGTCACGTCGGCCTGAGTTTTGAGATTCCCGAATCGACCTGCGAGGAAGCGGGAATGGCGACGCTGCGCTTGCTTGAAATCGCCCGCGCTCAACCGCAACCAGTGAAATTCTATCACGCCTCGAGCTCGGAAATCTTCGGAGACGCATCCGAAACGCCGCAAACGGAAGAAACGCCCCTGCAACCGACGAGTCCGTATGGCTGTGCTAAAGCGTTCGCGACGCAATTGGCACGGATTTATCGACAATCGTACGGACTTTTCGTTTGCAATGGCATTCTCTACAATCACGAGTCGCCACGGCGCGGGGAAAATTTTGTGACACGCAAAATTGCGCGCGCGGCTGCGCGGATCGCGTGCAATCTCGATAATGAACTTTCGCTCGGTAACTTGGAAAGCCAAAGAGATTGGGGTCGTGCCCAGGATTACGTGCAGGCGATGTGGTTGATGCTGCAACACCAAACGGCAGATGATTACGTGGTCGCAACCGGAAAGGCGCATTCTGTACGCGAATTTGTCAAAGCGGCGTTCGCAGTCATCGATCTTCCATGGGAGAAATATGTAAAGTACGCTTCTTCGTTCGATCGCCCAACGGAACCAACACGCCTGGTCGGTTGCGCGGAGAAGATTCGCAAAACACTTGGGTGGAAGCCGACTGGAAATTTTCGGCAGCTTGTGCGTGAGATGGTGGAGGCAGAGCTAGACGCGATCGATTCATGTCGGTGAGGCGTGAACGCAGGGAGCGCCGATTCCTTGGACCCAACCCAGGAGTCTGAATTGGGAATTGCCGGATGGCCCTATTTCCACGTGTTGCTTGCCATTTGGAGCGCTAGTTCTAGTTTGGCGCGGTGAAAAAAATTGAGGCGATCATCAAGCCGTTTAAAACCGAGCCGGTGAAAGAAGCACTCACAGAAGTTGGCGTGGAAGGAATGACGCTCAGCGAAGTGAAAGGTTTCGGCCGGCAAAAAGGTCACAGCGAAATTTATCGCGGCACCGAGTACACGGTGGACTTCCTACCCAAAGTGAAATTCGAGCTCGTCGTTCCTGACGATCGCGCGCAGCGTGCTGTCGACGCAATTTTGCGCGCCGCCAAGACTGGGAAGATCGGCGACGGGAAAATTTTCGTTGCGGAAGTGGAAGAGGCGGTCCGGATCCGAACGGACGAACGCGGAGCGGAAGCGCTGTGAGAAAGAGTCAAAAAGTGACGTGTCACGAGTGACAGGTCGAGGTCAGAACTCAGAGCGCAGCACGTTAACGTTTTAACAAATGCAGGACTTCTTATTGTCGGTTTTTCTCGGCATTGTCGAAGGTCTCACTGAATTTCTTCCGGTAAGCTCAACTGCTCATCTGCGCATTGTCGAAGCGCTGCTGCACATCGATCTCCACGACGGCTTCTGGAAAATGTATACGATTGTCATTCAGCTTGGTGCGATCTTGGCGCTGCCGGTTTATTTTCGCGAACAAATCCTAAGGTTTCTTCGCACGTTTCCAAAGGGCGAACGCGGCGATCGCACCATCTTGACGAACCCATTGAGTCTTACATTGATCGCCTTTGTCGTTACCGCGCTTCCGGCCTGGGCTTTGACGAAACAGATCGGCAAAAACCTGGAAAGTCTCTGGGTGATGGCCTGGGCGCTCCTCATCGGTGGCATAATCATGTGGGTAGTGGATGCGACCTTTACCCGCCCGCGAGTTGCGCGTATGGACGAGATGAGCCTGCCGCAAGCGGTGTGGATCGGCGCGGCGCAAATTCTCTCTGCAATCTTTCCCGGAACTTCCCGATCGATGTGCACAATCGCGGCCGGACAAGTTGTGGGCATGTCGCGCCCAGCCGCGCTCGAATTTTCATTTTTTTTATCGATGCCGACGATGCTGATGGCGACCGGGTATGATTTTGCGAAAGCCGTGATGCCGCATCATCACGACCTCACGAAAGCGAGTATCGCGCCGTTGGCTATGAGTGGCCATGAATGGATCGTGCTTGCCATCGGATTTGTGGTTTCATTTTTCGTGGCACTCGGAGTGGTCGCTTGGTTTATGAACTGGGTGCGCGCCCGGGGCTTTGTGCCATTTGCTCTTTACCGGATCGTGCTCGGTATCGGAATGTTGACACTGCTGGCGCACGGGATGATGTGATCGGTGGTGGATGGAAACGGACGTTATTCTTCCCGATCTACAGAGTGCAGTTCTTTGCGAAGATGTACGCTGTGAATTCAACGGGATGCAAACGCTCGTGGGCGTGCTCAACGTCATCCCCGCGCCCGCGCTCCCGATTAATTATATGCGGCTGTGCATCTGGGCCCGTTGGTGTAGTGGCGCGGGGAAGTTTCGGCAAAAGTCCCGGATCGTGGGAGTTGACGAACAGCAGGTCATCGCACAGGCCGAGGTTGAGTTCCTGCTGAAGGAGATGGAAGGACACGCGACCAATGTCCATTATTTCGGCGGCGTGCAGTTCCAACAATACGGATTGCATCACGTCGAGATTTATCTCGAAAACGAATTGCGGCTGCGATTTCCATTGCCAGTGATTCAAGTCACGCGGTCATGACTGGTTAAGCTCAGTCTTTTCGGTAATTAAGCGCTTGCCAATTGCGCCGAATTCATTTATCACGGCGCTTTTCATGCTGAAAAGATTTTCCACCGCATTTCTTTGCGGCTGTGCGGTCGCCGGTCAAATGCACGCGCAGGAAGTGGTCGTCCCTCGCGAAACGAAATCAAGCGATCCTGAGCGAGCAGCGACAACGCCCTCTGAAGAATCGAGTCCCGAGCCGGCCGCTGCATCACCAGCTAAATCGCAGGTTCACGAAAAGAAATCGCGTTCCGCTACGCTCACGGTCGAGGAAATGCGCAAAGCGGGAGAGCTGGCTGCTGAGCGACTAAAAAACCAAGCTCGCGTCGAACAGACGAGCACGACGCGCGTGTCCAGTTCGCACACCGCCAAAGCGGAGGCAATCGCCGCGGAGTTAGTGAGAAAGCAAAATCAAGTCGAACGGAAGAGCGCGCCACGTGGGTCAAATCCGCAGACCACGAAATCGGAGGCGGTCGGGCCCGTTCGGCCAACCATGATAGAAGGTGGAAAGCCAGAGCCAACTGCTTCTCAGCCGGCAAAAACAGAAGTTCCTGGCAGGCAAACAACCGCGCCTCAGTCCTCGAGCCTGCCATTGCGGAAGCAGGAAGAAACCACGCCGGGACAAACCCGGGAACCGAATCCGGTTTCTGCCTTATCGGTCAACCTGCCAACGGAAACCGCGTTTACCAAATTAGCGAATGGCTTTGATTTCCCGGTGGGGCCACCAGATGCTCAGGGATATTACAAGGCGCGCGGCTTCCGATCCCATGGACATCTGGGAGAAGATTGGGATGGGACGCGGGGTGGAGACAGCGATCTGGGGGATCCGATTGGGCTGGGGGAATGTGATTATCGTGCGCCATGCGTATCGGGAGAACGGCACAGTCAAAAATATCGACGTGCTCTACGGACATTTAGACAGTATTGTCGTGCGTCCCGGCCAGGCGGTCTCCCGCGGCCAGAAGATCGCGGCCATGGGCACGGCGCATGGCCTTTATGATGCCCACTTGCATCTGGAGATTCGCAAAAACATCGAAATCGGAATGAGTAGGGCGGCATTTGCGCGCGACTTCAGCAACTACTACGATCCGTCGCAATTTATTCTGGCGCATCGACATCTTCAAACGAGCCGGGGAAAATATCGCATTGCGATGAATACCTTTACTCATGACGCGCTCATCCATTGGGATACGGCGCGGGATTACTCGCATCATCGTGGTGGAACCAGCGAGTCGGCCGCGGCTCTGAAGAGAGCAGTCGCGTCGGAGCATTAGCTCCGGTTACAAGAGTTGAATCGTTAAAAGGTTAGGTTCTACAACCTCCCTTGCGCTGTCACTTTGGAATCTAGATTTGCCCGGCCAAAATCAGGATTAGTACGATCACTAAAACCAAGCCGAGCCCACCTGCTGGATAGTAACCCCAGCCGGAACTATACGGCCACGCTGGGAACGCTCCGATCAGTAAGAGAATGAGGATAATCAACAGAAGTGTTCGCATTCGGGAAGGCTATTCACGCCAACCGCGACGTGGCAATACTTTATTTCCTTCTCTGTAGTTTGTAGGGCGCGTGCCCCATACGCAGATCGTCGGACACCTATTTCGCCTATCGGTAGACACGGAAGAATAGCTATAGCCAATTTAGTTTCCCGCCGACAACGGCCGCTCCACACCGAAATCCGTTGCAGCTGATCGTCGCCAACATATTATTCATGGGCAGCCCGAGTGTGTCCTGCCGGATGCATCGGGAAAATTTTTTGCCCATTTTCAATTTCAATTTTGATGGCGAACACGATTCTAGTTGGGGCGCAATTGGGCGATGAAGGAAAGGGGAAAATCATCGACGTGCTCACAGCCAAGGCTGACATTGTCGTCCGCAGTCAGGGCGGTAACAATGCCGGACATACGGTCATCCATCGCGGAGCGAAATACATTTTACATCTCATTCCGTCCGGCATCCTTCGGAGCAGAAAAATTTGCGTGATTGGTAATGGCGTGGTTGTCGATCCCGTGGCGCTCGTCGCGGAAATCGACGGTCTGCGAAAATTGGGAATCACCATCGGCAAAAACTTGCTCATCAGCGATTGCGCCCATCTGGTTTTGCCTTATCACCGGGCGCTCGACGAGCAGCGTGAACTGAGTCAGGGCCGGGCCAAAATTGGAACGACAAAACGCGGAATCGGCCCGGCCTATGGAGACAAGGCCGCACGCACGGGGCTGCGGATCTCGGATCTGATGCAGCCGGCTCTTTTCTCAAAAAAACTGCGAGCCAAGGTGCTCGAGAACAATAGAATTCTCGAGGCGCTCGGCGCTAAGCCGATCAGTTTTCGTGAAGTGAATGAAGGCTATCTCGCTGCGGGAGAAAAGCTGCGACCGTTTGTCGGGAACACGGTGGTTTATCTCCATCGCGCCCTTGAACGCGGCAAAGAAATTCTCTTTGAAGGGGCGCAAGGAACGTTTCTAGATATCGATCACGGCACCTATCCTTATGTCACTTCTTCAAATACGACCGCAGGTGGCGCGTGTACAGGCACCGGCGTGCCGCCACATCGAATGGACCGGGTGGTGGGAGTTATGAAAGCCTATACGACGCGCGTAGGCGAGGGGGCATTGCCGACCGAAGATCGACAATTAACCGAGGCGCTTCACAACTTGGGACGCGAATTCGGAGCAACAACTGGTCGCAAGCGCCGCTGCGGCTGGTTCGATGCCGTGGCGACCCGTTACGCGGCGATGATCAATGGGATCGACGAGCTCGCCATTACGAATCTCGACGGGTTGGACCATGTCGATCAAATTCGCATCTGCGTTGCTTATCGGTTGAATGGGAAACGTTTGGATGTCCCACCGTGTGATGCCACGCAGCTAGCTAACTGCGAACCGATCTACGAAGCGGTGCGCGGCTGGAATACATCTACGCATTCAGCGCGCAAAATTTCGCAACTCCCATCGCAGGCAAGGATTTACGTCAAATATATTTCAAAGTTAACGGGAGCAAAATTGTCTATAATTAGTGTTGGCCCGGCGCGTGGTGAAACGATTGTTCTTTAGCCATGGCCCTCAGCGTGAAGTCCGTTCCGCGTCACATTGCCATCATCATGGATGGCAATGGCCGTTGGGCCAAAGCGCGCGGCCTGCCGCGCATCAAAGGTCACGAAGCAGGTGCTCAAGCTGTTCGTGAATGCGTCGAGGGTTGCGGCGAATTGAAGGTCGAATATCTCACACTTTACGCTTTCTCCGCGGAGAATTGGCAGCGCCCCAAAGGCGAAGTTCTCTCGTTGATGCGTTTGCTCGATAGATTCTTGAAGGAGAAAACGCCCGAACTGATCGAGAAAAATGTTCGTCTTCAGGCGATTGGTCGTTTGACTGATCTTCCGGAAAGTTCGCAGGCACAACTTCACAAAACGATCGAACAAACTGCCAGTAATAACGGGCTCACCCTCATCTTGGCGCTGAGTTATGGCGGACGACTCGAGATTATCGATGGCATTAAAAGCCTGCTTCGCGCGATCGAGCTCGGTCACATCGACAGAGCGATGATCGATGTCGAGATGTTCAGCAAACATCTTTACACTCGGTATTATCCCGACCCCGACTTGCTCATCCGCACCTCGGGTGAAATGCGCTTGTCGAATTTTCTTCTCTGGCAACTTTCTTACACGGAAATGTATATCACGCCAAAACTGTGGCCGGATTTTACAAAGAAAGACCTTCTTGCCGCAGTGGAAGAATTTGGCCGCCGGCAACGCCGCTATGGTTCGGTCCTTTAGCCGTAAAGGGATCCGAGGCCTCCGCGTTTAAATAAAAGCTTCCGCCACGGAATCAGCGAGCGACTTCCCGGCTCGAGTCAACACGAAGTTGCCATTCAATTGTCGAAGCAAACCGAGACTGACAAATTCTGCGGTTGCCTGTGGCCGATCACTGAGCAAAGCGGCTGACGCGCCTTCGCGTGTTCGCAATAAAAGCGCGATTCTTTCCGTCTGTTTCATTTCGCTCGTCAGATTTTCTGTCGATCCAATTGGCGATTGACCCGAAAGAACGCGATCCCCATATCCCCGATAATCGGCAAGATTTTGCCACCGTAGCATTCCGACGGTGGAAAAAGCGCTCGGACCAATACCGAGATAATCTTCGCCCGACCAATAGGCGCGATTGTGAACTGACGAAAAACCGGGACGCGCATAGTTTGAGATTTCATACTGTTCGTAGCCGGCGTTCTCCAGGATCGACATCGTCATCTCGAAAAAATCTGTATCGGCGTCGGGATCCGCTTTGAGCTCCCCACGTGCCTGACGCAGGAAAAATTCCGTGTCCTCCTCATAAGTTAGGCAATAGGCGGAGATGTGATCAGGCTGCAGCGCGATTGTTTTTTGCAGCGTCTTTTTCCACTGCTCATCCGTTTGGCCGGGCAAACCGAACATAAGATCGACATTGATATTTGAGAATCCGGCATCGCGCAGAATGTAAAATGATCTCTGCGCCTGTTCCGTGTTATGTTCCCGTCCCAAAACTTTCAACAATTTGTCGTCCCAAGACTGAACACCCAGACTGATTCGATTTATGCCGAGTTTGCGCAAAAGCGCTGCCTTGCTTGCGGAAACGCTTCCTGGATTTGCTTCAATTGTCCATTCTTCCAATTCCGACAGGTCGAGCCGCTGGCGAAAACCTCCGAGCAGGAACTCCAATTGTGAGGTCGTCAGAGCGGTTGGCGTGCCGCCACCGAAATAAATTGTCTTCGGAGATATAGCGAAGCCGGAGCGTTGTTGGTCAACTTCGTGCAAGATAGCCTGGCAAAATCGCTGCGTTTGCGAACGATCGAGCAGATCCTTGTAAAATGCACAGTAGGGACAGATGCGCGCACAGAACGGGATATGAACGTAGAGATGTCGAATCATGACTGTAGCGGCAGGCGTGTCGCCTGCGGTGCTTGGAAAAGCAGCCGGCACGGCTGCTCCTACAGTCGGGGAGTTGTGATTCGCGCTATTGCTCATAAAATCCGTTGCCACTGCCGAAGCACCGTGTTGATGCGAAACGTAGCTCTTGTTCTTTTCTGCGCCATTTCTTCCGGACTTGCGCAAGGGCCGCAGCCTGCCCCCACACCGTCGGTCGTCTATTCTGCGCACGATCCCAATTCGATCAGAGATTACAAGACGAATTCGCGCGTCGTGCATGAGATGGTCAATCGACTTGTCCTCGCCGCGACCGGCCAGACCGACGTGGCGAAGGCATGGGCATCGCTGGTTTCTCCCAGCGAAAGGATTGGAATCAAAATTTCCGCAGCAGGCGGCGAGCTTTTCACGACACATCATGATGTCGTGAATGCGATTGTCGATGGCCTCGCCGCGGCAGGACATCCGCGCGGCAGCATTATCGTTTGGGATCGTTCTCTTGGTGGAATCAAAGACGCCGGGTATCGACCGGGGATCGACGATTATCAGTTGAAAGCAGTGCCGCCACGTGACGGATATGATCCTCAAGCGATTCTCTCTGCCCCTTTAATTGGAAAGTTGGTTTGGGGCGATCTCGATTACCGCAGCGACAAAGGGAAAATGCTGATGCTTTCCGATACAGAGAACACCAGCAACGTGAGTCATTTCTCCAAGATCATTTCGACTGAAGTGACCAAGATCATCAATGTTCCGGTAATGAGCAGCAGTGAAATGAACGGCATTGCCGGTTGCCTTTACAATGTGACAATCCCAAACATCGACAACTGGCGTCGCTTCGCCCAAGGCTCTCGCTTTGGCGCGGAGAGTCTCGCGGAAATTTATAGCAATCCGCTCATCGCAAAGAAAGTGGTTCTAAATTTGATGGACGGCCTCGTTGCGCAATATGCCGGCGGTCCGCAGTCGCAACCGAATTATGCGGTGCATCACGCCACGCTCTACGCCAGTAAGGATCCAGTGGCTTTGGACGCCGTCGCGTTGAAGCGTCTCGAGCAATGGCGCGCTCAGGCGAGTTTACCTGCCATCGGTCACGCGGCGGCTTATATCGACTTCGCCGGCGCCCTCGGCCTGGGTAACTCGGCGCCGAATCGGATCGAGATTAAGAATGTCGGAAGATGAAAATCCGGCCGAATCAAAAGGCCGCGAGCGTGCGTTCCAACGCCTCTTCTCGAAGAAGGCTTTGCGGAACAGTTCTTCGCTCCGTTTCACGATCGTTCTATCTTTCCATCCGATTTCTGCCAACGCCCTTACGTGAGCCGGTGGCGCTGGCGTATTTGCTTGCGCGGACAACAGACACGGTCGCCGATACCGCACGAATTTCTGGAGTCCTACGAATCGAGACTCTTCAAACGCTATCGAACGCAATCCAAGGCAAAGTTTCGCGGAATGTAATTGTCGATCTTGTCGCGTCGTTTGCGCCTTTGCAGGGGGACGCGGCTGAGCGAGCGCTGCTCGAATCGTTGCCAGATTGTTTGGAATGGCTCGAGCAGTCGAAGATCGCCGATCGCGATGACGTTCGCGCCGTTCTCAGCAAAATCACGCAGGGCCAGATGCTCGATCTACATCGCTTCGATAACCCAGAGGAAATTCGCACGCTCCGCACCGGGGCCGATCTGGATGAATACACATATCTTGTAGCAGGTTGTGTCGGCAAATTCTGGACGCAGCTCTGCTTTCGTCACGTTCCAAATTTCGTGGAAATGTCGGAAGAGGAAATGTCCGCTCTGGGAGACGAGTACGGAAAGGCACTTCAGTTGATCAATATTCTGCGCGACGCCGGCTCTGATCTCCGAGCAGGCAGATGTTATTTCCCCGAAGAGGAATTGACTTCCGCTCGTATGACTGCGACGCAGATTCTCTCAGAACCGGAGCGGTTCCAACCGATCTATCTGAGCTGGGTCGAGAAGGCTGAGCGGGGGCTCGACTGCGGGATGCAATACTCACGTGCGATCCAAAATCGACGTGTCCGCGCTGCGACGGTTTTGCCGGCATTGATTGGAGCACGCACGCTTGCCCTCTTGCGCGAGGCAGGCATGACTATGTTGAATCGCAGGGTTAAAGTCTCGCGCCGCGAGGTGCGTGGAATTATCGCTTCGCTCGCCATCACGCTGGCATCGCGGTCGCGGATTGATGCGATTTTCGGTCGCGCGAAGCTTTTGCGATCGTCTCTGATTGCCGAAGATTAAAATATGGCGGTTGCAGGCCGCTGCTGCGGCTTACAAAAAATAATTCCGCTGGCGCTCTGTGATCGGTCGTTCGAGTCCCTCGAGCACTTGCAACATGTCTTCCCAGACTTTCCTTTTTTCCGAAGGCGATTGATTTCGAAGCAAGTAAGCCGGGTGATAAGTAATCATTAATGGCGTCCCGTTGTAGGAATGCCATCTGCCACGCAACTCTCGCATCGTCGCTCGCGTGCCGAGCAAACCTTCGACAGCAACCGCGCCGAGCGCGACCAGAACCTTAGGCTGGATAATATCGATCTGTTCGACGAGATACGGCCGGCACGTCTGCATTTCGAGCGGCGTCGGTGGCCGATTGCCGAACGACCCGGGCGACGTATCGGGCCGGCATTTTAGAATATTGGCAATGTAAACTTGCTCGCGAGAAAAGCCCATTGTCTCGATAATTTTTGTGAGCAGCTGTCCAGCCCGCCCAACAAATGGTTCGCCTCGTTTGTCCTCGTCGGCGCCGGGTGCTTCGCCGATGAACATCAACTCCGCGTCGGGATTTCCTACACCTGTACAGACGCGTACGCGCTCGCGAATCGGCGCCAGCAGGTCCGCTTTGTTCGGCGCAACAGATTGCAATTGCGCGAGTGAGATTCTTGACGCGCGCGGCAGGTGGTCGCTCGTCTCGCGAATCTTCCGTAGCGCTGCAACGACAAGATCGAGGGCCGGCTCCTTCATTCAGGCGATCATCCAGAGTTTTGCATGCGGCTGCAAATTCTTTGATGATGCAGCATGAGCACGCAGTCGAGCGATTACGATTATGATCTGCCGCCGGAATTGATTGCTCAGCGCCCGCCAGAACGCCGCGAAGACTCGCGGATGATGGTGCTGCGTCGCGACGAGCAGACAATC
>WNGJ01010369.1_pt1 | contig 14732 bp, 13 predicted proteins | sample 5400611 | NCBI WGS metagenome assembly WNGJ01 (sample SAMN13153375, study PRJNA577476) | soil metagenome | isolation source: 40 cm soil or saprolite under Garry oak tree replicate 1 | place: USA:California | collected 2016-06-15
TTATCAGAACGCTTGTTCTTTCACATCGCAGTCTCCTCCCTGCTCTGACTCTCGTGTCTCTAGGTGCACACACGCTCTTCAGTGATGCCTTGCTGATTCCTCCCCTGTATATTTACTCAGCAATCATGGGCCCTCAACTCGTATTTTTCTCTCATCATCCTAGAACAGATATACCAGGTAGCCAGCACAGCTCCATGAAAATGAGGAAAGACCAATTTTCCATCCATCCAATATGGTATACTATAGAGGTACTTGTATCTTTCTAGCCAGATTACCAACACTCATCATAAAACGCCATCCCTGGTAGGTCGTTTTCTTGTGATTGTTCCTGCAGGTACGATTATAGGAGAGCAGAATACCGGGCGTGGCAGTCCAAATGGTGACCTTTCTTATCAAGACACCTATGAGACTCATTCCCCACGATTTGGAACTTCAAATAGAGAAGAGAGCAGACTAAACACCCACTTAATGAAAAGGAGCCACAGCCATGACCTACTCACACAGAAACATTGCTGAGGAGCGAGAAGAAGCATGCCAGAAAGCAAAACAGATAACCGACATCTGCGAGCACCTCCATATCGCGCTTGATCCTATTGACTGGCAAAATGCTGGAATGCGGGCGTGTGTAACAGTGAATACTATTGAAATATCTGATCTCTTGGGCCTCGGTCAACCGAATAGCGATTCCATTTTACGTCTCGTTCAAATGAAACTGTTCGAGCGCACTGCTCTCGAAACTATTCGCGCTCGACCAGGTTGCAAGGCTTTGATCTGGAGTCCTGTTGCTGTAGTGCAACCACAAGCGTTTTTGAGTCTCTGGATCATCACGCTTGAGACTGATGCGCGTATAGCTATCGCTGAATACATCAGAAATGGGCAGCGGGTCTATGAACATTACGAGATCGATAGGAATGATAAGCACTATCTCGCAAAGCTCTTTGGGCCAGCTCATACAGGTGAGTATCAGCTTGGTGATACGGTCTCTATTGAGGAGCATGCGCGTACATGCACTGGAGAGATCGTCTACATTCTTCCACCAAACGAGGCATTCACTCACCACATCCATCCATCAAAGGGCCGCCATACCATTTCGGGCAAAGTATACTCGAACAATGGCTCATCAAGGTATATTGTCGATTGTCATGATAGTTTTCCTCATATTGTCAATCAGTGGCAAGTCTCAGTTGAATAGGCGAAGGATAGGAGCAGATGGCAAATAACGAAGCAAGGCAGGACCTGGATAGACAGAAGATGAGAGAGATCGGTCGCGTGTTGGGCTTCTTCAGTGCCTATTCAGAATCGCAAACTGGAATAGCAACGTACCACTCCGAGTATGACGCGGCCTCCTTGTGCGATCCCAAGGTACTCAGCGACCCAAAGCTGCTCAAGAGACCTAAGCAAGATCTTGACCCTCACGTTATCTATCTGAAAGAAAATGACTGCCACTCTCTCTACACGGAAGGGTGGAACAAAGGGCATGCCCAGGGAACTCAGGCATATGAAACCAGCGACCTGGAGCTTATTGGGGAGATCGCAAGCCTTGCTGGGCGGCTTGCCCCTTTCTACACCGCTTATACGACAGCGGAAAACGATGCGCGTGACTGTAAAGTCTTCGGTGAGGTACGTACCCACTTCATCGTCAATTGGAGACAAACCGGAGGCGATAGGCGCAGACGGAAAGGAATCTGACGCAGTCTTCTCAGTCAAAATGACCTCTCATGAAAAAGTGTTGAAGGCAGCATGAGCGGGAAAAAGAGAAAGAGGGTGGACGAAGGGTACAAAAAGAGAAGCCGATAACGTCCGATGTCATCGGATGAGTTTACCCTTCATGATTGAAAAAGGAAGCAACGGGATGCCAAGCGTGAGTCAAATTCTCTCATACGTGCTTCGCCGAGACTTTCGAGCAACAGGCAGTGGTGCTTGTGAGGCATCCGGATCATCCTGTTGGACAGGCTCGTGGCGCTAGTGTCAAACCGATCTCTGACGTTGTGTCCTTGCTCAAAGTATACCACTTTTTCATGGGCCGTGGTGCGTGGTAGCGCATGAATTACTGTTGGCGAACCCCTCATCCATGCCTAGATGTTCCTTATAAGTTGGGCATGCATAAGGGATTTCCCAGTGGTATCTTCTGCCCGCCGTTTGCTGTGGTCATGTGCCGTGGTGCGCCTGTGTCGCATGACGTTTCAAATCTACAGTGACCTCCTATGTTTCATTACCTAGATGCTGCCTGTTTCGCTGAACAATCTTCTAGTCCTTCACCGTGAGCTAGTGGGTCGTTTGCCCCGCTTTTTGCCATTGTTCCAAGTGCGTCGGGTATCTTCTCACCGGCCGACGCGTGCATGCTCCACTGCCGCCCAACACATGGTGACGTTCTCGCGCTCGCATGCGTCGAGCAGCCCGCTTCCCCCCCCACTTGAATGGCGTGGGGTTGGCATTCCAGCCACGGGCAGTCGCTTCCAGCCACTCAATAATTTGGCCGGGCTGGATCGGATGCTGTCCCTCTAAGGCCCGTCGTTTGAGAATGCGCTGCATGGACTCGGCCATATTGAGCCAACTTCCCCCTAGCGGTGTCCGCAAGGGTAAAATGCCCTGGCTGAACAGCCAGCGCATCAGTTCGGGGGTCTTGTGTCCGACCAGGTTGTCCCAGATCAGCAGCATCCGTAACGGCGGAAGCTGTGCCGATAGCGTGACGCGCACGGTCAACCCTTCACGCCAGCTCTCCCAGACCGCACGGTTCTCTTCGGCGCTCAATTGAACGGCGGGTTCGGGCAGGGTGGCCACAATGGCCGTCAATTGTTCTTTCAACCACTGATGCAAGACAGCATTGGTCACACTGGTGACCCCTTTGACCCGTACCTCTCCTGTACTCGGATGAAACAGGGTGAGCAGCTTAGCGGTGCCGTTGCGCTCATACTCGTGGGGATGCAAAGCTGGGTGCCCCTCCGGTTGCCAACTACTGCCAGGGTAGGGCACCGTCTGGAACGGCCCAGCTTCGTCTTCATTCCAGACGGCCAGACCCAGGGCTTCCCCGAGGCGATGGGCGCGCTCAATCAAGTTTTTTTTGCTATTGCATCTGGATCGGTCACGGTCACCGTTCCCGTCTTGCGCTTGCGTTTGACCTGGCCGGTCTCACACCAACTCCGGTTCTTTTGCCAACTGTAGCCTACCTCATGCAAGACGCGCTGGATCGTATAGGTGCTCACGTGGGGCAAGCCATCTGGGGCCCGGCGAAGCGCTTGCTTGAGCAGCGAGAGCGACCAGGTCGCCGTGCCATCACCTTGATGTTCTGGCCTTCGGCGCACCTCGGCTAAGATCCGTTCGGTCTCGGCTACTCTATAGCTGGCAGGAGTTCCTCCCCCATGCCCTGGTTCCAGCGCATTGAGCCCTTCCACATTGAAACGGCTCACCAGGCTTGTGACCGTATCCCCCACGCGGTAGCCCGCTGTCTTGGCTGCTGCTGTATAGCTGTGACCGTCTGTTACCGCCAGTAGGGCTTTCGCCCGCGCTACATGCGCTGCTGGCTGGCGAGGCTTCCGGCTGAGTCGTTGGAGGAACCTCCGTTCCTCCGTCGTTACAAGGCGCAAGGGAGCTTTTTGACGTCGAGACATGGGAGATCCTCCTCACGAGTAGGACGAAACTTTCACCGTCTCAGTGTACTGCTTCTCTAATCGAATGGCAATCCTCAGGGCAAACGACCCACTAGTCACTTACTGGAGAAACAAATTCCAGTTCTCGATATTCAAAGTCTAGCGGTGTATCATCCCCTGGAAGTTCCACATAGTAGATGTAATATGGTTCAGTACGTCTTCTACCCTTATCAACCGACCGAACAATACCTATGATGCCATCGAGAGTCGCTGACCCACGGCCAAACCCGTTCTCCATGATACGCACCCGATCACCGGCTTCAAATGCCCTAGAACTCATAGTAATACTCCTTTGCTCATGCATGCACATTTGCAGTGTATTGACCTCAGCTTTTATGATCTTTGAACAAGTTGCGGTATAGATCTCTGTATTGTGCAGCTTCCAACAGACAATCTACTCTGAGCAACAATACACTATACAGCATTTTCCAAGTGTACCACATAGCTCCACTGAATTGTTGGCTCAATATACCATTGAGGGCATTTCGCCTGTAAATCGTATACTACTACCGTTCATACATGAAATATACGATTTTCATCCGCTTCTCTGTCCGCTACGGACATCGCGCTTCCTAACTCTGAACAATAGAGTAAACGGACCTCAGACGAGGTGTCCAATACCCAGTCCATTAAACAAGAGTTTAAGGGAGAACTCTCGGCCAAGAAAAGTATGAGAGAGAAAAAGAGCAACTACTCTAAGAGAGCTTTGATCTTCACCAACAAGATCAAGCCAGTTCTTCAGGAAGTTCACAACAGTAAAAACGCCTTAGTCTCCTTGTAGCTTACGAGCTGCGCGAACTTTGCGTCTGATCGTTTCATGCGACACACCATAATCATCAGCAACTTTTCGGAGAGGTTCTTTCTTCTCTATAACAAGATATAGCACCGTCGGCCATCGGGAAGCGGGAATACCATATGCCGGGTTTCTTGGCCCTGGGCGTCGGTGCTTGATAACAGGAAGATTGCTTTCCTCAGCTTTTTCATCTTCAATGAGGAGGCGTTGGAGCTTTTGATACAGTTTTCCGGAAGGGGCAAGGAAGAGGTATAAAATTGGCGACAGAGTACTCGAAACCCGTCGGTTCCGGTGAGTCTATTTATAGAACACGAAATAAATAGCAGAACTGGCAAGGTGAGATCTGAGGAAAGACGAGTCGCCACCTTTCACTCAGATGTCTGCCGAGGGCGTGTGTCAGAAACGTGCTCGGTGCCTGCTCCCACGCTGTTTGAATGTCGAGCACCTCGCCGACAAGACCGGCAGCACTGGCGCACTGCAACACAGCATCCTTCCCCCAAGAACCAGGCTCGTTCCCGCTCGACATTCCCTCCCCTTTTCTCCTTGGTCTCTCGCTTCTCAAAGGACTTTTTTCTGAACGGATGGACCAAGGAGCCCGAAAGTTCCTATCTGAGGTGACAAACATATCTCCGTTAAAATGAATGTGGCTCCATAAAACAAGAACATCACATTTTGCATTTCGCCATTTGGGATCACCGGTGTCGCTTGCAGGGTCATTCAATACGCGAGTACGATAGTCCAGGTTGTCAAAGTCGATAGTTGGAAACAGTATCTCGTGTATTTTGCGCTCAAGGGATCCTGGTTCTCCGCCCGTTGGGTAACACCAGTCAGGAAAAGCCATGCCAGGATACGCAAGTGTTGGAAGGATCTCGACATGTCCTAAGCCTGCCGATCCTATCTTCTGTTTAAATTCATTAAAACTAGCCGGATATGTTCCATCCGGTTTTCGTTCGGATGCGCTAATTGCAACAACCCGTAGATTGATTGTTTGAGCATCATGGAATGAGACGAGTTGTCTTAGAAAGATGGCTGTGGGAGTGTTCTTTTCAAGGTCAATAATACAATTTGTGTCCAGCGTGACGTTCATGCAGTGCAACTCTTTCTTGTGGAAGAAAAATCTTGTCTTTATGAATATCGGCTAATGTAACAGGTTCTAAAGCTGAGAGAAAGAATATCTCATACAACTGTGCTGGCTACTTCGACCATCCGTTCTCAAATAAACTAATCTTTGCCTCCTTCCGCATAATACTCTCACATAAAAAATGTGGATTAGCGATATTATCGCATTTTACGAGCATCTACTTTTTGCGGAGTGAGCATGGAATCGCTTACCTTTTCCGGAGTTAGCGTGGAATATTTCGGAGTTTTCCAAGTGAATATTATCAATTTACGCTCATTTCATTTCGGAGTTACGATGGAATTCTCACCTTTCTCTACTGTGCGAGCCCCAACTCGTGCATGCGCCGGTGGATGGCCGCCCGCGCCTCCAGGAAAGGTCGTTCCAGATAGGCCTCATGGTCCTCCTCTCCGTGGTGGTGCGTCACCGTCCCCGGTCGATCCCGTGGGCTCAGCTCGCGGATGTAGCTCAGACTGCCGTCGATCAACGTGAGCATGTACTGCGCCGTCTCCTGGTCGAAGAGCCACCAATCGCCGCCGCAGGCCACATAGATCGGCGAGGTGTGTGCCATCACTCCGCGCCTCCAAACATCGTGATGCTGGATCGGGTTGGTGTAGCCAGGGCCGCTCACACGCGCGGCCAGCCAGCTGTGGCCGTCCACCTTGATCCTCGTCTTCACCGCCAGTCGGCGCGTACCCGTACGATCCTCGGATGCCTCGACCACGCGCCCCTGTTGGACGATCTGGAGGCTGTGGATCGGGAAGATCGACTCTGCCCACGCCTCTACCTCGACCGTCCCGCCATTTCCACTCAGGCGGACCGTGTCCCCGATCGCGTGGCCGTCCACGCTCAGTGAGATGATGGGCCCGCCGCTCATAAAAGTCCGCCCTGCCGCTAGGTTGGCACACCACGTCTGGTATGTGAAGTCCTGATCCGGCGGAATGGAGACATAGGTGCGGTAGAGCCCTACAGGTACCTCGCTGGACATCTTGTCGGTGCCCCCGACCAGCGGCAGGCGGTACCCGCCGTTCAGATAGCGGTAATACTCCAGGTGGTTGTACATGCTCCGAAACCACGGGGTCTTCGCCCCATGCCAGAGGAATTCCACGGCATCAATGCGTCCGGTCGCGATCAGCGTTGCGGGCTCGCCGTTGGGGTCAGGCAGGTGCGGCAGAATCACCGTCCCACCCTGAGCGTGGCAGCGGTCGGCCCAGTCCGACATCGTCACCTCCAGGGTCCCTCCCATCTCAGCCTCACTGGGACCATCGGTACACCAGGGCATGACGGGGTGCGAGAGTCCCAGCAGGGTCAGGTGCCCGAGCAGGTGCTGGCGATTCTCCTGGGAGGCAGAGACGATCGTACGGCCATCACGCGAGACGCTGGGACCGCCGCTGAACTCTTCCGTGTTCGTAAACAGGTGGCCCCACTGCGACAGCAGGAGGTTCACGACATTGAGGTCCTCGCCCGCCGCCTCGGTGTGGCTCCCCTGCGTGGAAAGAAAGTGGACGTGCGTGTCGCCGCTGAACCAGCGGCGGGCGTTCATGTTGCACCAGCGTGTGAGCCGCAGCGTCAGCTCTTGCTGACCCGGCGCGATCGTCACCCGTGTGCGTAACGGCTCGTATTCAAAGCCGCGGGCCACGTCGACCAGTACCTCGCCACGCGGCAACCAGCCCTGGCACGTGCCATCGATGTAGGCGTAACTCATGCTGCCGAGCCGGACGTCGCCTCCAACGTCGATATGCCAGGTGTCCATATTCGCATTGACCCGGTTGTGGTGACCATGCGGTTGGTAGGGAATGCCGTCAGGGGAGCGGAAGTGCACCCGGCAGGGCACGGGCCGCCCGGTCTCGTCGTCAACCACCGTCGTGCGGACCCAGTTCCGGCCGGTGTCCAGCAGTTCCAGGCGCACGCGTGGCAGCCCCAAGACCTTCTTCTCTTCGATTTCCCCCCAGCGGGCCATCCCGAGCACATCGCTGCCCTGCGTCACGGTGACCGTCGCCGAAGGGAGCGCCGCGATCTCGACCGAAGCGGGGCTGCTCTGCTCATTAAGTGCCTCGCCCCAACCAGCCAGGGGATCAACCAGGAACTCTTCGGCTGACTGCTGGGGCAGTGGATAGGGAAACGTGGCCACGCCGCGGTCGACCGCGACTGCGAGATCGAACGGCCGCGCAGCCGCCGCGAGGTCCGTGATGGTCAGCTTGAGGGGTCGTGCGCCGGAGCGCACAAAGGCATATTCGTCGGAGTGGCCAAGGGTCACGCCGGCGATGAGGAACCGTGGCCCAACAGGGATGAAGGAGAGGGAGGCCAGCGGTTGCTCCGGATGTGGGTTCTGCCAAGCCCACAGATAGTAGCCGCGCGGCTCTGCCTGGTTCACCTCCGCCTGGCGCTCTCCGGCCTCATCAAAGCGTCCGGCGTCTCGCGGCGGCAGGCTGTCGCTCTGATCAGGGACGGCGCGGAAGGGGAGTTGTCCCCAGGCAGTCGGGATCTCGGCGATGTCGAAGCGGTCGCGGATGGTGACGCGCACTTCGTTCTCGTTCTGATAGGTGAAGACATAGTCGGCGATGGGCTCACCGACCGCGCCACCGGCGGCGATGCCCGACGCCAGCAGGCGATGGGCCACGATGACCGACCGCGCGCTCTCATCGATGGGGATGCTCAAGGGAGCGTGCTGCAACCCGTCTCCAAGGGCGACAAAACAGCGTTGCGGGTCGCTGCCGACGAGAAATGGCAAGCCACGGAACTGTTGCGGCCCAATGGGCGCTGTCCCCTGCTCTCCCAGGAGCGCCAGCCCGGCGTTATGAAACGCCGTCAGATCGAGCGGAGTGTACTCGTCCATACGTCACCTCCTGCGGGGTTGAAACTCGTTCTCTCACCAACACATCCTCTCTATTATACTTTATTGCTCTGCTGATGTGCTTAGGGAAGCGTCAGGACTGAGAACAAGATCCAGAGTGAAGAGCCTTTTGTGGTAGACTGACGGTCACCCAGCCCATCTTCAGAAGGAGTGAACCATGAACTGCCCCCACTGTGCGTCAACGACACCCAAGGAACGGACCAAGAACACCTCGCTGGGCTATTGTAAACGCTATCATGATAGAGGCTCTTCCTCACATTTGGGGATTTTGGCATTGGAGAGCTATTTCTTCTCAACAAGAAGTGGCTGGTGAAGCGATGACACAAAAAGGTATGTATCTTATAAGCTCATCTTTTCCCCAAATGTGAGGATGACCCAACTGAGGGATGAACCAGGTGAAGTACAACGAATTCCGCAACCACAGCACGAGATCGTTGCCCGTAAAATGTACGGTGACACTTTTACCTGTTTGGGGAGTCGCCTGGAAGGTGATCGGTGTGGTATTCAGGTCAGCGATCAGGCGATAGAAGACGGCCTGCAGGTGCGGATAGGTCGCATTGCCCACGAGTTGCGCAACGAGGTCCTAGCAGGTAGCGAACAAGTGTAGAAATGTGCCTCCTTACAAGGGAAGAATGAAACATTCCCATGATGTAAGGAGGAACTCTTGAATAGTATCGCCAATTCTCCGGTCACTATCCAGACCTCTTCTCAATCCGTTCCCTCAACGCCCTGCTGGTTCGGCGAAGTGACTTTGATCGCGCACTTCTTGAAACGCCAGGGCGTGCTTGTAGCGATAGAGGAGCAAGCGCGCTTTGCACGTCGCCGCTTCGGGCACTATGACCTCATCGACTTTGTGGCTGTACTGCTGGGCTATGCCATCAGCGGCGAAGCGACCCTTGAAACATTCTATGAGCGCGTGCAGCCTTTCGCCAAGGCGTTCATGGCCTTGTTCGGACGGGAGCGCCTGCCTCACCGCTCGACGCTCTCCCGCTTTCTCGCGGCGCTCGATCAGGTCACGGTCGAGGCCCTGCGCACGCTCTTTGTGCAAGATCTTCTGGCTCGTCCCCTGGAAAGTTCGGGGAAAGGAGGTGGGCTCTGGGACCGGCAGGGAACACACTCCCTGGTCTTCGATGTGGATGGCACGCGACAAGCCGCTCGCCAACGAGCCTTGCCCCAGACTACTGATCTTCCGCCCGTGCAACGTCGGTTGGGCGAGGTCTGCGCTCCTGGCTACCTCGGGCGCAAGCGGGGCGAAGTGGTCCGGACACGGACCACCATCTTGCAAGCCCACACCCAGCAGTGGGTGGGAACGTTCTCCGGGGCAGGCAACGGTGATTACCGCGGAGAGCTGCGGCAGGCCGTGAAGGCGATTAGCACCTATGTGAAAGCCCAGCAAGTTCCACTGAGCCAGGCCGTGATGCGTCTGGATGGCCAATACGGCAATGGGGCCATCGTGGCAGATCTAGCTGGACTGGCCTACGTCATGCGCGGCAAGGACTATGATCTCCTCAATTTGCCCCAAGTGCAGACCCGCCTGGTCCAGCCACCTGATCAGCAAACCACCCATCCCGAAACGGGAACCTGCCGCGCGCTCTTTGACTGCCCTGATCTGCCCCTGACCCCGACAGGACCGCGAGCACGGGTGATCGTCGCCACGCACCAGGCGACCAGCACTGTTGCGCCGATCGGTACCACGCGTGGCGAAGTGGTCTACGAACTGTTCTTCACGGCTTTGCCTGTGGGCGCATTCACCCCTGCCGATGTAATGGATCTCTACCTGCACCGGGGGCATTCGAGACGGTCCTCTCTGATGAGGATCAAGAACAAGACCCTGACCGCTGGTGTTCTCATACGGCCTGCGGGCAGGAGTTCTGGCAGATCCTCTCGCAGTGGGTCTGGAATCTGCGCCTTTCCCTGGGACATGCTCTCCATCCCACTGCCATGCGTATGACGGAGTTTGCCCCACCCGCTGTTGCTCAGGCATCCACCTCTCTCCTTCCCCCCGCCTCATCTCCCAGCTATGGGCCGCCCACCTTTGCCACCACCTGGAAACAGAGTCGCCTGGAAGGTCGTGACTTTGCCCCCCAAGCCGATGGCACGCTGCGCTGTCCTGCCGGCTCTCCTCTCTACCCACAGGAACGGCGTCCGGAGCGGGATGGAACCGTGCGGGTCTTGTATGCTGCTCGCATTGGCCATTGTCGTCCCTGTCCATTGCGGGACCAGTGTCAGTGGCATGGGACCTCCAGCAAAAAACCACGACGCGTTAGCGCCGTGCTGCATCCCCGAAGCTCGGCACCTTCGCTTGACGACCCACCGCAGGTGCCTCTGGCTGCCCACCCCATCCTGTGGGGAGACTGGGAGCGACGCTCCCATCGACGGAAATTGGTCAAGCTCCTTCGCAACCAGCGGGTCGACGTCCGACTGCCTGCAACGTCCCCACCGGCTCAGCCCCCGCCCACTCGACCTCTTTCTCGTGCAGAGCGGGCACACTACCGACTCTCCTGGACCCAACGTCTGGCTCGCAATGCCACTGTGGCTGGTTCGCCTTCCGTCTCCATCACCCTGTTCGGGCTACCGGACGCTTTTGCCGCTTCCCTGGGCTTGCAGAGGTTCTAACACCATCTACGAACACTCAGCCCGGCTGGTTCTTTCCTCGGTCGAAATCTCCGTTCCGAGCGGGTCGCCATGTCTCCTTTTCCGCTCCCATGTGCTCTTTTATCGCTATCTACTTATTCTACCTCTCTTGTTCTCAACCCAGTCCCATCTCCTAGTGGAGCACAGGTGATGGGATCTTCCCGACCGACGACTTCGCCTCTTCACGCTGCCTCACCAGGTCCTGTCATCGGCTCTCCATCTCGTTGCGCACCTCGTGGGCTGTACAGATACAAGTCACGTACTTCGCTACCGCTTTTCCTCTATTATGAATGAGAGGATGCAAGGTAAAATGGCCTCTGTCCTCATTCAGCCCGTCTCTTTTTTGTAGGCTGATCTCCAAGTCAGGTGATAGCCTTCTTCCAAACATATCTGCAATTTGGAAATGCTTCATCTCTCGCGTAGAAAAATTATACCGTTGAAAGTAGTACAGTTCATTCACTCGATGTGGCGCTCGTATACTCGGTGGAATATCTATTAGGTAAATGAAGTTAGAACTACGCGCTGATGAGCGGAGAGGCACTATGGTTATCCCTTCAATGGCATACTGAATTTTCGCCAGAAGTTCATTTTCAATCATTTCACGAGTAATATTCATCGGCAGAGCACTTATTACTCCCGGCCGAATTTTGACAACCTCACCTTTGTACTTTTCAGGTTTCTCCTTCACGCCAAGAACGAGCAGTCCCCCTTCTGCATGAGCAAAACCGGCCACAGATTTTGCTAATTCCAAAAAACCGACAATGTCACGAGGGTTTGATGATTTTTTGATCGTATCATCTTGGTTAACAAGCATACCACGAGGTTTATATTCTAATGTCTGATGTTCTTCCACCCCTTGCTGGAAGAAGTTGTAAAATACGGTAAGAAACTGGGTCTGTCTCACTTTCGATACTGCTGGCGAACCCCTGATCTCCTTTTACACGGCTGGACGAAGCAATTGAACCAAAGGTGAGCGCCTCGTCTTCGCGTGAGGTTCGCCATCGAGCCAACGAACAATGCGAACGACATTCATAGCAGCAGCCGTGGCAAGATGCTGGAGATGCGTCTTTTCTTGGCCGATATAGCGAGAGCGACGCAGACCCATGACGCGAACTCGCCTCCGAAATGGTTCCTTCTACCCCTGCTCGGCGTGCGTACAGCGTTTTGAAATCGTCAGTTTTGGCACGTTCACGTGCATGTTGGAGTGCCTGATAGTGCTGTTCAGGCCGTACCGTGATGGTGCGACGCTGACGCGTCGATTGCGTACACAATGCCAGGCTTGGGCAGCATTGACAGTCCTTCGTCGAGAATTTGATCTTGATGACCTCGTTTTTGCGATTGTCGATGGCAGGCGTCCAACTGCTACTCATGCAGCCTTCTGGACAGGTCGCTTGTTTGGCTTGCCAATCAATCTGAAATTGTCCCGCATCAAATCCGGTCTGTTGCTGGGCCTGCCATTTGTAATCAGCACGCGTTGGACCAACCAGATCAATTTCGTAGTCCTGTTGGCTCCTGTGCAGCAACTGGGCATCGACATAGCCAGTATCGACAATGTGCTGATCGGGCAAAAGCTCCTTTTGTTTGAGGCCTTCATGGATAGTGGCTGTCCTCGCGTCGTCGGAGACGGGAGCCGTGGTCGTTTCAACATGCGTAATCAAGTGCGGGCTGTCTTTCTCACAGGTTTCGGTGAGATGAACCTTGAAGCCCACCCAACTGGTGGTGCGCTTCGCGGCTCGTGTGGGCGTCCAGATCGTAGGGCGAACTGATATACAAGGCAGCGGGAGGGATGTTCTCCGTGGAACGCCAGCCCAGTTTGCCCTCGCTCCACTGATAATTTTGTACCCACACGCGGCGCAAGATGTCTACTGCAGGGACTTCCCGTAGCCAGGATGGAGCATCTGGCTCAAAAAGAGCACTGAGCAATGTGCTTCCATCTTGCCCGACGTTTTCAGCCCAGACCTGTCGTTCTTCCTCTCCAGAAGGGAGCCGCGAATCTTCCAATCGCACTCCATAGCGATCGACCCACTCAGGCTGGCTGTGCTCAAGCAGCCACGCAGGAGCCACGATTGCCAGGCAATTCAAGGCATGACGCAGTGTCTCTCCTACACACGCCAGCCGATTGATCGCTCGGATCTTGGCCAGCACATGCGTCGAATCCGTTCGCTGTTTGCCACGCGCTTTGAGCCAACCTCGTTCCTTGAAGAGTGTGAGCATGGCCGTCAAAAGCTGTTCCTCAGCATGACCGACGATCAAACGTGCGCGGAACTCACTCAACACCGAGGCATCAAAACCGGGGTCAGTGAGCTCCAGGCTGAGCGCATACTTCACATCAATACGCCCCCGCACTGCATCAGCGGCTTGTCGGTCTGAGAGTCCCTCGGCGAACTGGATAATGGTGACCAGTGCTAAGCGCCATGGTGCTTCTGCTGGTTGCCCGTTATTGGGGAATAGATCGGCGAAGGACTCATCTTCATAAATGCTGCCCAATTCATCGCGCATATGCATATACACGTTCCCTTTCGGATAAGCTGAACGGGCAATACGAACTGTTTCTTCGGGGACGGGGCTGATCGCTTGTGGCTTGAGTGACATCGCTTTTCTCCTGTCTCGCTTGAAGTGTTGATTTTTGGTTATCATACCAAACGATGTCACCTTTTGCCTATCCGCGGGGTCAACAGGGTTCGCCAGCAGTATCAAAAGTGAGGGTGAGCCCAGTAATGTTACCCTGATGCCTGTGCTGGCTCCTTGGCACATCCGTTCGAAAAACTGGTCGTGTTCTAAGAACGGATATGCCAAGGAGCCAGCACAAGCCAGGACAGGCGCAACCCGCCACACTATGGTATTAGTCACACATCCATTATTCGGACGGTGACGAAGGAGCATTCCGAATAATATGGTTCAAAAGGTGACCGGACACTTGATGGGAGAAAATCGCGGTGGGAGTCCAGATAGGTGGGACCTCTTCACATATGGTTGAGTTTGCAAAGACCACCGGCATGCCGGTTCATGGTTCCATCATGTGCATGATGAGATTTTCTTCCTATTGGACGTGCTTGCTCCGACAAAGTGGCTTCCTCCCGTCTCTCGGCAATACGTACAAAGAGGTCATACAAATACGTCATTTAACAGATGCGCCCTCCCCTTCAGTTCTGTAGACTGTGAGCAGAGGTTCGGACCTCCCAATGAAACACAACCCTATAAGCATCTCTCTATCGTTCTTTAAAACTCTCTAAAAACTCTCTAATACCTATCAATGAGGAGACTTCTATGAAAAGCTTTGTTTTGCAGCGGAAAAATTGGTTCAGCGCTCTGAGCCTGCTCTTCTTACTGATACTCTCGCTTGCAGCTTGCAGCACCAATGCCAGCGGGAATGGAAGCAGCAAACCTCCCTCAACAGCAAGTGCGGCTACCAGTCCTATCAGCACTCCCTCGTCGACTCCAACCGTCCAGATGGGCGCTCAACCCTGCCCTGATGCGGTGAAAACCCCTGCCTCTTGGACCCCTTTGGTCTCAGCACCACCCGACATCCGTGTAGCGGACAGCGTGAGTTGCGGGAACCTGCTGGGGAAGCCTTCTCTGCAGGCCATGGTGGTTGCGCGGGAAATCCTCGGTGGCGGCCCCGTTTATCGCAGCATCTTTGTCTTCGACAAGATCACCGACCCCAAGCCTCAGCTGCTCTTCCAGATC
>WNGJ01010110.1_pt1 | contig 14730 bp, 16 predicted proteins | sample 5400611 | NCBI WGS metagenome assembly WNGJ01 (sample SAMN13153375, study PRJNA577476) | soil metagenome | isolation source: 40 cm soil or saprolite under Garry oak tree replicate 1 | place: USA:California | collected 2016-06-15
GACGTCGAGACGTTGACCATTGCCCCGAAATAGTGGCAAAGAGGTCAGCGGGGTGCGGGCTCTTCCGGCGGACGGTCCAGCAGCATCCGGTTGTAGGCGGCGCGCAGTTTGTGCACGCTGTTCTTGCTGACCGCAAAGGCGCCCAGCCAGCGCAGCGCCTGCTCGTCCACCGCTGCGCCGTCGCGGCGCAGGTTGCTCATGGCCCAGGCGAGCCGGAACGCCGGGCCGAGCAGCCGGTGGCGGGGGACCTTCCCGGTGGTGCGCCTGCCCGCGTCCGGGCCGGGCTGCTGGAGGTCGATGGTCAGGCGGCGAAAATGATCGCACACCATCTCGAAGGTCTCCGGCCAGGGGAAGGTCTGCAGATACCTGTCCGCGTTGTACCGGCCCGCGTAGCTGCCGGCGAGGAACGAGCGGCGTGCGAGCAGGCCGGTCAAGGTGGTGTCGGCAAGGATGAGCCGGACATGGTCGCCGTCATCGTAGACGCGCAGGCCGCGCTGCAGCCCCGTCAAGACGGCCGCTGGGCCGTTGATCCGCGGCCCCTGCAGCGCGCCGGCAAGGGCATTGCCGGTGCCCGGTATCACGGCGTAGCCGCCGATACCGGCCGCCGCATCGTAGGAGCCTGCCACGGCCAGGTGGTACGGGTCGCCCTCGGTGAAGGCCGGCGCGGCCAGCCGCACGGGGTAGGGGCCGTCGTCTGTTACCGGCGGGGCCTGGGGTTCTCGCGGGCTTGACCGCGCGGAGTTGCCGTGCCCGCGGCGGTCGCGTGGGTGAATGCTGGCCTGGCGTGTTCGGTCCGCGCGTGCCGGATTTTGCACGGCGGGTGGGCGGGCACCGTTCTCGGCAGGCACCGTGAGTTCCCCTAGAGTCGTTTTGCGGTTACAGTTCTCTACCTTGGCGGCAGGGGGGATAATTGGCCGAGACGTTGGCTATTGCCCAGCGGTAACAGGGCCACATAGGGGATGGAGATTATGACGGCGTTTGGCGAGCAGATGCGGCGCGTGATGGCGGAGCGCGGCATGTCCCTGCACCGGCTCGCCAAGATCGTCAACTACGACGTCGGTTACCTGTGCAAGGTCAGAAACGGCCAGAAGCCTGCGTCCCCGGCGATGGCCACGCTGGTGGACAAGGCCTTGGACGCCGGCGGCGCCCTTGCCGCGCTCGCACCGGCGCCGCCCGCCAGGCAGCGGCATCGCCAGGATGTGCATGTCAGCGCCGATTTCCAGCCAGCGGCCGTTGTGGCGTTACCGGACAGACGGCCCGATAATGGGCAAACCGATTCCGGTTGCGATGCCGACGAGGAGGCCGATCCCACGAGGCGCCGGGATGCTCTGAAACTTGGGCTTGCGGCGTCCATCGCGCCGCAGCCGCTGGAACGGGTGCTTCGTGAAGCCGCCGCTGAGGCTATGGAGTTCACCCAGTTCACCGGGAGTTCGGGTGTGGGGGCGGGCACCCTCGATCACCTCGAAGCCGTCGCCACCGAACTCGGCCGCGCCTATGCCGCGCGGCCGCCTGCCGAGCTGTTCGCTATAGCGCGGGCCTACCGGACGCGCGTGCACGAGCTGATCCAGGGCCGCCACACCCTGGCCGAGGGCCGCGAGCTGTACGTGTACGCCGCCTGGCTGGACGAGGAGCTGGCCTGGCTCGCTCACGACCTCGGTGACCTGCTCACCGCCTGGGCGTTCGCGATCGACTGCTTCGAGCACGCCGGCCAGGCCGGGCACAACGAACTGTGCGCCTGGGCGGCCACATCGATGACCGAAATCGCCCTGGACCAAAACCGCCCAGACCGGGCGCTCAGCGCGGCGGCCAAGGGCATCGAGAGATGCCCGGTGTCGCATCCGCTGGCCGTGCGGCTGCGCGCCCATGCCGCGTGGGCACATGCTCGGCTGGGCAAGCGGGGCGAGTGCGCGGATCTTCTCAGCGAGGCGGAAAGGCTCTGGGAGCGCCTGCCGGCCACGGCGCCCGCCACCCTGGACCCGGGAACCCTGGCGGACTACGCGCTGTGCGCCTACCCAACGAAGGTGTATCTGCCGCTTCGCGACTTCGACGCGGCCAGGCGCCACGCATACGAGGCTGCTGTCGCTGCCCACGAAGCCCGGCCCCGGCAGATGGCCGCGCTTCCATCTACTGGTGCGATGGCCCGCCTCGATCTCAGCATCGCCCTGGCCGGGCTGGGCCAGCCGGACGAGGCGATCGGCCATGGGCAGCGCGCGCTGGATTCGCCGCGTGTGGTGTATGGGGTCCGGGCACGTGCCCGGGAACTGGACGCGGTGCTCATGCGCCGCTACCCGAACCTGTCGGCGGCGCGGCACTTCCACGAACAATGCCGCGAGCTGACAACCGCGGGCCGGGCCGAGCTTAGCTGACCCAGCGTCGTCACTGACCGGAGCGCCGATCGTTGCCACCCTCGCCGACGGCGTTCGGCAGCAAAACGCGTGACCCTGCAGAGGCTGTTGGCGCGCCGAGTTCGCGGGTTCCGGCTAACAGGGGAGTGTCACTGGGCGCAGCCGTTCGGGATCAGGGTTGTGGGTCATCGGCGCGGCTGCGGCTCGCCGTCGCTTGCCTCGTGCACCCGGTCGCGCCGTGTCTGGCTGAGCGGTGCGGCGGGATCGCCTGCCCGTCGGGCAGGAGCAGCCCGGTGCCGGAGAACAGGACGATGCCGTTGCACAGCAGGGACCAGCCTTGTTCGGGGTGGGCGGCCAGCACGGCTGCGGCCTCGCGGCCGGGCGTATCCGGCGGCGGGCAGGGTGGCTGGTGCGGGCAGATGACACCGATCCGGAACGCGGGCAGGTGCGGCTCGGGCCAGCCGCTGGCCCACCCGGCCGCGTGGTCATGCGGGTTGCGGCAGTTGGGGTGCGGGGCTGGCGCGGCTGCCCGGCCGGCGGCCGTGCCCCGGTGGGGGTGCGCCGAGGGTGGCGTGGACGGTGCGGCCGAATATGTCGTCGTGCCAGTCGAGCAGGCGGGAGAGCTCACCGACGATGAACAGGCCGCTGCCGGTTTCGGTCAGCTCGCCGCCGTGGCCGGGGTGGCGGATGACGGGGTGGGTGGCGGCGCCTTGGTCGGTGACGGCGATCCGGACGCCGTGGCGCCACCGGGTCACTTGAACGACCACGAGGCGACTTTGACGGGCAGAACAGAACGCCGGCCGCGATCGGCCGGGCCGGCGGGTGATCGTCAGGCGAGCTCCGAGGACCCCGAAAGTTGATCTATATCCATGTGCGGAAGGCGGGGCTAGTGGCCGAGCTTGCCGATCATGCTGACGTCGTCGGGGTTGATGAGGTCGGGCACGGTCCAGCCGTTCAGGTCGTATTCGGCTAGGCACTGATCGGCAAAGGCCTCATAGGAAGCGGTCAGGCCCATCGCGTCCTGGGCGGCAAGGATCTCGGTACGGATCGCTTCATGGTTCCCGCCGTAGTTGCGCTCGTAGAGTTCGTGCCGACTGCCGAACTCGGAACCGAGCGCGTCCCAGAGCAGCTTCATGACCTTGACCCGGTTGACTGCGTCGTAGCCGTTCGACCCGCGGACGTACTTGTCCAGGTAAGGGCGGACATCCGGATTCTTGAAGTCGGCGGCGTGGGAGTTGAGGTAGATCAGGCTGCTGCCCAGGTCCTGTTCGATGATCTCCTTGATGCGCGGGTAGCCCAGGGTCATGAACCACCGGTAGGCGAGCCCGGCGTTAGTGTTGGGCAGTACTGTGTCTTCCACCCACGGGTCCGGGTTATGGGCCATCGAGTCGGTGAGCGCCCACATCATGTTGCGCCAGGCGAGCACCTCGCCCAGCCGCGCCTGCACACCGCGGAAGTCCTTCGTTCCGGTGATCTGGAGCGCCTTGAGCAGCAGCCCGGAGAGGAAGTCAATCTTCACCGCGAGCCGCGTGCAGCCCTGGAAGGTGAAGCGGGGCAGGAAGCCGGACGCCGCCAGGAACATGCTGGCCTTGTCGAGATCGCCGTAAACGAAAACGTTCTCCCAGGGGACGAGCACCCGGTCGAGGATGAAGACGGTGTCGTTCTCGTCGAGCCGGCTCGACAGCGGGTAGTCGAAGGGGCTGCCCATGACGGCCGCCCCCATCGAGTAGGACGGACGGCAGATCAGCTTCATGCCGGGCGAGCCCATCGGGATCGTGCAGACCAGCGCGTACTCCCGTTTCCGCAGCGGGATGCCGTAGTGCGCGATGAGGTTCAGGTGGGTGATCGCCGAGCCCGTGGCCACGACCTTCGCCCCGCTGACGACCAGGCCATTGTCGGTCTCGCCCTCCACGTGCACGAAGACATCCGCGACCTCGTCCGGCGGCCGGTTGCGGTCCACCGGCGGGTGAATGATCGCGTGGTTCGAGTACAGGACCTTCTCCTGTGACTCCCGGTACCAGCGGCGCGCATTGTCCTGGTAGGGATCGTAGAAGTCGGCGTTAACGCCGAGTGTTCCGAGGAATGCGGCCTTGTAGTCGGGGCTGCGTCCCATCCAGCCAAAGGTCAGCCGCGCCCACGCCGCGATCGCGTCACGGTCGCCCACCAGGTCGCCGGCGCTCCTAGCAATGCGGAAGTAGCGCATGGTGTAGCCGTCACTGCCGGTGTCTGTGGGGCAGGTCAGCACCCCGCGGGTCTCCGGAGCGTGCAGGGCGTCATAGAGCCGGGCCGTCATCCGCACCGAATTACGGAACGCCGGGTGCGTGGTGACGTCCTTGACGCGGTCACCGTAGAGGTACACCTCGCGGCCGTCACGCAGGCTCTCGATGTATTCGTCGCCGGTCATCGGGCGGGTGCGGACACCAGAGGTGACCGTGACAGCGGGCGGTAACGGTGCAGTGATGCTCATGCTCCTTCTTCCTGTTGATGTCGCTGACTGACGAACTTCAGGTCCGGCTTGCGGAGAACGGCCGCATCCGCCAGCCGACGCCGGCTTCCGGCGAGTCGAGCGTGCCGGACCACGGCGTGCCACCGGGCTGGCCGCCCACTGAGCGGAACAGCCCGGAGTGAAATATCAGCGGATCGGTATCGGCCTGGTAGCTGAACTCCTGTACCTCGCCGAGGTACAGGATGTGGTCCCCGCCGTCGTAGCTCGCCCACGGACTGCAGACCAGAGCGGCAACGCCGCCAGCCACCCGCGGGGCAGCTCCCGCATCGACCCACTCCAAATCGGGGCACTTCTGCGCCCGGCCGGAAAAGTGCAGCGCGACCTCATGCGCATGCGCGGCGAGCACGGTCACCGAGAACGGCCGGCCCTCCAGATAGGCGGACGCCTTGCTGCGCCGGTCGAGTGCCACCAGCACCAGCGGCGGGTCCAGCGACACCGCGGTGAACGCGTTCACCGTCGCCCCGTGCCGCACATTTCCGGCCCAGCAGCCAACAACCGTAACGCCGGTGGCAAACTGGCCGAGGCAACGGCGCAGCTCGCGCGGCTCGGTTACCACCGGCACCTCCGTTGCGATTGGAGGTGAACGGATCAATCCTGATTCCGCAGGCCATGATTCGTCTTGAGGCAAATGCCTCTGTCCGCCGCACCCGTTGCGGTTGGTCACCTCAGCGCCTCCAGGTCGCTCATGGTCTCCGCGCTGGCTGCTGTCGGCGAGGCCGACCTGTCTGACGAGGGCCGCCTGGGGTCCGTTCATGAGCCGCCAGTGAATCTCGCGCTGCACGCCCGGTGCCAGCACCTGGAAGTCCTGTGGATCGTCGAGCAGACGCAGCAGGCGGACGACGGCGTTGAGCAGGTCACCGGTGGCGTCGCTGGTCGCGACGGCTGGTCCGTCGTGCGGCTGGACGACGGTGGGACCGGCCTCCAGCAGTAGTTGCGCGATGATCGCGGGTTTGAGCGGAAGCTCGAAGGCCAAGAACGGCTCTGCGGCCGTGGCGTGGGTGATCTGCGACGTCAGGGGGACGTCGACGGTCACCACGAGGTACTGGCCCGCGTGGTAGTCGAAGATGCGGTCACCGAGTACCGAGCGCTTCGCTCCCTGGGCGACGAGGACTAGGACGGGTTTGGTGACCGTGCCGGGCGGTTCGCTCTTCTGGTCCGTGGAGAACACCGTCATTCCCTCGGTCCACGACAGCGGTGAGTTGTGGTTCGCGAGCCGGGTGATCTGCCTGCGCAACTCGTCCAGGGGATCCACGTCGCCAGTGAAGCACCCGAAGGCCCCGGGGTTTCACTGGACTTTCGCACGTTCGCGGTGCGGCCGGCCAGTTGAGATGGGCTGCCGCGGGCCGGCCAGGGCGACTGTCCGGGCGCCTGCGCGTCAGCGGCTGAGTGCCGTGGCGGTCGGGGCCATCAGGTGCCGGCGGGCCTGGTCGATGGTGGCGAATACGTGCAGCCGCTGGTGCAGACCGGTGATCCGCAGCATCCGGGCGACGAGCGGCTGTGGTGCGATCAGGCCGTAGCGGCAGCCGGCGGCATCGGCCTCGTTGGCGATCCGGACGAAGGCGGTCAGCCCGGATGCGTCGCAGAAGGACAGGGCGGTCAGGTCGAGCAGGAGCAGCCGGGGGCGCCGGCCGATGGCGGCGCGGCCACGCCGGTACAGGCGGCCGGCCGTGGCGAGGTCCAGTTCCCCGCGCACCCTCAAGATCTCGGTCCGGTCATCGCGACCGGCGGTCGTGCCGTCCGCGCTGCAGCTCACTGCCCCACCCTTCGCCAGCGGCCACGCTCTGCTCCCGCTGTGGAAACCACATTTGCCGCAGGCAGCCTGCATGCACAATAACACTTGTGCCCCGCTAAGCCTCAAATGCTCATTTCCGCTGCCCATTTCATATGCACGTGCATCGGTGCTTGCATTACGCTTGTGCGGAACGGGAGTTTCATCCTCCGGGGCTTTGCGCGCTGTGATCGACGGCGATGAGCCATCGCCTGGCGCGCCAATTGCTGATCAACTGTGTGGCTCGCCTGGGTTGTGGTGACACCCTTGGCTGGGGGCCGGCCGGATGGATGGATGGATGGATGGATGGATGGTCTCCCGGACGGTAATCACCCGGTATGGCGAGGCTTACACGTCAGGCGCGGCCGGCCGGCGGCTTCTGGCCCAGCCCGGCTTGCTTTCGCTCACGGGCGGCGCTTGCCCGCCGGTCAGCAGCCGGGCGGCGGGGAATGACGGGGGAACTTGGCGGGGGGCGCTGGGGCGCGGCCGCGGCGCCTAGATTGTTTTGATGATCTGCTGGAGGCACCATGGGGTGCGTTCCGCGGGCTCAGCCTGCGCGCTCATGCGGTCCATGACCTGCAGGTAGTGGCCGGTGTCTTCGCGCTTTCGCAGGTAGAGGGCGCTGGTGAGCTGCTCAAGGTAGACGACATCGGCAAGGCGGGGTTCGGCGAACCGCAAGATCGTGAATGAGCCGCGATGGCGCATTCCCTGTGGGATGCCGTTGCCCGCGCAGACCCTACGGGCGACGACATCACTGCCACCCCAGGCCGCAGCGGCCAAGCGAGGGAAACAGCACGCCGCCTGGGCCTGCCCAGCAGCGTCACCACTCGCCTCTCTGAAGGCATACGTGTGCCCCAAGAACGTATTGACCGCGTGGCGCTAGCCGGCACCACCTGGTGGCATCCAGCCGACAAGTAGGCGGCAGTTCATCCGTCTCCTGGAGGTCGGTCCCGTCCCGGACGGGCGCCCGGAGTTCGGCGCGCCCATAGGGCAGTTTGGAACCCCACAAGATCAGGAACCTCCGTTGGAGGCAAACGGCTGGTGGTCGTTCCACCATTTCAGGTCCGGGTCGCCGCGGGGAGCCTGGAAGCTCGCACGGCTGCTGATCCGCTGGAGCAGGTCTGAGACGTGGGCGTGGTCGAGCGCCTGGGCTTCGCAGTAGCGCCTGATGAGAGTGACGGTTCCGGTGGGCAGGTCCAAGCCGCGTTCGGCGCAAAGGCGCCGGGCTTTTCGGTCGTCGGTCGCGAGAGGTATGCCGCGCTTTATGGCGACGGCGATCGTTGATGCTTCTCCGTCATCGACCAGGCTGGCGAGTTCGACGAAGAGAGGAGTTTCGTCGGGTGCGAGGTCGATGATCTCGAAGGCGCCAGTCTGGACGTGATCGATGAGATTGACGGGAGTAACGCGGGTCTCGCCATCGGTTGTGTCCCTGAGATGGCCAACCTCGTTCGCCGCCTGTCTGGTGACTAGACAGTTGAGGCCGACGCTGCGAGCGATCTGATGGACAGGGCCGGCTGCGACGAGGTTGATCGTGACGCATGCGTCGGGGAGCAGTGGGGGATTGGGCATGGTTCACCCAGCCGCCTCGGCCAGGTCGAGGATCTGCGGTGAACCGTCGTTGGCCACATCGGCGGTTTCGGTCAGCTCGGCGTAAGCGCGGCGGGCGCCGACGATGTCAGTGTGGAGGTAGTGGGCGAACTGGGTCTCGGTGATGTCGCCGTCGGCGTAGAGTTGCGTGGCCAGCAGGCGGTAGTGCAAAGGCAGCGCATCGCTGGCCTGCTCTGGCTGTTCGAAGCCCAGCATTCGCGCCGCCAGCCGTGACTGGAAATTCCGCTCCCGAAGACGCTCCCAGGTTCCGGCAGGGATCAGGCCCAGATCTTCAAGGCGGCCTGACAGTGCTTGCAGGGATACGCCATAAGTGTGTGCGAGCTGGACCAGCACGGACGGGGTCACCCGGTCAGAGTTTGTGCGCTTGAGCTCATGGAACCTGCGGGAGAGTCCGCTTCGGGGCATGAGGAAATTCGCCGCGAACGCGTCCGCGAAGTACTCGGACTCGGGCTGGCGTAGGTAGGACAGCCGGGTGACCTCGGCCCGGTCCCGGTTGGCAAGGTAGTGGGCGTACTCATGCGCCAGAGTCCACCGCTGACGTTCGTCCGGATGCCGCGAGTTGACGGCTACGCAGCCACCCAGGGCGTCTGCGATCACGAACAGGCCGGCGATCAGTGACGGCAGGGGAAGCACGAATACCCGTAGCCCGACTTCGATTTCAAGCACTTCGCGCAGTTGCCGGATCGGTCCGTCGCCAAGTCCCAGCCGGTTGCGTTCCTCGGTCGCGAGATCTTCGGCCCGGCGCGAATCCAGCGCTGGGAGGGAGCGGACGGGCTCAGGCCGCCCCGGCGGTTCGGTGCCCGAGATGCGCAGCAAGTCCAGGTAGTCATCGGCGCGGCGCTGCAACTCATCCACCGCCGAGGAGAGATCATCGGTGTCGCGCTGGCCTGCGGGCATCACAGCGCGGAAGCGCGCGCCGATCGCTACAGGCGGGGGGGTGGGGCGCAGCAGTTCGCTCAATCTCGCCCGGTATATCTCGGCCAGCCGGGCGAGTTCGTGTGGGCTAGCTTCCCGTGTTCCCTTCTCTATCGCGATCAGCAGCGGGCGGCTCACGCCCAGTTCCGCAGCCGCATGAGCCTGCGTGAGGCCACTGGCTTCCCTCGCCGCCCGCAACCGCGACGCTAGCGACGTGGATTGTCCGACCTGGTCTTGGGTTTCATCAGGCATAACGCGACCGTCCTGCTCTCACGCCGCGCGTGTGGACGCACGGCATCCTCGTTCGAGCCCATTCCTCTACGTAGGCGCGGTAGAGCCTAACCACCTCCTGCTGCGTCAGGCCGGTCACGTTGGTGAGTTCCGGAAACTCAGACACCATGCGCCGCCACGGTTCTGAGCCGTCGAGGCACGTCCGCATCCGGGTGACCTGCCAGATCATGGCGTTGATGTTGAAGTCCCGGTCGTGTCCCCGCCGCTCATAGGTGTCCATGGGAAGGAGGCCGGTGAGCCCGGCGGCGGTGAGCGACTGGAGTCGCAGCAGGCATGAGGTGCATGCCCCACACGCTCGGTGCTCGGGTACCCGGGCTGCGAACCCGACATCACATGACACCGTCAGGCCGAGCGCCTTGTGAGCCGTCGATGGCGCGCGGCGGAGCAGTTCAGCCTTGGTAAGCGCAATGGCTGGCGCGTCGATGGCGAAGGTGCGCTCGCTGACCGCGCTTGCCAGATCCTGGACCATGCGCAAGGTCAGGGGATGGACGGCTTTGCTCGCTTGCGCGCCCTGCTGGGACCGGACATATGGGAGGTTGATCGCCCCGATACCGTTCTCGAACACCCCGAGACGGTCCTGGTGAACTGCCCAGGCGGTCGCGACTCCCGCTGCCAGGAACAACAGGCGCCTCATTCAGGGCGGCTAGCACGCGTCGCTGGACCCGCCACATCCATCCGTTGGTGTGCACGCTGACGCCGACTGCGTCGCTGTGGAGCAGTTGCAAGGCGAGCCCTGCGGCCGAGTCGAGACCGCCTGAGAACAGGACAGGCACGGCGCCGGCGGGCACGGTGTCGAAAAGGAACTGTTGTGGCGTGTCGAGCACCCCGGCTCCTGACTGAAGCTGTCTGAACTCCAGAGACCAGGCATCGTCGGTCAGCCAGCGCAGCAAGTGGCTGAGCAGAGGGATCTGCTGCCGCCACCGATCCGGTTCGCGGACAGGAATGTCCGCCCACAGTGACCGTGCCCACACCGTCCCCGGAGGGCGTTGGCGCTCAGTCGGCCGGGGGACCAGCCGGTCAATCGCGTGGATGCTTGCCGCGATCTCAAGCAGGTCAGCCGCCAGCGCGGGCAGCGCGCGTGACAGCCGGTCGACGACGGCGTGGCCGGACAACGTCATGTCGGCTCCGAACCTCAGCGGCATGGGAGCCGATCCACTCGCAGCGAAACGCGCGGTGGGCGATGACAGACCGGAGATGACCGGGTTCACAGCATCTCCTCGATGTTGACATCCATGAGGTCAGCGGTAGCGAGCTTTAGCCGTCGCTGCCCTGGCGCGCGGAGCCCGCTGCCGTCCGGGTGCGCGAGCAGCCGTTTCGCCAGTTCACCCAGCGGATTGCTCTGGGCGATGCCCTCGAACCGGTGGCGAAGCTGGACAGGGTCGAAGCCATTACCCATGAGGACAGGAGCCATCCGGTCCAGCCCGAACGAATACGCGACCTCGGCGACCACGCGGTGGGCCAGCAACAGCGCGGCAGTATCCGGCGAGGTGAGGGCCAGGCGGTCCTTCATCACGGCCGATAGGGCATCTACGGCCTGCCGGGCCAGCCGAGTTGGGATGTGGGCCGGCAGCGCCCGGCGACTGCCGCCATCGTCACCGTGGCCGTCGTAGCCGGTCGCGGCAGCCAGGTACGCCTGCGCGCCGAGTGCGGGGAGCTCGGGAACCCCATGAGTACGGCGGAGTGTCTCCGCAGTAGCCTTCGCGACGTGGTGCTCGATCGCCTCGTGCGACTCTCCAGCCTGAAAGGCCTTGAGTACCCGCCGCCAGCGAGCGCTCAGGGACCGCGGCAGCCTGTCATCGTCCGGCATCCCTGTCTCCGAAGTGATCTTGATCGAACTATGTCAACGAGTTGAGCGTAACATACAGTCTAAGAGAGTCAAAATGTTAACGCTGCTCAGGCTGGTACCGCGTCACTACGGGCGGTCGTGAGTGGGCAGCCGGGGGAGGCGGCACCGGTGGGTCGTGGAACGCAGGCATGATCTCCGGGGCCAATCAGAAGGCGATCGAAGCCGCCGGGCTGCCGTTCATCCTCGGCATGCGCATCCCGCACGTCCCCTACGTGGTCGCCCACTGGCAGCGCGAGCATCTGGGCGAGGAGATCTCCGACGGGCAGGTATTCACTCAGCCGTGCCGGCCGGGCCGTCCGCGGGCGGCGTGATCAGGTCATCTACTACAAGTACCGGGGCTGGCTGTGCCCAGCGGTGGCAACTGGTATCCGACCACACTGCCCATGATCAACTCGCTGAGCAAGATTCCGTGCCCGATAGATAACTGCTGACAGGCAAGTGTCCCCGAGAAGCCGGTCCGCTAGCCCGGCCCTCCGCACATGTATATAGATCAACTTGCCGACTCCTCGTCGATTGTCTGACGATCGGCCCATCGGCCCATCGGCCCATCGGCCCGGCTGGCTGCCGCCAGCGCGCCGCTTCGCCCGTCAAACTCGCCTGCCGTAGCATCCCGCCCGGCACCTCCAGCATCAGCTGGACATACGGGCGGGTAACTGGCAGGATTCCGGTCGTGGCCTCATGGACCGCTGATCTGACGGTACGGCCGGTGCCGGCCGGCGAGACGGCCCGGTTCGGTCAGATCCTGGAGGAGCACCACTGGCTCGGCGCGCGCCTGTTCGGGTCGGTGGTCCGGCACGTCGCGGTCCTGGACGGCGCCTGGGTCGCGCTTTTGGGGTACGGGTCGGCGGTGCTGCGGTGCACCGCCCGGGACACGGTGATCGGCTGGTCAGAGGCCGACCGCCTCGACCGGCTGCCGCTGCTGGCCGGCCAGCAGCGGTTCTGCGTGCTGCCCGGCGGGCGGCCGCAGCTGGCCTCGGCGGTGCTGGCCCGGTCGCTGGCCCGGCTGCCCGGCGACTTCCTGGACCTGCACAACCAGATCGTGCTGGCAGCCGAGACGTTCACCGACCCGGCCCGGCACACCGGCGCGTGCTACGCAGCGGCCGGGTTCGCCTGCGCCGGGCCGACCGCGGGGTATGCCCGCGGCGCGGGCGGGCGCGGGTATGCCTTCCATGGCCAGGTGAAGCGGTGCTGGCTGCGTGAGGTGCACCGCGGCGGCCTGGCCGCCCTGGGTGCGGTGGCGCCGTCGGTGTTGTTCGGCCCGCCCGCGCCTTCGGTGTGGCTGGATCTGCCGGCGGCGCACGTCGCCTCGCTGCGCGCCCATCTGGAGGCCCGGCTGCATGCCGCCGGGTTCGGGCAGCAGGCGCTGTCGGTGTTCGGTGCCCGCTGGTCCCCTCGGTCCGGCGGCTACCTCGCGCCGTCGGAGTCGAGTTTCCGCCGGTTCCTGCACGGGCTGCCACCGGGCGCGCTTGGCGCCGCTATCGGCAGCTGGCTGGCCGGCCAGGCCGATGCCGGCAGCCTGGATGCCCGGCGGGCCCGGCGGCTGGCCGCCCGCCTGGCCGCTGCCGCCCCGGCGGTGCGGTGATGGCCGGCCGACGCCGGGCGGCCCCGGCAGCGGAGCTGGCCTGGGCCGATGTCCCGGCACGGCAGGTCAAGATGCTGGGTTCCCTGCCGGTGGTCTTCTCCTTCTGCCGCCGGCTGGACATCAGCGGCGTCACCGGCGATCTGGTGCCGATCCGCGAGGTCGCGGCCGTGAGCGCCGGGCAGGCCGCCGAGGCGATGATCTGCAACCGGCTCACCTCGCCCGCGCCGCTGGTGCACGCCGGGGACTGGGCCCGCACCTGGGCGGTCCCGGAGGTCCTGGGCATCCCCGCCTTCGCGCTGAACGACGGCAAGCTCGGCCGCACCCTCGATGCGATCGCCCCGAGACTGGAGGAGATCACCGGGCGGCCGCAGTCCGCGCGATTTGCGCCTTCGGCATCGACATCAGCCAGTTGCACGGGGACATGACCAGCTTCTCGCTTTACGGCGCCTGCGAGCAACTCGATGAGGATTACCCGGCGCCCTCTTACGGGCACCCCAAAGACCGCAGAACCGATTTGCTGCAGGTGCAGGCGGGCATCGCGGCCGCCGGCGACGGCGGGATCCCGGTCTACGCCCGCGCCTACAGCGGCGGGGCCGCCGAGATCTCCCAGGTGACCGGCGCGATGAAAGCCCTGAAGAAGATCGCAGGGGCGAAGAAGTTCCTGCTGGCCGGCGACTCCAAGCTGATCAGCTACGACAACGCCGCCGCGATCCAGGGCGCCGGCTGCACGTTCCTGGCCCCCGCGTCCAAGACGTACGTGAGCCCCGCCGAGCTGGCCGCCTGCGGCCTGGGCAAGGCCACCGAGGTCGGCTACGCCGCCGGACGCGACCAGCCCAAGAAGAACACCGGTCAGCTGGGCCGCTGGTACGTCCTCGAAGACGATCAGAGCTTTGCGATCCGCAACTCCAAACGCAAAAGCGACCCGCCGATCCGCCTGCGCCGCGTCTTCGTGCACTCCACCGCCCGCGCCGGTGCCGCCCTCACCAGCCGCACCAAGAAGCTCACCCGAGCCAAAGACGACCTGGACCGCCTGGTCTCCGGCCTGGGCGGCCGGTTCTACCCCAGCCAGGAGAAGGTCACCGGCCGGCTCCAGCAGATCGCCCGCGACCGCAAGGCCGGCCCCTACCTGCGCTACACCCTCGGCACCGCCCCCGCCACGGCGGCCAGCGGCCCCGAGGACAGCGAACAAACGGCCAGCACCCAGACGGCCGGCACCGGCCAGACCGGACCCGGCCCGGCGGGCACCTGGCAGGGCAGCGGCAGCGGCGGACCCGGCAAGCCCGCCCTCACCTGGTGGTTCGACCAGGCCGCCATCGACGCCGAAGCCGCCACCGACGGGTACGCCCTGCTCACCAACCTCGACGCCACCGAGACCGCAGCCGGAGTGCTCCTGCGCTACAAGGCCCAGGAAGCCGTCGAACGCCGCTACGGCAACCTCAAAGGACCGCTGGCGGTCGCCCCGATGTTCCTGAACAGCAACCGGCGGATCGCCGCGCTGATCACCGTGATCAGCCTCGCGCTGCTGGTCTTCTGCCTGATCGAACGCGAAGCTCGCCGCAACCTCGCCCCGCAAACCAAACTCGGCGGCCTGTACAACCGGCAGCCCGCCCGGCCCACCGGCCGGCTCATCCTCACCGCCCTGGCCGGCCTGCAGCTGATCCCGGCCACCGCGACCAGCCCGGCGCAGATCATCAGGCCCAGCCCGGTCCAGGCCCGGCTGCTGGACCTGCTGGGCGTCGACCCGACCCGCCCGCCATAACGCAAAACCCCAGCCCGCCGAACGTGATCTATGTCCATGTGCGAATTACGGGGCTAGTCGCGGTGACGTGGGTGGCAACGGTCACCGTTGTGCCCCGTTGCACTCACAAC
>WNGJ01004356.1_pt1 | contig 14728 bp, 15 predicted proteins | sample 5400611 | NCBI WGS metagenome assembly WNGJ01 (sample SAMN13153375, study PRJNA577476) | soil metagenome | isolation source: 40 cm soil or saprolite under Garry oak tree replicate 1 | place: USA:California | collected 2016-06-15
AGCACCGCTGACAAGATGGCAAAAGAGCGCTCAGAGCTGGCGGTCGTAGCCGCGCTGGCACCCGTGTGCGCCGACAAATTCCGCGCACTGCCGGATGCCGAGGCGAAGCAAGTCGCGCTTTCGAAGGTCGAATCGTGGAAGCGTCGGGACGAATTCCCCAAGGAGTTCGTGACCCTCCCGGGTGAATCGTACCCGAGTTCAGCCCTTGTGGACGCGTGCTACACGCTGTTGCTTGCACCGAAGTCGGCCGCGCTCAAATAAGATAACCGCCATTGAGCGGGAATTCTTGCCTCGTTCTTCCGCCGGCTGCTGGCGCGCGGCCAAACGGCCACGTCGCCACCGCGCCGATGGGCACCTCAGGAGGAGCGCTAGATGTGGTTCTATGTCCAGATGGGGCTCCCTCTATTGACCATCGCTTTGACTGCTGCGATCTGCCTTAGCGTGGCGTCATTCATCATGGGACAGGCAAAGATTCATCGGTAAACTGCGCCATGGCGACCAGCGAAAGGCGAATAGAGCGTCCTATGCTCTCTGCCCATATCACGAGCTTTTTGAAGCTCATCAGTGCTCAGCTCGAGGAGACCTCTCGCGGAGTAATCAGCTTTCATCACTTCCACAACGTGCAATGTGGAATTGAAAACATTTTATCTCTCCTCGAATATAACAATGACGTTGTTGAAAAAGCAGATCAACTCTCACGCCGAGCGTCCAGCTACATCACACGCCATGATCTAATCTCGTCGAACGTGAGCGACGGGGACGTCAGCGAAGATGCCAATCGCCTGCGCGCCGCGCAGGAGGCGCTTGCCGGCTTCTGCTTGGCGGTAGAGCGAAGTCAACCGAACTCCAGGTTTCGCACGCTCGGACTAGCTTGAGTTGTTGGTTCCGGACGACGTCGAGCCGTTGTCGTTGTAGACATACCCTCCGAGCTCATGCCCTGCACCGCGCCGAAAGAGAGCACGCAGCTATCTGCGCCATCTGCGGGAAGGACGCCTAATTGACCTACGTCGGCGATGAAACTGGAACCCGATAGAGCGGGAACCGGCATCAGCGGCCAGCGTTGAACCGGCAGCTGACGCGAGGCCGTTATGGCCGAAGCCACCCTGCGCAACTTCACCCTCAATTTCGGGCCCCAACATCCGGCGGCTCACGGCGTACTACGCCTCGTATTGGAGCTCGACGGTGAGGTCGTCGAGCGCGTCGACCCGCATATCGGTCTTCTGCACCGCGGTACCGAGAAGCTGATCGAGCACAAGACCTACCTGCAGGCACTACCCTACTTCGACCGACTCGATTACGTCGCGCCTATGAATCAGGAACACGCGTTCTGTCTGGCAACCGAGAAGCTGCTCGGCATCACGGTGCCCAGGCGCGGGCAGCTCATCCGCGTCCTCTATTGCGAGATCGGGCGCTTGCTCTCGCATCTCCTCAATGTGACGACGCAGGCGATGGACGTGGGCGCGCTCACGCCGCCGTTATGGGGCTTCGAGGAGCGCGAGAAGCTGATGGTGTTTTACGAACGCGCCTCCGGCGCTCGCATGCACGCGAACTATTTTCGGGTCGGAGGAGTGCACCAGGACTTGCCGCCGAAGCTCCTCGACGACATCTGGGCGTTCTGCGATCCCTTCCTCAAGGTCTGCGACGACATCGAGGGCTTGCTGACGGAAAACCGCATCTTCAAGCAGCGCAACGTCGGGATCGGCGTGGTCAAGCTCGCAGACGCCTGGGGTTGGGGCTTTTCGGGCGTCATGGTGCGTGGCTCCGGCGCCGCGTGGGATCTGCGCAAAGCGCAGCCCTACGAGTGCTATCCCGAGCTCGATTTTGACATCCCGATCGGCAAGAACGGGGACTGTTACGACCGCTATCTCGTGCGAATGGAGGAGATGCGGCAGTCCGTGCGCATCATGAAACAATGCTTGGAGAAGCTGCGGCTGCCCGAAGGTGGGGGACCGGTTGCCGTCAAGGACAACAAGATCGTGCCACCGCTGCGCGCCGAGATGAAGCGCTCGATGGAGGCCACCATTCACCATTTCAAGCTCTACAGCGAGGGCTATCACGTGCCCGCCGGCGAGGTCTACGCTGCGGTCGAGGCGCCCAAGGGCGAGTTTGGCGTCTACCTGGTGGCGGACGGCACCAACCGGCCCTACAAGTGCAAGATCCGGGCGCCGTCGTTCGCCCATCTACAGGCGATGGATTTCTTGAGCCGCGGGCATATGCTGGCCGACGTCGCGGCGATCATCGGCTCGCTCGACATCGTGTTCGGGGAAATCGATCGCTGACTGCCTGCCCGCCATTAGCCTTGAGAGTGAGGTTGCAGCGGACCACATGACCGAGACCCTCGCGGAAAAAACCTGTACGCCTTGTCGCGGCGGCGTTCCGCCGCTTGCGCGCGACGAAGCGCTGCGTTTCCAGAAGCAGGCTCCGGATTGGGAGTTGCGCGATGACGCCCACCGCATCGAGCGCACGTTTCGATTCCACAATTTCCGGGAGGCGCTCGCCTTCGTGCAGCGGGTCGGCGAGCTTGCCGAGACCGAAGGCCATCACCCCGATATCAGCTTCGGCTGGGGTTACGCCACCGTCTCCCTGAGCACCAAGAAGATCAAGGGATTGCACGAGAACGACTTCATCATGGCGAGCAAGATCGACCGCATGCTCGATCGGCCGGCTTAGCTCCCGGTTGATCGGGCAACCGGGACCCATCTTCCACCTGCGGCTGCAGCTCGATTCCCGCGCTTCACGACGCGCATGCCAAATCCGTGGAGCGCGAATCGCGGGTCTTTCGCCAGGCGTTTGCCCAAGGAGCGAAAATCTGCTCCGCGATTTAAGCATGGATACGCGGCCGCAAACCGCGCTATATGCGAATGGGCGGCCCCCACCAGCCGTCAGCGTGCACGATCATTGGGGTTCCATGCCATCTCCAGCAACGACGACCGCAGTGGCGAGCGAAACCAAGCTCTCCATCGGCTTCATCAACTGGGCGCATGCGCTCGACCATTACGTCATGCTGATTTTTCCGACGGTGGTGATCGGGCTCGAGATCGTTTACGGCCGCAGCTATGCCGAACTGATCGCGCTCGGCACGCCTGCCTTCATCGCCTTTGGCGTGTTCTCGTTGCCAGCGGGCTGGCTGGGCGACCGCTGGAGCCGGCGCAACATGATGGCGGTGTTCTACGCCGGCTGCGGCCTTTCGCTGGTGGCGGCGGGGCTCGCGCCGAACCTCATCGTGCTCGCCATTGCGATGAGCGCGCTCGGTGTGTTCGCGGCGATCTACCATCCCGTCGGCACCGCCATGCTGATCCAGCATGCGACCCTGCGCGGCCGCTCGCTTGCCTTCAACGGCGTATGCGGCAATCTCGGCGCGGCGCTTGCCGCCGGCATGACGGCGGCGCTCCTTGCAGGCTTGGGATGGCGCGCGGCCTTCCTGGTGCCGGGGATCATCTGCGTGGCGAGCGCCGTCGTCTATCTGCGTCTCGTCCCGGACGAAAAACGAAAAGCCGCGAGCCGCGGTATGGTGGCCGACGTTCCGCTCGGTGCCGCCTTGGCGGCGACGATCTTCGGCCTGTTCGTCGTGATCGCGCTCTGCGCCGGCCTCGTTTTCAACATTGTTTCGGTGGCGCTGCCCAAGATCGTGGATGAGCGGCTCGGCTCCAACGTACCGCTCGTGCTGGTCGGCGGCCTGGCCACGGCAGTGTTCATGTGCGGAGCGATCGCCCAGATAGCGGTCGGCCGGCTGGTCGAGAAATTCCCGCCCCACATCCTCTTCGCCGTGATCGCAAGCCTGCAGTTCCTGGGCGTGCTGTGGGCGGCGCAGGCGAGCGGCAAGATGCTGATCGTGGCGCTCGCCGTGACGATGGCGGCGATCTACGCACAAGTAACCGTCAACGACCTTGTGATCGCCCGCTACACGGCCGACGCCTGGCGCGGCCGGGTCTATGCCGTGCGCTATTTCCTCACTTTCCTCGCCGCGGGCGCGGCGGTCACGGCGATTGCGTTCCTCTACGGGCGTGGCGGCTTCGACCTGGTGCTCGGGACGACCGCCACCATCGCGCTCGGCTTCGTCGTTGCGACGGCCGTGATCGCAGTGCTGGTCAACGGTGTGGAGAAGCAGCGTTCGCGGGTGGTGGCGCCAGCGGAGTGACCGATGAAAAAAGGCCCGGGTGCAAGCCCGGGCCTTTGCAGCGTCGTTGAACCGCCGAACGGTCAGAAGTCCATTCCGCCGCCCATTCCGCCCGCGCCGGGCGGCATGGCAGGCGCCTGCTTCCTCGGCACCTCGGCGACCATCGCCTCGGTGGTGATAAGCAGGCCAGCCACGGAAGCCGCGTCCTGCAGCGCGGTGCGCACCACCTTGGTGGGATCGATGATGCCTTTCGATACCAGATTGCCGTAGTCGCCGGTCTGGGCGTCGAAGCCGAAGCCGTACTGATCCTTCTCCATGATCTTGCCGACGATCACGGAGCCGTCCTCGCCGGCATTGATCGCGATCTGGCGCGCCGGCCAGGAGAGCGCCTTGCGCACGATCTCGACCCCAGTCTTCTGGTCGTCATTGTGGGTACGGACCTTCTTGAGGACCTCGGTGGCGCGCAAGAGCGCAACGCCGCCGCCCGGCAGGATGCCTTCCTCGACCGCGGCGCGGGTTGCGTGCATGGCATCATCCACGCGGTCCTTGCGCTCCTTCACCTCGACCTCGGTGGCGCCGCCGACGCGGATCACCGCAACCCCGCCGGCGAGCTTGGCCAACCGCTCCTGCAGCTTCTCGCGATCGTAGTCGGAGGTGGTCTCCTCGATCTGTGCCTTGATCTGGGTGATGCGGCCCTCGATGTCGGACTTCTTGCCGGCGCCACCGACGATCGTGGTGTTTTCCTTGTCGATGGTGACTTTCTTGGCGCGGCCCAGCATGTTGAGCGTGACGTTCTCGAGCTTGATGCCGAGATCCTCGGAGATCGCCTGCCCATTGGTCAGGATAGCGATGTCTTGCAGCATCGCCTTGCGGCGATCGCCGAAGCCCGGAGCCTTCACCGCCGCGACCTTGAGCCCGCCGCGCAGCTTGTTCACCACCAGCGTGGCCAGCGCCTCGCCCTCGACGTCCTCGGCGATGATGAGCAGCGGCTTGCCGGTCTGCACCACCGATTCCAGCAGCGGCAGAAGCTCTTGCAGGCCTGAGAGCTTCTTCTCGTTGATGAGGATATAGGGGTCCTCCATTTCGACCCGCATCTTGTCCGCGTTGGTGACGAAGTAGGGCGAGATGTAGCCGCGATCGAACTGCATGCCTTCGACCACGTCGAGCTCGGTCTCCAGAGACTTCGCCTCTTCAACCGTGATCACGCCCTCGTTGCCGACCTTCTTCATGGCGTCGGCGAGGAAGCGTCCAATCTCGGCGTCGCCGTTGGCCGAGATGGTGGCCACCTGCGCGATCTCCTCGTTCGAGGTGACCTTCTTGGAGTTCTTCTTGAGGTCTTCCACGATCGCTTCGACGGCGAGATCGATGCCGCGCTTGAGGTCCATCGGGTTCATGCCCGCGGCAACCGACTTGGCGCCTTCTTTGACGATCGAGGCGGCGAGCACGGTCGCAGTCGTGGTGCCGTCGCCGGCAACGTCGGAGGTCTTCGAGGCGACCTCGCGCACCATCTGTGCGCCCATGTTCTCGAACTTGTCTTCCAGCTCGATTTCCTTGGCGACGGTCACGCCGTCCTTGGTGACGCGGGGAGCGCCGAAGCTCTTGTCGAGCACGACGTTGCGGCCCTTGGGCCCGAGCGTCACCTTCACTGCATTGTTGAGAATGTCGACGCCGCGCAGCATCTTGTCGCGGGCGTCCACCGAGAATCTGACTTCCTTGGCAGCCATGGCTGTTGTCTCCGAAATGATGTTGTGAGGGCGAGCCGACGCGGTTGCGTCAGGCGGCCTTCTTCCGGGCGACGCCCTCTTCGATGACGCCCATGACGTCGCTCTCCTTCATGATCAGGAGCTCTTCGCCGTCGATCTTGACCTCGGTGCCCGACCATTTGCCGAACAGCACCCGGTCGCCGACCTTGACGTCGATGGGGATGAGCTTGCCGGTCTCGTCGCGGCCGCCGGGGCCAACCGCGATGACCTCGCCCTGGGACGGCTTTTCCTTGGCGGTGTCGGGAATGATGATGCCGCCGGCGGTCTTCTCTTCGGCATCGATGCGCTTGACGACAACGCGGTCGTGAAGCGGACGAAACTTCATGATGTCCTCCTTAAGCTTCTGACGGAATTTAAGATTTGCATCGGCGGAGCGCGACCAGGGGCGAGCCCTAGCCGCTCGTTCCAGGGCGCGACATAGGGGGCACTATTTTTGCCCGCAAGGGGCGCCCTAAAAAAATTTAGCACTCCATGAGTGGGAGTGCCAAGTCCAATTTAGCAGTCGGTTAATGCGAATGCCAGGCCTCCGTCCCGGTGTATTGGGGACCCGTTGCTTGGGGCCGGGGCGATCGTTGGCAGCTTGTCAGCACTGCCCCTGCAATGCTGCTAACGCCTTGATTTTAGGAACTTTATTTATTTTTTGTGCTTGTCTGTGCGGGAGGTGATTAGCAGACTCGATGTCCGAATCGGAGGACGTCATGGCATCTCAATTGGCCGCCAAAGAATTGGCATCCAGGGACTTCCGCCGCCAGCTCGAAGGCTATGGTCTGACCACGGCGCAAATCCTCTATCGGCTTCCCGATCATCCATCCCTACTGCAGACCTATGTCTGGCAGGACTACGACCTCTGCCCGAGATTTCCGGTGCTCAACCGCTTTCTGGCCTTCTGGCTGGAGACGCTCGAGGGACCGCTGCATTCGGTCACGGTCGCCCATGTCCGCCTGATCAGGCCCACCGAAATCCGTTCGATCAACGGCGAATTCCGTCTGCAATGACCCTTGCTTGATCGCTCAACGCTAGGTCAGCACTCCCACGATCGCGCCCATCAGGCAGGTTGCGATCGTTCCAGACACGATCGACTTGACGCCGAGCGACAGCACGTCGTCGCGCCGGTCCGGCGCCATGGTGGCGAGCCCCGCGATCATGATGCCGAGCGAGCCGAAATTGGCGAAACCGCACATGGCGTAGAGCATGATCAGCCGCGAGCGTGGGTCGAGCGCGTCGGGGGCTAGCTTGGAGAGCTCCACATAGGCGATGAATTCGTTGAGGATCGTTTTGATCCCCATCAAACCGCCAGCCGTCGCCGCCTCCGTCCAGGGAACACCCATGAGCCAGCACACCGGCGCCATGACGTAACCGAGCAAGCGTTGCAGCGTGATCGGCGCGCCTGCGACAGCGGGCAAGACGCCGATGATCGCATTGGCGAGATGGACCAGCGCGACTAGCACGATCAGCATGGCGCAGATGTTGAGCAGGAGTTCGAGGCCGGCGGCGGTACCTCGCACGATCGCGTCCATGGTGCTCGATGCGACTTTTGCCACCTCGACCCGCTCGCCGCCGGTGCGTTGGTCGATGCGCTCCGGCACCATGATCAGGCTGACGAGGATGGCGGCCGGCGCCCCCATCACCGAGGCGATGACGAAATGCGCCGCGGCATCGGGAATGATCGGGCCGAGCAGGGTGGCGTAGATCACCAGAACCGTGCCGGCGATGCCGGCCATGCCGCCGGTCATCACGATGAACAGCTCGCTACGGGTGAGGCTTGCCAGATAAGGCCGGATAAACAGCGGCGCCTCGACCATGCCGAGAAAGATATTGGCTGCGGTCGAGAGCCCGACCGCGCCGCCGACCTTGAGCGTGCGCTCGAGCAGCCAGGAAAAGCCGTGCACGATCGGCGGCAGGATGCGCCAATGGAACAAAAGCGTGGTCAACACGCTCATCACCAGCACGATCGGCAAGGCCTGCAGTGCCAGCACGAATTCCGCCCCGGGCACCTTGAGCTCGTAGGGAAGTTGACCGCCGCCGAGATAGCCGAAAACGAAGGAGGTGCCGGCCCTGCTTGCCGCGGCGATGGCATCGACGGCGTCGTTGATCGCCGCGAACGCGCGCGTGGCGCCCGGGACTTTGAGCAGGATCACCGCCGTAACGAAGGTCACCAGCAGCGCGACGGCGGCCTGCGTCCACGCCACGCCGCGGCGGTCTTCGCTGACGATCCAGGCAATGGCGAGCAGGGCGAAGATGCCGAACGCCGATTGGAGATTTTGCATTGCCCCTCTTCGTCAAGTGCGGCTTGACAGCGCCGGTGAAGTGAATCCGACTTTGCGGCGTTACCTTAAGGAAGACTCCGCTCCCCAAGTCCTGTTGCAAGGCGATGAAAAATGCGCCACGCAATACCGGCGGTCAACGGAGGCGGTGAATGAGGCGCATTCGCTTCGATTTCGGCACGCTCACGCTCGACGCCGAGTTGCTCGATACGCCAACGGCGCGTGCGCTCGCGGCAGCGCTGCCGATCTCGTCATCGGCGCTGACCTGGGGCGAGGAGGTCTATTTCGAGATCCCGGTCAAAGTCGCCGCGGAGAAGGACGCGCGCGCCGTGGTCACGCCCGGCGAGGTCGCCTATTGGCCCGGTGGCCACGCGATCGCGCTCGGCTTCGGCCGCACCCCGATCAGCCGCGGTGACGAAACGCGGCTGGCGAGCCCATGCAACATTTTCGCCAAGGCCATCGGTAACGTGAAGGCGCTGGCGAAGGTGAGAGCAGGGACGAAGGTTAAGGTGACCTTGATCGGCTAGCGCGGCCAAGCTCCCGCGCAAGCGCAACGCGGCCGCCATCGCCGACCCTGCTAGCGCGGCCACGCGTAGAACCGCCCGACGCGCCGGCGGCTTCACCCCCGCCCGACGAACGGCATTAGGTTTGCCATAACCGTCATGAACAGAACATTGGTGTCGAGCGGAAGATTGACCATGTAGACCACGGCCCGGCCGACGTCGTCGGCGTTCATGCGCGGCTCGACCGCCATGCGGCCGTCCGCCTGCATCACGCCTTGGCCTTGCACCATGCGTTCGGTCAGCGGGGTCGCCGCGTTGCCGATATCGATCTGTCCACAGGCGATGTTGTAGCCGCGGCAATCGAGCGCGGTCGATTTGGTGAGCCCGGTCACCGCGTGCTTGGTCGCGGTATAGGCGACCGAACGCGGGCGCGGGGCGTGCGCGGAGATCGAGCCATTGTTGATGATGCGGCCGCCACGCGGGTCCTGCGCCTTCATGATCTTGATCGCTTCCTGCGTGCACAGGAACATGCCGGTGAGGTTGGTGTCGACCACCTGTTTCCAGGTCTCGTAAGGCAAGTCCTCGAGCGGCACCGCCGGGGCGCCGATGCCGGCATTGTTGAAGAGGACGTCGAGGCGGCCGAAGGTCTCCTTGGTCTTGGCGAACAGCGCCTTGATCGCCGCGGGATCGCTCACGTCGGTGGGAACGACGAGGCTTTTTGCGCCGCTCGACTTACCCTCGCTCGCGGCCTCCTCCAGCTTGTCTTTTCGCCGTCCGGCGAAGACGGCGGCGTAGCCCTCCTTCATCAGCGCCAGCGCAACCGCCTTGCCGATGCCGGTACCGGCGCCGGTGACCACAGCGACCTTTTGCAACGCAGCCATCAGGGGATCCTCCTCGCGGCTCAAATCGTTCGTCGAAGACTAGTGCCGCGAACCCGAAGTTCGCACACATTGTGCGGCACGGATAGTTGCGAACTTCGGGTTCAAAAGCGGCACTAGAATCATAGAGTTGCTAGTGTCCCTTTGATTCCGAAGTTCGCATCATGGGGCGCTGCAAGGGTTTGCGAACTTCGGAATCGGGACACTAGTCGCTTGCCACGGCCCCAGGCCGATTTCGGCCGCGCCTTCAGCGGATGTTCTTGTACGGCGGGCGGGGAATTCCGGCGTGAGCGGCCCGCAGCGCCGCCGACCAGCGTTCGCGCAGGTCGTGGAAATACGGCTCCCCCGGTTCGATCCGAAAGTTGAGTTCGGCGTCGCAGACGTCGCGCCGCGCGATCAGAAGGTCGATCGGCAGGCCGACGCTGAGATTCGAGCGCATGGTGGAATCGACCGAGACCAGTCCGACCTTGAGCGCATCGTAAAGATCTATGTCGTAGGTGATGGCGCGATCCAGCACCGGCTTGCCATATTTGTGCTCGCCGATCTGCAGATAGGGCGTGTCCTGGGTGCATTCGATGAAATTGCCGGCGGCGTAAAGCATGAACAGCCGCGGCCGCTCGCCCTTGATCTGCCCTCCGAGCAGGAATGAGACGTCGAATTTCACCTCCGAGGCTTCGAGCGCCTTGCCCTCGATGTCGTAAAGCTGGCGGACAATATGACCGACGCGCTGCGCCGCCTGAAACATGGTGGGCGCGTTCATCAGCGTTTCGGTCTCGCCGGTCTCGGGATTTTCCCAGCCCTCCCGCAGGATGCTGACCACCGATTGGCTGATGGACAGGTTGCCCGCCGAGGCGATCGCCATGATGCGCTGGCCGGGGCGGATTAAGACGTGGAGCTTGCGGAAGGTCGCAATGTTGTCGACGCCGGCGTTGGTGCGGGTGTCGGCGAACATGACGAGACCATCGCGCACCAGGATGCCACAGCAATACGTCATGACGTTCGACGCGCTCCTACCAAGCGGCCTTATATACCGATCCCGGTGGCAAACCCGCAATGCGCTTCGTCAATTCTGCCTACATCAGATATTGCTCGGTGATGGCGGCGCCGAGGCGGTTGTTGTTGTCGATGAATTCGCTGATGAATTCGTGCATTCCCTGCTGGAAAATCTCGTCCATGCGGCTGTTTTCGAGTCGGGCGCGCACCGCGCGCGCATGGCGCTGGGCCGGCCCCTGGCGGCCGTAGGCGCGGGCGATGTGGTCGAGGTAGAGCACCAGGTTCTCGTAGCAGCTCGCAAGCGATCGCGGCATTTCATCGCGCAGGATCAGCAGGTCGGCGATCAGCCAAGGCTTCACGCTCTCGCGATAGACCCAGTGATAGGCGGTCAGCGCCGACACCGAGCGCAGGATTGCCGACCACTGGAAATAGTCGAGCGGCCCGCCGACGCGCTCGTGCGCCGGCAGCAGCATGTGATACTTCACGTCGAGGATGCGCGCGGTGTTGTCGGCGCGTTCGATGTAGACGCCGAGGCGGGAGAACCAATAGGCGTCGTTGCGCAACATGGTGCGGTAGGCCGAGCCGTCGAAGCGCAACGAGGATTCCTGCACCCAGCGCAGAAAGCGCATGAACTCCTCGCGCGAGGTCGGGCCGTTGCCGAAGCGCTTGAGCTCGAGCCAGGTGCCGTTGATGGCATCCCACATTTCGACCGTGAGCGCGGTGCGCACCGCACGCGCATTGGTGCGGGCGATCTCGAAGCAGTTGCGGATGGAGGAGGGGTTGGCGGTCGAAAAGCAGAGAAAATCGGTGACCGCCTCCTCGTTCGCTTCCGGATAGGCGGCGGCAAATGCATGGGTGCAGCCGGCGGTGGCGACCGCCGATTCCCATTCGTTGGACGAGCCGACATAGGCGAGCGGCAGCGTGGTGAGGCGCTGCGTGACCTCGAGGATGCGTGCGAGATATTCCGCGCGCTCCACGTAACGCGCGAGCCAGTAGAGATTGTCGGCGGTACGCGAGAGCATTCAACTCAACCACGCGCTGCTGTCATTGCGAGTGGGCACTGACGAACTGCAAGATGGCGTCATCGATCCAGCACCCACGTGTCCTTGGTCCCGCCGCCCTGGCTGGAATTGACCACCAGCGAGCCTTTCTTCAGCGCCACCCGGGTGAGGCCCCCTGGCACGATGCGGATGCGATCGCGCCCGGTCAGCACGAACGGGCGCAGATCGACGTGGCGAGGCGCAACGCCTTCCTCGACGCAGGTCGGGCAGGTCGAGAGCGCGAGCGTCGGCTGCGCGATGAAATTCTTCGGATTCGATTTAAGCTTGGCGCGGAACGCCGCGATCGTCGCCTTGTCGGCCATCGGTCCGATCAACATGCCATAGCCGCCCGAGCCGTGCACCTCCTTGACCACGATCTCCTCGAGATGATCGAGCACGTAACTCAGATGCTCGGCGTCGCGACAGAGCCAGGTCGGCACGTTCTTCAGGATCGGCTCCTCACCGAGGTAGAACTTCACGATCGCCGGCATGTAGCTGTAGACCGCTTTGTCGTCGGCGATGCCGGTGCCGACCGCATTGGCCAGCGTGACGTTGCCGGCCTGGTAGACCGACATCAGCCCCGGCACCCCGAGCACGGAGTCCGGCCGGAAGGCCAGCGGATCGAGAAAATCGTCGTCGATGCGGCGGTAGATCACGTCGACGCGTTTGGGTCCCTGCGTCGTACGCATGAAGACGAGGTCGTCCTTCACGAACAGGTCGCGGCCTTCGACCAGCTCCACGCCGAGCTTGTCGGCGAGGAATGAGTGCTCGTAATAGGCCGAATTGTAGACGCCGGGTGTGAGCAGCACGACCGTCGGGTCGGCGCTGGAGGTGGCGGGCGCTACCGACTTCAAGGTCGCCAACAGTTCGTCCGGGTAATTCTCCACCGGGGCCACCCGGTGGCGGGCGAACAATTCCGGAAACAGCCGCAGCATGATTTCGCGGTTCTCCAGCATGTAGGAGACGCCGGAGGGCGTGCGCGCATTGTCTTCCAGCACATAGAAGGTTTCGGGATCGACCCGAATGATATCGATGCCGCCGATATGGACGTAGATGTCGTGCGGCACCTTCTGGCCGTTCATTTCCGGCCGGAACACCGGATTTTGGAACACCAGGTCTTCCGGCACCACGCCGGCTTTGAGAATTTCGCGCCGGGTGTAGACGTCGCGGATGTAGTGGTTGATGGCTTTGACGCGCTGCTCGAGCCCGGCGCGCAGGATGTCCCATTCGGCGGCGGAGAGAATACGAGGCAGCACGTCGAAGGGGATGAGCCGCTCTTGCGCGTCCGCTTCGCCATAGACCGCGAAGGTGATGCCGATGCGGCGGAACAGGACCTCGGCCTCGCGTCGGCGGTAGTCGAGCACGTCGGACGGCACCTCGGCGAGCCAGCGAAACAACTCGCCGTAGGCGGGTCGCAGTGCCCCGTCGCTGCCCTTCATCTCGTCGAACGCGACCACCATGGGTACCCATCGCGCGTCCGCATCACCCACACGAAGTCGCGCAATCCGATCCTAGCTGCAAGCTGCGCGCCAACCCAAGGGGTATTCGGGCCGCGGGCGCGCGCCGCGATCGCCTATCTTTGCCCAGGTTTTGGGCGGCGGCTGATTAATGCGCCGGCGTGGCTGTGCCCGTCGTTCTCGCCCGGCGTCTATGGAGTCAGGAGTTTTTTGACGCGTTCGACCACCGGCCGCGGCGTCGCATAGATGCGCGCGACCAGTTTTTGCACGTCCTCGCCCGTCGTGGGCGCAAGATCGGCCTGAATTCTGGCCGCCTCGGCGCGGAATTCGCCGTCCTGCATGGTCGCGTCGAAGGCGCGCCGCAGCAGCGCGGCCTTGTCGGCGGGCATGCCGGGCGGCGCCACGAATGGCCGCGCCATGGCCGAAGGTCCGACCATGAGCTCGAGCAGCTGGCGATCCTCCTGCTTGGTGACAAGATCGACCGCCGTCGGCACGCCGGGGAACTCCGCGCTCTTTTCGAGCGCGGTGAGAACGAGCACGTTGATCTTATTGTCGCGCAGCCAATCGGGCTTGGCAATCTTGAGCGCGGATAGGCTGAACACGCAGCGGCCGTGCGCCTCGCCGCGCTCGATCGCCAGGATCGTTTCCTGGCTGCCGACATAGCCGGTCACCAGCTTGAACTTGGTCCCAAGAACGTCATTGAGGACGATGGGCCAAGTATCGGTTTCCGAGCCCGCGCCGGTGCCGGCGACGACCATCTGCTGCTTTTTCACGTCGTCGATGGTCTTGAACGGCGTCGGCCCCCACGAGATGCACAAGCCGATATCCTTGGTGATGGCGCCGATCCAGGTGAAGCTGCTCATGTCGTAGCCGGGACTGCGCGCGCCGATCAGCGGCTCGAGAATCGGCCCGCTGGCGAACGTCGTCATCGCGGTGCCGTCGCGGGGCGCTTGCTCGGCAAGGTAGTTCGCCGCCCGAATGCCGCCCGCGCCCGGCATAAGCTGCACCGTCACCGTCGGTTTGCCGGGGATGTGGCGGCCGATGTGACGGCCGACCAGCCGTGCGTAAAGATCGATGCCGCCGCCCGCCGTGCCGGCCACATAGATGGTCACCGGCCGGTCGATGGTGTCCTGCGCCGCCCCCGCTTGCGCCCAACTCAACACAAGCGCGGCAGCGTACGCCGACACTAACCAACGCAACGTCGCGACACGGTAGCGTCGACGCAATATCGACGTGCTCCCTCGCTCCGCTCGCGGGCAGAGGGCGAGCCGGCGGGGTGAGCGGCAATGACACGACACGATTGTTGGACGGCCTCTGCTGCCAGCTGACGCGGTCATCACGCCGGTATCGGAATCTCGCCGACGTCCTTGGGCACTTTGTAGCCCTTCTGAACCGCCGGCCGCTTGGCAATGGTCGTGTACCACCGCGTCACGTTGGGATAGTCCTTGAGATCGATGGTTTGCCACTCGTAGCGCGAAACCCACGGCCAGATGGCGATATCGGCGATGGAATAATTGTCGGCGACGAATTCGTGCTCCGCGAGCCTGCGGTCGAGCACGCCATAGAGCCGCCGCGCTTCGTTGAGAAAACGCTCTTCCGCATAGGGCGCCTTGCCCTTGTTGTATTTCACGAAATGGTGGACTTGCCCGAACATGGGGCCGGGCCCTCCCATCTGCCACATCAGCCATTCGAGCACGCGATAGCGCGGCTCAC
>WNGJ01004357.1_pt1 | contig 14727 bp, 9 predicted proteins | sample 5400611 | NCBI WGS metagenome assembly WNGJ01 (sample SAMN13153375, study PRJNA577476) | soil metagenome | isolation source: 40 cm soil or saprolite under Garry oak tree replicate 1 | place: USA:California | collected 2016-06-15
GACGAGCTTGTCCTCTTCATAATTGAGATCCACTATCGCCTGACCATCCAGAATGCCGGCGCTCACCGCGGCAACCAACTTTTGCATCGGCGGCGCATCGAGTTTTTTTTCCCTAACGAATTTTCGGCAGGCGATGGCGAGCGCCAGGCTCGCGCCGGAAATCGCGGTTGTGCGCGTTCCGCCATCGGCTTGCAACACATCGCAATCGATCCAGATCGTGCGCGGTCCGAGTTTTTCGAGATCCGTGACCGCTCGCAGCGACCGGCCAATCAATCGTTGAATTTCCACGCTGCGACCGTCCAGGCGGCCTTTCGCAATATCGCGACCTTTGCGTGGCTGTGTGGAATATGGAAGCATGGAGTACTCGGCAGTGAGCCAGCCGCCGGTCACTCCCTGCTCTTTCATCCAGCGCGGCACTGCTTCTTCGATCGTGACGGCACAGATCACGCGCGTGTTACCCATCGAGACAAGCACCGACCCGCTCGCGTGCGGCGCCACGTTCAACTCGAAATTGAGCGGTCGGATTTCATCTGGCCCGCGACCGTCACTTCGCTGCATCGGAGGAAACTTAGATGCAGCATAGAATTGTGCGACGAAGATTTTGCGCTGCGCGGCTGATCGGCAGACACAGCAAGTTCTCAGAGGCACCTATTGTTTATGGTCTGTCCAGACTTATAGCCTTGACGCAGTGGGCGTGGCATCGTTGTGTAAGCATTTTGAGTGAAAAGTAACGCTGACGCCCAGACGGCGATTTGCATTGCCGGTGCCCACCGTTCGGGCACAAGTATGGTCACGCGGCTTGTTCATCGCTGTGGGCTCGAACTGGGACGCGAATCAGACTTGATGCCGCCGCAGGCTGATAACCCCGAAGGTTTCTGGGAACATTTAGGGTTCGTGGCGCTGAATGAGGAATTATTGAATGAGCTCGGGGGCGCGTGGGACCTGCCGCCCAATGCTGACGAGAACTTTACACATGCGCGGCTGGATCCGTTGCGTATGAAAGCGCGGCTGCTGATCGAGGGTTTTGAATCGGCGAGAGTCTGGGGCTGGAAGGACCCGCGCAACAGCTTGACCCTCCCGTTTTGGCAGGACCTCTTGCCCGGGCTCAAAACTCTCATCGTCGTACGGAATCCGCTAGAGGTCGCCTACTCGATGCGGGAGCGCAACGGAACGTCCTTTTCGCTTGGTCTGCGCCTTTGGGAAATCTATAACCGGCGCCTGATTGAAAAAGCAAATGAGCAACAGCGGCTTGTTACTCACTACGATTTGTTTTTTGACGACGCAGAAACCGAATTGCGGCGAATTGCGGAGTTCACTCGCCTGCCCCACGCAGAGGTGCATAACGCAGCGGCGCTAGTGAAAAAGCGAAGACGCCACACTCATTTCACCGTTGAGCACTTGATCGATGCCCGTGTCGCTCCGGGAGTAATCGAACTTTATCGCGCTTTAATTGGCGAGGCATCGCCAACGGGAAGAAACAAAGGGAAGATGGCCAAGAGTCGCGAAACTGGCAGTCCGGACGAGGCCGATTGGCTCCCGGGATCGGTCACCCGGCTAAATGCGTTCGTTCCGGAACGGATTGCGCAGATTGAGCATCTCTACCAAGAGCTCCTGGCTCAAGCAGAAGCTCGACACAAGTCCCAAGTCGAGGAACTCAACGCCCACCTTGAGCGCATCAATCAGCTTCTTCGCGACAAGAGCATCAGCCTGGCGGAAAGCGAAGTGCGGGAAGACGAGCTGCGAAAGCGTTTACGCCTGCAACTGAAGGCTGCTGAGAGGCTTTGCCGGTTTTTGGACGAGACGGACGACGCAGCAGCCCGGCTTCGCTCTTCGGCGCGCTGGCAAATTGCAAATCCGGTGGCCGCCATAAAGGCAAAACTTTCTCCCTCGCAGTCGCGGCGCTTGTTAGGCTACGGGCATCTGGAAAAGATCGTCTCCGCGTATCGGAAGTGGCAAACTACCCATCCAGAAGTCACTGCGATTGATGACCAAATTCAGGCTCTGATCTCAGGCGCAGTTCCAGCCCCGGGGCAGAGAGTGGCACCTGTTGAACCACCCGAGCCCACGCGTCCAATCGAGTTTCCGGTTCACGAGCAGGTCGAAATTTCAATCATCATTCCGGTTTTCAACCAGCTCCGTTTCACCCAAGCCTGTCTGGCCTCGCTTCAGGAGAATCAGGGAACGGAACGCTTTGAAGTGATTGTTGTGGACGATTGCTCGACAGATGGCACCGCTGAGGCTGTTGCGCTTATGCCCGGAGTTGTTTATATGCACAATGAGACGAACTCCGGTTTCATCGCCTCATGCAACCGGGGCGCAGAAAAGGCGCGCGGCAATTATCTCACTTTCCTTAACAACGACACACTTGTCAGGGACGGCTGGTTGAGCGCGCTCGTGCGTACCTTTGCCGAAGAGCCGCTGGCGGGCATTGTCGGCTCAAAACTTGTGTATCCGGATGGCCGTTTGCAGGAAGCAGGCGGGATTATCTGGCAAGACGCTTCCGGATGGAACTACGGCAAGTTTGATGACGCTAGCAAGCCAGAATACAACTACCTCCGGGAAGTAGATTATTGCTCAGCGGCAGCCTTGATGATTCCAAAGGCGCTTTTTCATGATGTGGGTGGTTTTGATTCATGCTACGCACCTGGCTATTACGAGGACACAGATCTGGCGTTCAAGGTTCGTCGAGCCGGCTACAAGGTGTTATATCAACCGTTAAGCAAGGTTATTCACTACGAGGGAGCTACTGGTGGGACCGATCTGGCAAGCGGTACAAAAAAATATCAAGATATTAACCGCTCGAGGTTTGCGCGAACGTGGGCCGCTGAATTGATGGCAAAGCCAGCCAATGGCGAGATGGCATTTCTGCGTCAGCCGCCACCGGGTCGAAAAAATATCCTGGTGATTGATCATTATATTCCCAGCCCGGATCGAGATTCAGGATCGCTGCGGATGTTCCAAATCCTCAAACTCCTCCGGCAACTTGGCCATCACATTACTTTCGTTCCAGATAATCTGACGGACATCCGACATTACGGTGACGAATTACGCAGGCGCGGAATTAAGGTTGTCCGTCATCCCTATGTTAAGAAGGTCCGCGACTACCTGGTCTCGCACGGCTCTGAATTCGACGTTGTGATCCTGAGCCGATGTGATTTTGCGCATAAACACATTGCGGATGTCCGGCTGCATGCGCCGCAAAGCCGCATTATCTTTGACACTGTTGATTTACACTCGCTTCGTGCGCACAGAGAGGCTCAAATCACCATCAATCCGGAGGCTCGAGAAAAAGCACGGCAGATAGAAGAACTAGAATACGATCTCATTCGCCGGGCTGATGAGACGTGGGTAACGAGCAGCGTGGAAAAAAAACTTCTCCAGGAGAGATGGCCTGAAAAGTCCATTCAGCTGGTTTCGAACATTGTGGACATTCCGGGCTCGCGCACTCCGTTTGAGTTGCGGCGTGACTTTCTCTTCATCGGTGGCTTCCAGCATAGGCCGAATACTGATGCTGTTCTTTTTTTTCTGACGGAGGTCTATCACACGGTGAAGGAGCGTCTGTGCGATGCCAAGTTCTATATCATTGGCGATAAGGCGCCGCCGGAGGTGGTTGCATTGGCGGGCGAAAATGTTGTGATCACCGGACTTCAACGAGACGTCAGCCAGTTTTTTGAAAGGGTTAGATTATCAATTGCGCCGTTGCGGTTTGGTGCCGGTGTAAAGGGCAAGATCAATCAGAGCATGGCGTGGGGTGTACCCGTCGTCGCAACCTCTGTGGCAGTGGAAGGCATGGAGCTTACTTCCGGTGAAGATGTCCTCGTTGCGGACGAACCGGAAGAGTTTGCACAAGCTTTAGTGACGCTCTACGAATCCCCTGAACTTTGGAACCGGCTCTCGCAAAACGGGATCGAGAAAACTCGCTCACTGTACTCGGTCGAGGTCGCCCGCGAGAGGTTGGAGCGCTTGTTCAATAATCAACACGTCCAGCCCACTGTTGGGATCAGTGCGTGAGACGCGCGAGGTTTCCGTTTTTCAAACGAGTGATTAAGATCCCTCAACCAAAAGCGATCACAGGCAAGATCGTGGCGACTCCGAACCCTCTGCCTTCTGACGAAGGGTCTCCCGTCGTGGTTTCATGGGAAACAAACGATCCGCGTGGCGGTGAACTTCGCGTTGCAGCTCCGGCCTCGGCGCGTCAAGAAAAGCTCGTGGCCCGGGGAGGAAACTCCGGACAGGTTGAGATTCCCTGGATTGCTGACTCCACCGAATACGAGTTCCGCCTTTATGCGGTAAGCCGACCCGAGACACCGGTTGATTCGGTTAGGGTTACACGTAGCAGCAGCTCGTCAGACGCGCTGCTGCAAGAAATCGCGCTTGAGGTAACACGCGGAAACATCGGCGTGACCGCCCTCTCACGCTTCCTGGCCAAAGTAGTGCCGCGCTGTCTGCGTAGTGCAAAGTTTCGGGAGATCTTTCGGCTTTGGGAGCAACACGGTTTCCACGTTACGCGAGCACACTTTTATCAACCGATTCCTGATACCCGGTCCTTGCCCGAAAGTCTCTGGAACCGGCCAAGCGAATTAGTCGGCATCGACATGAACGACGCAGTGCAACTTGAGTTGCTGCGGAATCACTTTCCAAAGTTTCGCAGCGAATACGATCGGTTCCCAGCCAAGCCGAGCGGGGAATCGGGCCGCTTTCACTTCAATAACGGGCTCTTTGATGGCACTGACGCGCTGGTCGCTTATTGCATGATCCGGCACTTTGAGCCCCGATTAATCATCGAGGTTGGCAGCGGATTCTCTTCCCTCGTCACAGCCGAGGCTATTGCCAAAAATAAGAAATCGGACCTGATCTGTATCGAGCCGTTTCCCCGGGATTTTCTCCGGCAGGGATTTCTGGGGTTGCATTCCTTAATAGAGAAAAGGGTGCAGGACATCGATCTCGAATTCTTCTCACAACTCCATTCCGGCGACATCCTTTTTATTGACAGCTCCCATACAGTGAAGATTGGGGGAGACGTTAACTATCTCTTCTTGGAAGTATTGCCGCGTCTCAACCCCGGGGTCATTGTGCACGTTCACGATATCTTTCTCCCTTTCGATTATCGGCGCGATTGGGTAATGGATGAATTTCGCTTTTGGACTGAGCAATATCTACTACAAGCGTTTTTGAGCTTTAATTCCGAGTTCGAGGTGCTAATGGCCAATGGCTACCTGGTCCACCGCTACTTGGAAGACTTCAAGGCTACTTTTCCGAACTCACCATGGTGGCGTCCAGGCAGTTTCTGGATGCGTCGGCGGTCTGCGAGAGCAGACTCATCCCTTGCATCAGACGGATAACAGTTTCTCAGAGAAGAGACTCACACGGCGTTTTTGTAATTCTTGATATTATGCCAGCAAGGCTAAAAAGTTTGAAAAAATGAAGAGCCTTCCTGGCCCGCACTGGCGTACAACAATCGGTTACCGCGCCACGAATTCGTGACGTGCTGGAACAGCTAGACCCCAAATGCAGGATCAGATGAACAAGCCGGTTTTTGTCGTGGGATCACCACGCTCGGGAACAAGCATCCTGACATGGTGCCTGGGACAGCACCCGAACATGTTTCCAGTGCCAGAGTCAAATTGGATGGGGGACTTCGCGATCAGTGTTGCTATTGGCCACCAGATTGGTGCGGCGCGTGGCGACCGCTCCATCTTTAGCGCGATGGACATTTCGCAGGACGAATTGTTCGCCATCCTTGGTCGGAGCATCAACGACTTGATTCTGCGCCATCGCAAGGATCTCGAAAGAAAACGCCAGGTTACGAGTGAAGAGTCGGAACGTAAAGGTCGCTGGGTCGACGGGACACCAGAATACTCCTTTCATATCTGTGGTTTGCGCAAGCTTTTTCCTAAAGCACTATTCATCCACTTGGTACGCGATGTCAGATCTGTCGTGCGCTCAATGCTCAACTTTCATCTAGTAGCCGGACATGACCTCGTTAATAACGAGGAAGAGGCTTATAACTATTGGTTTCGTACCGTTAGCAGCTGTCTTTTGGCTGAACGAGCTTATGGACCGCGAGTAGTCCTCCGGCTGCGATATTCAGACTTGTTAAATGCGCCCGAAATCGCGATGCGCTCGGTCCTTGAGTTTATCGGCGAGCGCTATACTACCGCTTGTCTAAATCCTCTCGAAAAACGCATCAACAGCTCCAATGTTCCGATTGATTTTGAAATCGATAACTCCAGGACCGACCCCGCACTCCTCGAGCGGACAGCGCGGCTTTGCACCGAAATTGAAAAAACTCCGCAGCCGATTGAAGTTTCGCCGTCCGCATCCGATGAAATCGAAGCTGCCTTCAACGAGCGCGTCAAATATGTTGCGAGCTTGAACAGCGAATATCAACGGGCCCTACAGGTAATTGCGGCATTGCAAAAGGAAACCGCTCAGCGCACCGCTGGGTGCATTGACCGACAGAGCGACTCAAAGACAGAGCAAGCGCGATCCACCGCCTGCGCAGCCCGCGAGGTAAAGGAAAGTTGATTTCGAACGAACACCGCTCGCTCGCTGGCCTCCACAGGCTTTGGGCTTATGTCTACGGCGGACATCGCCGTGGTTTGAATAACTTGTCGAGGAACACAAAGCTGCCGCCTTGGAAAATCCCCAGTTCGAGGATGGATCGGGGCGAGAATGAGGAGGCTAAGAGCTCATAAGACTGCAGGTAGGGCTCGTTTTTCAAAATGGTGAACGCCTTGGCATCCCGATGGGCGCCGCTCTTTCTGCGACATATCGACCACAAAGTTGTCGCCCTAAGGAAACTCCCCTCAGGTCCGACCACGATGCGATTCATAGCGAGTTACGGCATGCCGCCGGGCAAATGCAATCGAGGGATAAATGTGAGATTACGTCGCCACAGCCGAAGTTTTGTCAATGCTTGAGGCGCGTCACGGAAACTCGCGCGAGCGGTGTATTGAGATTGGGGCCGCCGTAGAGACTGAACTCGTATGTAGTTCCTGCCTCAATCCAATGCGCCTCTTCTGAACCGTGTGAACCGCTTGCGAAAAGCGCTGGTTCGGCACCGTCCTTCGACACATAAACCACCGCAGCTGGATCGCCGTCAGAAGACCAACTGATGGTGGTTTTGCCCCGTCCAACGCCGGCCAGTACTGGGTTTGGCGAAGCGCTCAACTTATAGGGTGTGTCGGGACTTCCCGCCAGGTAGTGACGCAGGAACAGTTTCATGATGTGCTCGGCCACTTTCCCCTTTACATGCCGCAGATCCTCTTCCCACGTCACCAGCCGGTCAGAGTTTTGGACGATCTCGTAGCTTGGGAAATAGTGCACATTTTTGTGCGCCGCGGCCCATTCCTGGGCTACCGTCCGCAGCAGTGATTTCGAATAAGTGTTCGCGAGGACGACATCTTCCCCGGAGAAGGTTGCCAGCAACGGCACGGGCGAGACGGTCACTACGATTTGCACATCTGCGTGTCCGAATTGGCTAAGCAGTGTGTGAATGCGTTCAAGGTTGGAAAGATTTTGAGCAAAATTGGTGATGTGAAACTCGTAACGATCCGGGTGACTGCGGACTGCGTCCGGAATCGGCGCGTGATTGAGGAAAATATTGGCAATTTTATCGCGCCAGACTTCGGCCAAGCCGAGGGTAATTATCACCACCCGGCACTGCGCGATCCGACGGGTGACCGATTCGATGATCTGATGCCGATGAATCGTCTCTTCGAGGCTGGCTAATTGTAGCGCGGGGTTAGTATGAGGATCGTAGAAAAGACCGTCTCCGATATCAACGAGGCTCTTACGAGGGAATTTGGCTGCCGGGTCTAGGGCCCAGCACAGCTCATTGTAAATCGAGAACGTGTTGTATTTGTTCGTAAATCCCAACCTCGCTTCGTCGTTTATCGCCGGGAAGGAGTCGAACTCAGTGGTCCTGCTCAACACGTCCATTTTTTGCTCGATCAGCGCCGACTCAATGCCCCGGGCAAAACAGGAGCCAATAGCGAAAAGCTTATCTTCGCGCCGCAGTCGGAAGCCCGGCCTAATGGCGGGCGTAAAAAGGGGCTGACGCAGGCGCTGGAATGCCAGCTTACCGTCTGTCTCATAGGGTAGCGCGCCCTTTTCGTGCCACCTACTGCAAGGGTTCGCGAAGTACCGGTCGACCTCTGCCGTTGTAATAGGATTGGACATTTGGAAACGGCGGCTCAGGCGTGGGTAACTGCCACAAGTCTCTCGATAGCAGGGAGATTCACAGCGGCGATTTTTTTCGCACCGTTCGATAGATAGTATAAATGAAGTTCGATCCGTTTGCCACTGCCGAGATAACCCGGGTCGTCCAGTTTTGGCGCGGGCGTTATTTTATTCCTCCCCCGGCTCGGTTGTCAATCTTGACGTTGCGGCGGCTTTTAGATGTTCGGTGACCCCCAGCGAGCAACCATTTTCATCCGAGGAGATTACCGGCAACGAAGACTCGAAAAGAGACCCCACCGAATGGCATTGACGGATCGCCGCAATGGCGTAATTGTCCCGCCCGACGCTTCTCAGCAACGTTGTCGTTACCAAAGGGACGCAATAATCTCAAGGCAAATAGCATCGACGGATTAACAAGCTCACGAGCTCTGATCCGGCGGGGACCTTATCTTTTTAAGTATGTACGGGACGTCAAATATGCGAAGTACACAGTTAAATTTAGACTCTTACAATACCGATAAGATAACGCACCGCTACTTGGATGTGTATGACCCGATTCTCGTTCCGTGGCTCGGTAGGGAGATTAAACTTCTGGAGATTGGTATCTATAAAGGGGGTTCACTTCAATTGTGGCGCGACTATTTCCCTCTTGCTAGCATTGTTGGGATCGATGTTAAGTTGCCGGAGCAGTTTGTGCCTGGAGAGCGTATTCAAGTTTTTCAGGGCAGCCAATCAGACAAACGGTTTCTGTCTGAAGTCGCTAATAAGGTGGCTCCAGAAGGATTTGATATTATAATAGATGATGCATCGCACATTGGCGAGCTGACGAAAACGACATTCTGGCATCTTTTTGATAATCACCTGAAGCCGGGTGGGCTATATGCGATTGAGGACTGGGGCACGGGCTATCTGGACGATTTTCCTGACGGTAAACGACTCAATAGTGTGAGTTCGCCTGTGTCCTCAGTCCAGTCGCTGTCATCGGAAGCTGTTGGTAAGAGCGTGAAGGTCCCCTTCCCTTGTCATTCTTACGGAATGGTCGGCTTCATTAAGGAGTTAGTGGACGAACAGGGCGCCGCTAGTGTGACGATGACACGTCCTACAAAGGAGCGTAGGGCGTCAAAATTCAAGCATACGGTTATCACACCTTGCATCGTTTTCGTGACCAAAATCGCGCCCACTCTTAGCGCGAGCCCGAATCCAATGCTTCCTGGCGAGAGGTTGGGCACAACAACGATTTCGTGGGACACTGGTGACGAGAGCGCGGGAAGCCTTTACGTTTCGAAGAATGGAGGCCAAGAGTCGCTAGTTGCCACTGGACGCCGAGGCTCCGTCGCCACCCCTTGGATCCAAACAGGTTGTAGCTACGAGTTCCGCCTTTATAACTCCGATCACACGAAGCTTCTCGACAAAGTCCTCGTAACTGGAGCAACACAATAGTCACGACAAACAGTTGTAACGCACTTCACGGCGGCGCCACGATCCAGATCCCAGCGCTTGGCTAGTCATCACCGTGAATCAACAAATACTTTCTACCGTAATCCTTGACAAGTCGCTCGGTTTTCCGGACGATATTTTGTCGCCCTCTGAGTGCGAATATAAAGTCTGATGAAGTTTTCACGAGTTCTGGTCAGACCATGGCTAGCGACGGAGCAACGAGTTATGAGATCATCCGAAATTTCGATCGCGCTGCTCCATGGGAACCCAATCCACCTAAAAGGCTTCGCCGCGCAGCGCATCATGGAGTATTCCTGCAATCCTATCTTGCGTGAGGTTTCTTGAACACCCACTCCTTTAGAAAGCGCATTGATGCCCCGCCGTTCGTGCTTGGCACCCTGCTTCTTCTTTGCGCATTAACCTTCTATTATTTTGCAGTGCTGAAGATCGACTACCGCAAAACCAATTTACTAAATCTTGGCCCGTACCCGGACGCAACGGAATATTTCGCCCAGGCAAGAAGCATACTAAAGGATGGGTGGCCTTCCATACAGATCGGATACGATAAGCTGCCATCAAGATATCCGGTTGGTTATCCGGCGTTGATGCTTCCCTGGTTGACGATTCTTCCGGAGAGAGACGCCGTTCTGGCGCCATTTAGGACGAATCAGATGATCGGTGTGCTTCTGCTCTTAGCGGTGTTTGGATTTTATGCGTATCTGGCAATGCCGTTAACTGGCGGGTTTGCCACGCTTTTACTGGCCACTCTGCCAGGCTTCTTCACTTTCTGTCGTTCATCGATGAGCGAGATCAGTGCATCGGCGCTGGTCATTTTGGCGTTCATGTTTGCCTATCTCGGTCTAAAGGAGGAGCACCGCTGGAAGATTTATTTATCGGCACTTTTCCTCGGTCTTTCAGTGAACATTCGTATTCAATCGCTTTTCTTTGCGCCATTATTACTGGCCATGGCTCTTTTCCCGGCGAGAGGAATGCGCTGGCGTTGGTTCTTTCATTGTGCTGCAGTTCCCGTCGTTTTCCTGCTGGCGGCTAGCCCGATACCGGTGTTAAACACAATGCAATTTCATTCACCCTTTAAAACGGGATATGACTTCTGGACTCCGTATTGGAGTCAGTATTGGAGTGAGAAGCAACCGCTCTTTTCTCTTCGCTACATTCCAGCCAACGCACATGGGTTGTGGGCGGAATTCGCTCTGCATCCGCCGCGCGGATATCGCGACTCAAATATTTTTGGAACCGGCACTTACTTTGTCCCTGCGTTCATTGCTCTGGTCTGCGTGGGATTCTTCTTTATGCGAATCACGCGCTACACTAGCGCCGCCTTTTTAGCAGGCCTGAGTTTCCTATTGGTGATACTGAGCCGCAACAACCAAATTGCAGGCGTAAGGTACTACCTGCCGCTCCTGATCATTTTGATTGCGGTCGCAGTCGTACCGGCGACATGGGCGGCAAGAAATCTGCTCGCTGGAAAACGAATCGTTGCCGCCTTGGCGATTTTCGCTTTGTTAGCCGCGGCTTGTCTGGGTTTTCCTTCCCGCTCCGGCTACAACACGGTGGGAACCGATCGATCACAGGCGTGGGACGCCCTTTATTTCACCAATCCACCACGGAGATCCAAGCAGTTTATTGTACAAGAGCACTTCGCTAAACTCTTTGGCGGTCAGCCGGGTATCGTTCTATCTGATGTAGATCCGGTTTATTTGAACGCTCTTTTGCCAGGCTCATTCGTGGCAGCGCCGATTGATGGAAAGCACAACTATTGCTGGAGTAAAATGTGGCGCTATGATCGGCTGGAAGCTTTAGCACTGGTCAGACAAGGCTTGGATCGATCGCTCCCGGTTTATGCTCTGTTTGTTTCGACGAAAGAGATGATGGCCCAACAGTCGCGCCTACCAATCATTTCAGGGTATCAATGGACGATCCTCAATAATTCCGACGCCAAGGCAGTGGTTTTAAAGCTTACTCCAGCCGCATCCCAAGAACGCCGTTCGTTACCCGGGCACTATTGTCGAATCTAAGCTTGTGCAAAAAGCTCTTCGGTTAGCCCTTTTATTGGCAGTACTTTTGCTGGCAAGTTATCTGCGCTTAACCGGATTAACCTGAGGATTGAACGGTGGCTACGGCCATTATCGGAACTTTCAGCCGAACGAGTTGGTCAGTCTTAGGGAGAAAAGCATTAGCACTACGGGGCCCCAGTCGACCTTAGTTTGCAAAACGAAGCCGGGGTGAACAATGCACGCTCCGGTGAACGCGATCGCCCATGCGGGGAACAAACTCTCCGGACGACGGCGTACCCTAGCGCCAGAGTGCCGCACGAAATCAGAATCGGATGGTCAAAGCCGAGACGCCGAAGAGCCGAAAAATTGGGGCGTAAATCCACGCCTTTAACGCTCCAATATAGGGAAAAATCATAATCGGGAGGCCCAGCCACGTTCTATAAGGCATCTGAAAAGCTTCGTGCCGTCCCATCGCAGCCGGAACGAAAAGCAGTTCGTCGTAATAAAGCCCGGGCGAATGATTCGATAGCTCGCGAAACCTACGAATGCGAGCATCAAACCGAACACTGCAAGCCTTTCGCGCCGCCCCCAATTCTTAGAGGCGTGTATTGAGGGCGAAAAAATCATTGCGATCGAAATTTTTAAATACAGCGCATAAGGTAAACGCTAGTAGAATTCTTCCCTCCGGCTTTCATTTTAAGGGGTTATGGAGCGACGCCATGGTTGGCGCCCGGCTTCTCTTCGCGCGCATAAAGACTCCCTCCCGCTCGTGCTCAGTCTCGACGTTAGCGGCTGCGACACTTACGCGAGGCCGACTGCCGGTTCGGCGGCCAAGTATGTTCAAGTGAATGTCGAAAATTCGCTATTAGTTGTCGTCAACCTGTTTTCATAGCCTTGGAGCACGTCCGCCGATTAAGCGGCGCACGCTACAAGAACTTAAAAGGGTTGCTAGAAACTAGCTTTTTAATTGTCACGCCAACAACGTTTCTTTCCTTTTACTCGCGACTTGACATTCGTTTCTTTTACTCACCACTATATTTCCCGATCCTTTGTGGATTGTAAGCCCAACGAGTGCGCCCGAACCAATGGCAATATTGTTAACTGTGCCTACATTGATCGGTAAAAAAATCAGCCAGCCTGAGGTCTCATAGTCTTCAATTTGAGCACACTGATATGGATCGCGTGCCGTACCTGGATCTTCAAGCTCAATACGACAGCATTCGCACCGAAGTGTTAGCAGCGTTGGGCGAAATTTGCGAATCGGGCAGGTTTGCCCAAGGACCCGCAACGTCAGATTTCGAGACGAAATTCGCAGCCTACTGCGAAGTCGATCATTGCGTCACCCTGAACAGTGGCACGAGCGCGCTCCACCTTGCCCTGCGCTGTCTGGATATCAAGCCTGGAGATGAAGTGATTACGGTTGCGATGACCTTTATAGGAACTGCATGGGCCATTAGCTACGTGGGCGCCACACCGGTTTTCGTGGACATCGACCCCGCGCGGAGAACCATGTGCCCTAGCAACCTCGAAGCTGCGATCACGCCCCGGACAAAAGCAATTATCCCAGTCCATCTGTATGGAATGCCTGCAGAGATGGATCATATCAAGCTGATTGCTGAGCGACACGGGCTACCGATAATCGAAGACGCCGCGCAGGCGCATGGAGCACGCTACCGCGGTAAGCGGGTAGGCCAATTCGGAAAAATTGCGTGTTTTAGCTTTTATCCGAGCAAGAACCTGGGAGCCTATGGTGAAGGCGGCGCTTTAGTCACTAATGATGCGTCCATCGCACAGCGCGCGCGCGCGCTGCGCGACCACGCACAGAGCCAGAAATACCTGCATGATGAGATCGGGTATAACTACCGGATGGATAGTTTCCAAGCGGCAGTGCTCGCCATCAAGCTAAAGCGACTCGACGCCTGGAATGCAGCTCGTGCTGATCGCGCTGCCTACTACACCGAATTGCTTGCCAATTCCTCGTACAAGTTGCCGACGCACTTTTCCAATTCAGAATGCGTCTGGCATTGTTATGTTATTGAAGCTCCGGAACGCCACCGGGTGCGCTCGGTCTTGCACGAGGCCGGCATCGAAACGGCCGTCCATTATCCTGTGCCTGTTCACTTGCAAAAGGCCTACGCGCATCTCGGTTACAAACCGGGCGATTTGCCTGTCACTGAAAAGCTGTGTCAGCAATGTCTCTCTCTCCCGATCTATCCGGAACTCTCCAAAGAGAAAATCTTCACCGTTACTTCCATCCTTTTGAAAATTCAAAGCTAAGGGAGAATTGACCTTCGCGGGAATCTCATGCGGGGGTTTGCTGCATCAAAGCGAGCCAGAGACTGGGTTGTCTCGGCTAATCTTCCTTCGCAGGCGAACCGGTAGACTCGACTGGCCGGTCGTTCCTAATCGATTTTGTGGACCCGGTGCGCCTGTTTGATTGCGGTTTCAAAAATGCACGGGTGCCGAGCAGCAAATTCGCTACACGCCAGTCGAAGTCACAGAAGTCTGTGCGTGTAAAGGATTTTGCATCAACCACATGCGATGGAGAAAAATTCCGGCGAAATTTTTGCCAGAATGCAGTTGACTGTCGCTCATCTACCGTTATGTTGACGGTCCCGCTGGAAGCGGGACTCCTCTAATTTGGAGTGCGTTCTACGTACATTTTGGGACTGCAAATTGGCTCAATTTTGTCCCGACATGATTTATCGGAGCTGCCTTCGCAGACGCTATGCGCGGCGGAACCGAGTTCAAGTCGGATTCAAGATTGAGTTTTTTTGTCGTCTGAAATGTGCGTGAAACAGTTTACCCCGGCGGAGGCCGGGCTGGTTCTTTGACATCTACATACAGGGTAGTAAGAAAATACAACTTTAAGAGCTGAGTCTGAAATCAAGTCGCTGCCGCAAAGCAGCGAGAGAGTTTCAGTTATCATACAAATCTCGGTCCGGCGTTGCCGGGCTGAACAGATTGATCAAGCTACAAAGAGCGCATCATGGATGCCTTGGTGCCAATAGGCGATGAAGGACGTGGTAAGCTGCGATAAGCTACGGAGAGCGGCAAACACGCTTTGACCCGTAGATTTCCGAATGGGATA
>WNGJ01015407.1_pt1 | contig 14727 bp, 7 predicted proteins | sample 5400611 | NCBI WGS metagenome assembly WNGJ01 (sample SAMN13153375, study PRJNA577476) | soil metagenome | isolation source: 40 cm soil or saprolite under Garry oak tree replicate 1 | place: USA:California | collected 2016-06-15
CGCCAGACGTGAATCTCGCAGTAGGCTCGGGGAGCCATGCGCAGCAAACCGCCGAAATCATGGCCCGATTCGAGGCCGTTGTGCAGCAGCGGAAGCCTGACGTTGTGCTGGTGTACGGAGATGTGAACTCCACGGTCGCGGCGGCGCTGGTCTGTGCCAAATTGTTAATTCCTGTCGGGCACGTAGAGGCGGGCTTGCGGTCTTTTGATCGCACTATGCCCGAAGAGATCAATCGTCTAGTCACCGACCAACTTTCAGAAATCCTATTTACGCCCTCAGCGGATGGGGATACGAACCTCCTTCGCGAAGGGATTGCACGAGAAAAGATCCATTTTGTCGGAAACGTGATGATCGACACGCTGGTTCGCCTTCTTCCTTTAGCAACTCAAGCGAAAAAAAACGGCTTACCCCGGCAATACGCGCTCGTTACTCTGCACCGCCCGGCAAACGTTGATGATCCACAGATGCTGAGAAAGATTCTGATTTCGATGCTTGCCCTCAATAAAGATCTGCCGGTGATCTTTCCGTTGCACCCGCGTACACGTCAGGCCATCCGGCAGTTTGGTCTGGAAACCGATGGGATTCGCATGACCGATCCGATTTCCTATCTGGAATTCCTCGCCCTGCAATGTCGCGCCACGGTAGTCATCACCGACTCAGGCGGGATCCAGGAGGAGACTACGTATTTGGGCATCCCCTGCCTGACAGCGCGCGCCAATACAGAAAGGCCAGTCACTGTCGAGATCGGAACTAACATACTGATCGGTGATGATATGGAGAAGTTGCGAACCGAGACATTGAACGTTCTCAATGGACGCGGCAAGAAAGGCAGCGTGCCTCCACTGTGGGATGGACATGCCAGTGAACGCATTGCGAGCATTTTGACAAATTGGCTGTAGTTTGTTGTATGGGGAAGAGAATTCGTCAGGAGTGCAGTCATGAATGGTTCCGTTAGAATTCGAGAGAGGCATTTCTTCCTAGCTCTGATCGCTCTTCTTTGGCTGGGAGAAATAGCTGCTTGTCAGGAGCGGGTGGGATCGGTAGTCGCTGCGCCCGGCACAGTCCGGGATTCCGTGAAATCCGCTGAGATTACAAAGCCGACATCCGCAAACCCCTCCGCCGAACTCTTGATCGGAGAGGGAGACCTGTTGCAAATCACCTTGTATGGTGTGCCAGACTTTAACCAGCACGTTAGAGTCGATTCCAGCGGTGAGATCTCGTTACCGATGATTGGGACCGTGAAACTGCTGGGGCTGTCGACAAAGCAGGCAGAACAAATTATTGAAAAAGATCTCAAAAGTGGAGGGTTTTACAACAATCCTCAGGTAACCGTCCTGCAACAGGAGTTTGGCAGTCAAGGGATTTCGGTACTGGGCGAAGTGACAAAACCTGGCGTCTATCCGGTTCTGACTGCGCGCAAACTCTTTGACATGCTCTCGGCAGCCGGCGGGACTACCCCGAAGGCGGGCCGGGACATTCTAATCTCTCACCGGTCAAGTCCAGACGTAAAGAAACTTACATTTTCCAGTGATACTGATAAACAAATGGATGCGAATGTGGATGTTTTTCCTGGGGACACGATCGTGGTCACGAAAGCTCCCATCGTCTACGTTGTGGGTGATGTGCGACTCCCCGGCGGATTCGTGGTCGACAAAAGCAATGGATTGACTATTCTCCAGGCGCTGGCTTTGGCGCAGGGCGCCACCACCACGGCCGCCCTCAATCGCAGCAAGCTGATCCACAAGACAGACGAGGGGCCAAAGGAGACGCCCATTTATCTCAAAAAGATTCTTGCCGGCAAAGCAAACGATCTGAAGCTGGAGGCTGATGACATCCTGTTCGTTCCCCACAGTACGGGCAAAGCGGCGATACAAGGAATGCAGGGAGCTCTGCAGGCTGCGGCTGGAGCAGCAGTTTATCGCTTTTAGCTCAGCGCCCCCAGCTTCTTTCTCTCGCGAACTCTGCTCTATATGAGGCGATCATTTACCGAGGTCCTGAGGCAGGAGTCGCCTATTGCTCTGGCGCGCGAGGCAGTTTGGCGCACCCGAAAAGGCTGGCACCGGAATCGCGTTCTGGCGCGAATTGAGGAAGAGCCTTGCCCAGTGGAGTTCCGCGGCGTTCCCTACTACGGTCCTGATGCCCCTAGTCTCAGCGACACCAGTCGGGAGCTGATTACGGGCTACGCGGATGAAATCTGCAACGGTCGGTTCCCATTCCTAGGCTACGGTACTTGGGACTTGGGTCGTGAGCCGAAGTGGAACGTCGATTTTATCTCCGGACTCGAATGGCCGCCGGTACCCGTAAAGGACCACAACGGCATTCGTTTTGATGGGTCTGATATAAAGGTGCCCTACGAATTATCGCGCTTGCAGTTCTTGCCGGTCCTAGGCAAAGCCTACGTACTCACTAGAGACGAACGTTATCGACAAAATGCTAAGCACCTGCTGTCGTACTGGATACAGAACAATCCTGTGGGCATAGGTGTCAACTGGTCCATCGCCATGGAAGCAGCCCTGCGTGCCATGAGCATCTGCTTCCTGCTTAATTTGATTTCTCCGCTACGACCCGAAGAAGAGGGGTGGTTAGAGAGAGTAACCCAGTCTTTGTGGCATCACTTCGTTTATGTCGAGGCTCACATTGAGTTCTCATATCTCATCAGCAGTAACCATTACCTGAGCAACGTTGTCGGCCTGCACTGCCTCTCGCAGTTTCTCGAGGGACCCAGCATGGTCCCCAAGCGGCGCCTTTACCGTCGTCTCGTCGAAGCTGAGATTCAGCGCCAAGTGTACGAGGATGGCGGAGACTACGAGGCTTCGATTGGATATCATGCGCTGGTAGCGCAGATGTTTACGAGCGCGCTGCTGTTGATGCGGGCGAGCAAGCTCGCTCCAGATCCGAGTTTTCTGGAGAGACTGCGGCGCATGTACCGCATGATGGACAAACTGGCAAGCCCCTCAGGCCAACTCCCTAATGTCGGGGATTGCGACGATGGACGGGTGGAACTCCTTCTCGACGACCTGCAGCAGATGCTATTGCTTCCCGTCCCCGAAAGAAGTTCCCTTCGCATGTCGAATCTTCTGGGCGTAGGGAAGTGCCTTTTCGGGGGAACGCATGGCTCGACCGAAGACGCTAAGTGGTATGGCCTCACAGACGCCAATGGGGTCTCATCCTCGGCCGTGAGCCAACCACAAGCCTGTCGGCAGAAGGTCGCTATCTTTCCACAGTCCGGGATAGCGATCGCGAAGACGGAGCACGCAGAAGTTCTGTTTTTCGCGGTCCCGAACGGAATCTTCGGGAAGGGAAGTCACACGCACAACGACAAACTTAGTTTCGTGTTGCGACTGGATGGCGAAGAGGTATTGTGCGACTCTGGAACGGGCTGCTACACGCGTGATCCAGAGGTGCGCAATCGCTTTCGTGCAACCGCCGCCCACAACAGCGTGCTGGTTGATGGCGAAGAACAGAATAGTATCAATCGTGGGCAAGACGGTCTATTCTGCATCGGAACCCAAGCTGAGGTCACCCGCATCGAGAACCGGAACGAGAATGGAGACGTTCTCCTGCGCGCCTCGCATTCCGGATATAAACGCTTGGGTGTGATGCACACGAGGACTATCCATCTGCCAGAGCGGAAACCGATGGCGATCGTGCAAGATCAGCTTGTTGGAACCGGAACGCACCGTTTTGAGATCAACTTCCAGCTCGCACCGAGTTGGAAAGTAAGCTCGGTCGAGAAACTGGAGTCGGAAATCCGAGTTCGAATCTGGGGAGGCCGGGAACTGCAAGTCAGTCTTCAAGGTCCTGGAAATGTGAATGGCCAAAAGGAAGACTCGTCGGTCAGCATGACCTATGGGGCTTCGACTCCAACTACTCAGCTTAGATTTTGGGGAGAGGCTGTATTCCCGGCAATACTTACAACTACTGTTTGCTGGGCGGATTAACTCAAACCCTGCAAGAGCGTGCGAGAAAGCAAGGTTATTGACTGATGCTAGATGATGATTCCCGGTTGAATACGACAGATTACGGACTCGCAGGTGAGTCCATCGTTTGTTTTGCTGGTGAAGATTGGTGGTACCATCACCCCCACTCCAAAAACCACATCCTCAAGCGCCTCGCCTTGCAAAACAAGGTCCTTTTCGTAAATTCACTTACCATGGGTTTGCCTTCTGCCTCGAATCCTGACTTCTTCCTGAAGATTCGGAGAAAGTTGCGCAGTCACATGCGTTGGTTGCGAAAAGTGCCGGAAGGCTTGTATGTGTTGACGCCTATCTCCGTCCCCCTCTATGGCTCTCGACTCGGTCGTGTTCTCAACCGATGGCTTCTACTTGCTCAGTTGCACTTGGTCATGCTGTTCTTACATATGCGGAAACCAGTGGTTTGGGTCGCCATTCCAACCGCTGCAGATTTAATTGATTCCCTGGACGCCAAACTTATTTTGTACCAGGTATCGGACAAATATGAGGCCAACGAGGATAGCGCATTGTCGGCCAAAATTATCCGCGAAATGGACCAATACTTGAAGCAGCGGGCTGCAGTGGTGATGTACTCGGGACGAAAACTTTTCGAGGAGTCAGATCTACCTCATCGATATTTCATGGAACAAGCGGTAGATTTCGAGCACTTCGCCGCTACGGCGCCCGACACTGCACCGGAAGTGGCTGATATTCCACATCCGGTTCTGGGTTATTTTGGCGCCATGGACTACGTAATGGATGTTCCGCTTATGGAGGAAGTAGCAAAGCGACGTCCGCAGTGGCACTGGTTGATGATTGGACGAAAATCGAATTTGGTGCAGTTCAACTCGCCAAACATTCACTATATTCGGCCACTGCCATATTCGGACCTGCCCCGCTACATCCGTCAGATTGACGTCTTTGTGCTGCCCTGGAGTCAGAGCAACACCTTTACGAGTTACGGAAGCGCTATAAAGGTGCGCGAGTATCTGGCGACAGGCAAGCCGGTCGTTATCTCTCCGTTGTACGAGTACCTGAATACTCCGGGTGTTCGCATTTACCGGAGTACGGATGAGTTTATCTCTGCGGTCGAGAGTGCACTTTGCGACGATAACCCGTCCGACCAGTTGTTGCGCCAGTCGGTTGTTCGTGACTGCACTTGGGATATTCGCGCACGTCAGGTAGGGGAAATGATCGCGAAGTGTTTGACCGGACAGTTCGCTGCAGGAGAGACAACATCGAAAGTTGCAATATGTGAAGAACTGCAAAGCGCGAACTTCCGCTAACTAGCTACGGCTCGCTTATCCATTGTGAGAGGGCATGCTTCCAAATGAAATCGGGAAATTCCGAGGTACAGCAGCTATGAAGGCCGTTCTAGAAGATATGCGTTCGGGAAAAGTCATGGCTTATGAAGTTCCTCAGCCAGAATTACGCCCGGGCGGGATCCTGGTACGTACGGCCTTTTCCGCGATCAGTTCGGGAACCGAACGCGCCAAACTGGAGGCGGGTGAAAAATCCTTAATGGGCAAGGCGATGGCGCGGCCCGACCTGGTGCGCCAGGTAATGGACTTTGCTCGCAATGAGGGCATCAAAGCCGCGTACCAGCGAGTCCAGTCTCGCTTGGACTCGCTTTCACCACTAGGATACAGCTGTTCCGGGATCGTGATCGCTGCCGGCGAAGGCGTGCAGGAATTTCAGCCCGGCGACCGCGTTGCCTGCGGCGGTGGCGGGTACGCGAGTCACAGCGCAATCAACTTTGTTCCCAAGAATCTAGCGGTGAAGTTGCCCGATTCGGTTGGGCTGGACGCAGCCGCTCTAACTACTATCGGCGCCATTGCTATGCAAGGACTGCGGCAGTCCGAAGCCAGATTTGGCGAGACGCTGGCGGTAATCGGAGCTGGCCTGGTGGGCGTGCTCACGATTCAGTTGGCCAAGGCAGCCGGCTGTCGCGTGATTGCTATTGACCTTGATCCCGGGCGGGTGGAACGCGCCGTCAAGTTCGGCGCCGATCTTGGATTGGTATCCAGCGATTCTCGCACGCCACTTGCTATCAAGGAATTCACCGATTACGGGCCAGACACAGTCATTATCACCGCAGCGACACATTCGACCGAACCGATCGAGTTGGCGGCCGCAATCGCCCGTGACCGCGGACGCATTGTTGTCGTGGGCGACGTCGGTCTTGGCGTTTCCCGTCCGAATGTCTACCTTAAGGAGTTGTCGATATCGCTCTCCCGCTCTTACGGTCCCGGTCGCTATGACGCCTATTATGAAGAAGGAGGAATTGACTACCCAATCGGATATGTCCGCTGGACCGAGAAGCGGAATATGGAAGCGTTTGTCCAATTTCTGGCAGCACGCAGTATTAATCTCGCACCTCTTATTGAAAAGCGATACCCCGTGGAACAGGCGGACACCGCGTATGCGGCTATCCGTGAATCAGGGTCCTATACGGCCCTCATCGACTATGCCGTACCTGAAGCGGCGGCGACTAGCGCCTCGGTTCCGGCGCCACAGCGTCAAAAAAGATCGCCCGGTGAATTCAAGGTCGGGTGCATCGGAGCCGGCGGATTTGCGAGAAACATCATCTTTCCCGCCCTGCGCAACCGTAGAGGTGTCATTCTGGAGTCAGTCGCGACCGCATCCGGCATTGCCGCGCAATCAGCCTGCAAGTCCTTCGGATTCACCAAGGCACAAACTCCCGGCGACCTGCTGCAGGATGCCGAAACCGATGGAGTCTTTATCCTGTCTCGCCACGACAGCCATTCGCGCTATGTCGTAGCTGCTCTTACCAACCACAAGGCGGTATTCGTGGAGAAACCCCTGGCGGTGACGCAAGAGTGCGTGTGAATGCCGGATACCTGCCGCTCGACCATTGGACGCAACGCCAGGAAGACGGTGGACGCATCATTGGTGAATTCTGCCATTTTGTAGACTGGGCGCGGGCCGTGGTGAACAAGCCGGTCCAAACCGTTACCGGGCATGCGCTTCCCGACGGATCGCGTTACAACCGGGACAACGTGGCTGCAACGCTCTCGTTCTCCGACGGTTCCATCGCTAATCTGATCTATGTCGCGAATGGGGACAAGTCGGTTCCGAAGGAGTATTTCGAGGTTTTCTGTGAAGGCGGCGCCGGAATCATCAATGATTTCTGCACCCTTGAACTGAGGCGGGATGGAAAAACGGTCAACACGAAGAGCCGCCGTGATAAGGGTCACAACCGCGAAATCGAGTTAACCATTAATGTTATGCGGAACGGTGGTCCGTCGCCGATCCCCTTCGAAGACCTAGTGGAGGTCACGAAAGCCTGCTTTGCCGTCCATCAGTCGATCTCAGTTGGGCAGTCCGTATGGCTGAAGGAAAACGCGCCTAGGCTACCGGCAGAGGCCACATATTCGGACGGGGCTAGCTGAGACTTCAAGGGGGTCTCCTCTGAATGAGGCTTCCGGCGCGGCTTCTGGGTTGCCGGTAGACCTTTTTTCGCTTGACAAACTGCAATCCGGGTGTAAGGTAGCGCTGCTCAGTCGGACCCACGCGGTATTTGGGCGGAATGAAGTCCGACTGAACCGTCCGCGGTCCGATCCCAATGAGAAAATCACATATAGAGCGTTTTGATCCGAGCCAGTCAGCCCTACGCAGCCCCTGCGGATGTGAAGGAGTCTCAAGGCCGGGACCGATGCAAGTCCGAGGCGTTCTCCTCGCAGCGCAGACAAGCAATTCTAGAAATATGTGTAAGCACTCCGATTGACGCTCTCTTTTGGCTGATCGAGAGAAGTCTGGAGGTAAGAGATGAAACCTCAGGCGAAGTCAAGCACCGGGCTGAAAGTTACCGAAGCAATCCGTCGAATTCATGTAAGGCGTGTCGTGTGTCTTGCCTTTGCACTTCTGGGGTTCGCGTTGTTTCAAGGGTTCACGGCCCAGGCCCAGATTCTCGCGACGGTTATAGCGCCCGCCAATGGTGCCACTAACGTCGATCCCGGCGCGGCCATTTCCTGGAATGCAGTTTCGGATGCGCAGGCCTATTACGTTTACGTGGGCACCGCAGTAGGGCAGAGTAATGTCTATAACTCCGGATCGATCAGTACTACCATCACCAGCATTACGCCAACCGGGTTGCAGACAAATACTCTTTATTATCTTCGTCTGTGGACGGAGATAAATGGCTCGTGGGGCAGTCATTATGTGGATACGACTTTCACCACGGGCTATGGTACTGCGCATCTGAGCAATCCTTTGAACGGAGCAACCAACACGGATCCGTTCGCGCCGCTGACTTGGAATTCGGCGCCTACAGCCACTTCCTACACGCTTAACGTTGGATCGAGTCCGGGTGCGGCTGACGTCTTTAACAGCGGACCAGTTACCGCTACCAGCATTACAGTGCCTGGACTGCAAATAAATACGAAGTACTACGCGACGCTCTACACGCAATTCAGCAGTGGAACTCAATCCTCGGCTTCGACCTTTACTACCGGTACAGGTCTGGCGCATCTGATTACCCCTGCGAACGGAGCAACGAACGTTGTACCAGGCAGCACGTTCACCTGGAATAGTGTCTCCAACGCCCAAGCCTATTACTTGTACATTGGTACGTCTGTAGGGTCGCAGAATGTGTATGGCAGCAACGCAATTACCGCCACAAGTGTGACGCCTTCAAATTTGGCGCTGAACACGCTTTATGACGCGCGGATGTGGACAGAGAAGAGCAATATCTGGTCTTACGTGGATAGTACATTTACCACCGGATCGTCGGGGACCATCACGGCGGCGCAGCTGACCAGTCCAGCGAATGGAGCGACGAACGTTGACCCCTTGGCTCCTTTCACCTGGACGACGGTCGCAAACGCTCAGTCCTACACCCTTTGGGTCGGCACTTCGGCAGGATCGTCGAACGTTTATAACAGCGGCCCTCTGACCGTGACCAGCCAGACGGTTCCGGGGTTGCAGTCGAACACTAAGTACTACGGACGGCTGTTTACCCAGACAAGCGGCGGAACAGCGTACTCAGATTCGTCCTTCACGAGCGGCCTAGCTCTCGCACATTTAACTTACCCTGCAGCGAATGCGACAAACGTTGATCCATTCCAGCTATTTACATGGAACAGCATCTCGAACGCGAGCGGGTACTATCTGTACGTCGGAACCACGCCTGGCGCCACGGACGTCCTCAATAGTGGGGTACTTCCCGCCACCACGACCAGCTACAAGGTGTTTGGATTAGTGGGCGGAAGTACTTACTATGTAACGCTCTTTACGTACATCAACAGCACGCACTACAAGGTAGCCAGCAGCTTTTCGACTGCCCCCCAACCGCTGCCATCCGATGCCAATGCATTTCGCAGCAACGTGCAGCAGCAAACCGGGAATGTACGTCTGATGACACAGGGGTTCACCAGCACTCCGATAGCGGGGACCTTGTTGGCACAAGTCATGGCCGCAAACGGACACACGTCTGCTTTCTGCACGGATTATGCAGAAACGTTGGCGCAACTGCTCTACGGACAAAGAATTACAGCAAGGGTTAGAGCTATCGTCTTTGACTCCAATGAGACCCATATGACCGTCGAGTATTGGGATCCTTTCTTGAGTTACTGGTTCACTGCAGATCCGACGTTCGGGCTCGTCTACTGGAACAACAATACAACAACTGGGATGTCGGTAAGCGACATCAGTGCCGCGGCGGTGGCTCAGAACTGGAACTCCATTCCGGTTCTCTACGTCACCAGTAACGGGGAGATCTACGCTCGTAACTATTACATGGATCCTATTCTGCTCTACCTTAACCCTTTACCACTAGGGCAGGGTGTAATAACTCAGCCGCAGACAAATCCCCCTGCGACCTATATGAAGGTGCATACGACCGCGGATGTCGGCACGCCTGGGCTCTGGGTGTTTGGTTTTGTCAACTCGACAGATTCGGTAACTATTCAGAACGATGGTGCTGGATCAATCACCCTAACCCCTGGCAAGTTTACGCTTTATTCGCACGATACGAGCCTGAGGAATGGTTGGTCCATTACTTCGGCTCCTTCTGGCCTGCAAATACTTACCATTAACCGATACCTGTACTTTTGAACGCTTGGATGTTTGCGGCATGAACAAAATGTTCACCTTCAAGGCTTGCAGCTCCGTACTTGACTTTGGAGGACGAAGAAGTGACGGGATGCTGGGAAATAAGGGCCAACTCCCGTCCTCTGCCCAAAAAGGCGGATTGGAGGAATCGTGAAACGCTGCACCTGTCGAGATTCAGAACTATCCTTCGTAGGAGCAATCCACAAAATTGGCGTACGCGGGTTGATGCGCCTTGCGCTAGTGCTGCTGCCAGTCGCGCTTCTTCAAGGAGTCAGAGTCGAGGGCCAGACCCTCGCGACAGTAATAGCCCCTGCCAACGGTGCGACTAATGTCGATCCTGGCGCGGCCATCTCCTGGAATGCAGTGTCGAGCGCCCAGGCCTATTACGTTTACGTGGGTACAGCAGTAGGGCAGAGTAATGTCTATAACTCGGGGTCGATCAGTACTACCATCACAAGCATTACACCAACCGGCTTGCAGGCAAATACATTCTATTATCTTCGTCTCTGGACGCAGATAAATGGCTCGTGGGGCGGTCACTACGTGGATACGACTTTCACCACGAGTTATGGCACTGCACATCTCACCAATCCTTTGAATGGCGCGACCAACACGGATCCATTCGCACCTTTTACTTGGAACTCGGTACCCACGGCCACTTCCTACACACTTAACATCGGATCGAGCGTGGGTGCGGCTGATGTCTTTAACAGCGGACCCGTTACCGCGACGAGCATTACAGTGCCCTCGCTTCAAATTAATACTAAATACTATGCGACGCTCTACACGCAATTCAGCAGTGGAACTCAATCTTCGGCTTCGAGCTTTACTACTGGTACAGGTCTGGCGCATCTGATTACCCCTGCGAACGGGGCAACAAATGTAGTGCCCGGCAGCGCGTTCACCTGGAATAGTGTCTCGAGCGCGCAGGCCTATTACTTGTATGTTGGTACGTCTGTGGGAGCGCAGAATGTGTATGGCAGTGGCGCAATTACCGCAACAAGTGTGACGCCTTCAAATTTGGCGTCGAACACGCTATATTACGCGCGGATGTGGACAGAGAAGAGCAATGTTTGGTACCACGTGGACACTACGTTTTCGACAGGAACTGGGGGCACAATAACCGCGGCGCAGCTGACCAGTCCAGCGAATGGAGCGACGAACGTTGACCCCTTGGCTCCTTTCACCTGGACGACGGTCGCAAACGCTCAGTCCTACACCCTTTGGGTCGGCACTTCAGCAGGAACGTCGAACGTTTATAACAGCGGCCCTCTGACCGTGACCAGCCAGACGGTTCCGGGGTTGCAGTCGAACACAAAATACTACGCACGGTTGTTTACGCAGACCAGCGGCGGAACAGCGTATTCAGATTCCTCTTTCACCACCGCCACCGGGACGGCACTGGCGCACTTGACCTTTCCCGCAGACAATGCGACGAACGTCGATCCATTCCAGCCTTTTACGTGGAACAGTGTATCCGGCGCCCAGAACTACTATATTTGGGTGGGAAGTACGCCGGGAGCTACTGACGTGAGCAATAGTTCAACGATTCCCCCGACTGTAACAAGTCGACTAGTTCCGGGACTTCTCGGAGGTTCGACCTACTATGTGAAGATGTGGACCTTGATCAACAACCAGTGGACATCAGTCAGTAGCACCTTTTCGACGGCGGTGCAGGCACTCCCGTCTGATGCAAACGCTTTCCGTAATACGGTGCAACAGCAAACTGGTAACGTGCGGTTAATGACGCAAGGAGTTACCAACACGCCGATACCTGGCACCCTGCTGGCACAAGTTGTGGCGCAGGGCGGCGGCACCATTGCATTCTGCGGTGATTATGCCAACACACTGGCTCAGCTGCTGATGGGACAACGCATCTCTGTACGGATAACGACCTTGGTTTTTGATGGCACGCTTTATGAGCAGCACATTAGCACGGAATATTGGGATCCTTTTCTGAGTCAATGGATCACCGCTGACCCAACGTTTGGAGTGGTGTATTGGAATCCCAGCACGACGGCTGGACTCTCGATGGCGAATATTGCGAGTAATATCGCCGCGCAAAAATGGAGTGCTATCCAGCCTTTTATCCTTTACGCGACAAGTAATGGCGAGATCTACTCGCATAACTACTACATGGATCCAATCTTGAATTACCTGAATCCCCTCGCCCGCGGTCAGGGCGTCCAGCTTCCACTGCCAAACTCGCCAGCGCCGTACTTCACAGCACAAACTAACTCAGTAATCGGAACAGCTGGGAGTTGGGTATTCAGCTTTGTAAACCAGACGGACTCGGTGACCATTTCTGATCCAGCCAAGGGAACGGTCACCTATCGTCCCTCGGGAGGCACGATCTACTCACCAGACGTAACTCTGTCCAAGGGATGGTCTATAGTTTCCTCATCCCAAGGGATGCAGATACTCAAAATTAATAGGTACTTATATTTTTAGCCGCGAGCTAATCTGGCGCCTTGATGTGGTTCGTAACTGGGCCTGGGACTCTTGTCACTGAACGGCTGCTGTCAGTCCTGTGGGAGGCGCGGGCGCTCCACCGGACCCTGACGATTGACATGTCCCTGAAGGCAAGTTGCTGCTATACCCGTTTAGCACGTTACCAGAACCTACGTTTGTTGTGTTCATGACAGAGATTCCTGTGTTTAGACCTGAACCAGCAACAAAGGTATTATTGTTGATACAGCCATTAGACGCATTCACCAACACTCCCGTACCCGGCCCGCCCACGGTGGTGCCATTGATCGTTACGTCGCTGTCCTGTCCTAAACGTAAGGCATCGAAATTGTTGATCATAATCTGAACGTTGCCGTTACCAGTCACAGTACAGTTGTTAAACGTGTTGTGTTGATTGAAATTGCCGAAGGAGTTGATTCCAGCGTTCCCGTTTCCCGTGCCCGTGCCGCCGTTGTTCTGAATTACACAAGCATTGAAAGTGTTGTGCGACGAATAGTATTCCAAGCTAATACCATTATACCCACAGCAGCCGTTTTTGACGGTGGTGCTATTAAACGTGTTGTATCTTGCCGCGGTAAGCTTAAACGGACGCCCGCCTCCGGTCCCTTTCGAATCAACTGTCAATCCGTTAATGGTTCCGGCCGTCACTGCTCCAAGAAACTCAAACCCGAATGCGCCATTGTTCAAGCAACCTGAATTCGGCGCGCCGGGCGTCAAGTTGGTCAACGACATCGTGTTTACCGATGGTGCCGCAGACAAAGCAATAACTACTGCCCCACCACAAGCCGCACTCCCCGCTCCGGTCACCGTGATATTGTTCCAAGCCGTGTTCCAGGTCACCGAGCTAATAATTGCCGCACCTTGCGTGTTTTTTGAAGTTACCCCGCTCACCGTAGAGTCCGCCAAATCGTCGAGCATAAGGCCATAAGTTACGCCGTTATTTGCGCCTCCTGAACCGTCGAAGGTGATGTTTTTAACGGTTACGCTGGAAAGCATTCCGCTTATGGCTTGCGCTGTTGCACCGTTGAGAGATGGGTTGAAGGTATCGTGCAGCGAAGTTGTGACAGTGTAGGTGTTGCCGGAGACGGAGGCGATCTTGAGTATTTCACCGCGACAGCCAGATGTATCGCATTGCGTGTCTGTGCTGCCTTGCGACGAGTCCTTTCCTCCCTGCTGCAAATGAACGTAGCCTCCAGCCGACACCCCAAGACTGGACGCAGTGGTAAAACTGGTAGCACCTTCGTTGGCCGTCGCGCTCAGTGCAATCTTAGTTCCCAAAGCGGCGTTCGTATTCCCGATCCCGCTGCGCCCGATCAGGAAGCCAATCTGCTGTGAACCAGTATTTAAGATCGTAGCGGTATTGCTTGAGCCATCGATCGTCACCCCCGATACGTTCACGGTCAGTTGCGAAATGACTAAGTATGTCCCCGCGGGAAACAGCAGAGTGTCGCCAGTTGCCAAACGACTGATGCATGTGTTGATGGCCGCTGTATCGTTGTTCGAGCCGTTGCCCACGGCTCCGCACTCTGTCTTAACGTTGTGGATAGTGGCCGAGGCGGGCGGTATGAAGATGCAAAAAAACAGGAAGACGCACAGAAGGACCGGAGCGGTCCAACGGGGGGAAGGATATCTCACAGGTGAACTCCTTTGTTGCCGTACGTCAATACGGCAGGAAATTTTGAGCACAGCACTTGTAAGCCGTGGTTGCCGACCGCGATCCTTAACCCGGACCCTGCCGAACCGCAACGCGCCTAATTATGCCGTGCAAAAAACAGGTTGTACAGGTACCAGAAGGACATGGGTCGTTCGCCCGGAAAACCAGGCTAGGGCTTTGGCCTTAGGGCAAAAAGGGCTTTGAGGGCCGGGGCGTGCCCTCAATTTTAGATGCACCTCTCGTTTGCCAAGTCAAATCCAGGCAAAACCGGCCTCCCCACAAGACATTATGCTATGCGCTTGATTCCGCAGGCGCGGTGAAAACCGGGGTTGGAGGGGGCCGCAGGGACATTCCCTCAGGGCTGTTGGCCCCTGATCGTCGGCCCGGGTAACTAAGCGGAGCCGTAATCACTGATGTCGTTTGGCATCAAAAACGGCGAGAACAACCTCTAGCAAGAATTCCGAAAGCAGCGTAGTTTGGCTTCAGTTGTGAGCAGTTCCCCCTGCAAAACTAAACTCCGACTGGGAAAGAAAGCAGGTATCACCATGCCCGTCCGCGGGCGTCAACGACTACAACTTT
>WNGJ01016052.1_pt1 | contig 14727 bp, 11 predicted proteins | sample 5400611 | NCBI WGS metagenome assembly WNGJ01 (sample SAMN13153375, study PRJNA577476) | soil metagenome | isolation source: 40 cm soil or saprolite under Garry oak tree replicate 1 | place: USA:California | collected 2016-06-15
TTGTCCCAGTCGAGATAGACGTAGCGGACTCTCCCTTCCGGAAACTCCTTGGGGAATTGCCCGGCAATTCCGGGATAGTTCATGTTCACGCCGTAGGAGCGCGGCACGATCTTGTTGATCTTTACCTTGAGTACGTCGCCGGGCTCGGCGCCTTCGACATAGATCGGCCCGGTGAGCGTATGGGCGCCGCGGCCCGGCACCTCCAGGCGAATCTTGAGCAGCATGTCCAACGTCGCGCCGGGCACGAGGCGATCGTGGAAATGCATCATGGTTTCCATGATGACGCTATCGCCGGGCTTGACGGTGAGCACCGGCTTCTGCGCATTGTCGTACCAGCCCAACTGCGTGGTCTCCATGGTTGCCGGAAGCAGATGGACTTTGCCCGGAGCTCCGGTCGCGACCGCGACCGTCTGCGCCGTTGCCGCGCCGTGCGAGACGGCAAGCAACGTGCCGGCGAAAATGGCCGGCGCTAGCTTGGAATGCATCTTCATTTGACCCTCCCTTGTTGCCGAACCGACGGCGAATATCTTCCAGCGATCGCATCCGTTTCCGCCAAGGCGATCATCGTCTCGTCCACGCTCACGTCGTGAGCCATTGGGTCCAGCGCTCGCGCAGCTGAGCGAGCCGCGGCGCGATCCAGGCGGCGTCATGCTTGAACGCTATCCTTTCGTTCTCGGGCCAGGCCGGCGTCTGACGCAGCCGCGCCTGCGTCATCAGCGCGCGCGCGTCGGGATTGGCCGGACCGTAGGGCAACAGCATCGCGAAGTCCGCCTGGGGCTTGGCCTGCGCCACGAAATTGCAGAATTGCCACGCCGCCTTCGCGTTGGGATCGCCTTTCGGCACCAGCAGGTTGGCATGGTAGATCTCGGCCCCGTTCCAGACGATTTCGAGCGGCACGTTGTCCTCGATCAGATCGATGGCGCGCGCGCTCCACATCGCGATCATGTCGACCTCGCCGTCGCGGATGAGTTGCTGCGACTGCGATCCCTCGCGCCACCAGACTTTGATGTGCGGCTTGATCTCGCTCATCTTGCGGAAGGCGCGGTCGACGTCCATGGGATAGAGCTTGTCGGCAGGCACGCCATCGGCCAACAGCGCGAACGCGAGGCAGCTGAACGAGCGGTCGTAGAAGCAACGGCTGCCGGGGAATTTCTTGACGTCCCAGAAGTCGGCCCAGCTTTGCGGCCCGCCGTTCGGAAACTTGTCCTTGCGGTAGACCAGATTGGTGCCGAGCGAATAGCTGGTGATGCCGTAGTCGCGCACCATGTGAGGGGGCAATTGATCGGCCTTGGCGGCCTCCCGGTCGACCTTCTCGAGCAATCCCTCGAGCACGGCCTGGCCGTATTCGACGTCGCCGAGATTGACCACGTCCCACTCGAAATTCCTGGTTTGAACCTGGGCCTTGAGCTTGGCAAATGAGACGCCGGGCACGGTCTTGATCGCGATGCCGGTCTGCGCCGTGAACGGCTCGAAGAAGGCCTTCCGCCAGGCGGATTCCCATACGCCGCCGTAGGAATTGACGTAGACCGCTCTGCCTTGCGCGCGCGCCGGGCGCAGGATCACGGGCGCGGCGAGGAGCGCGCCGGCGCCGAGCGCCAACGCGCGACGGCGGGACATCCGAGCTACCATTCCCCACCCCGTCTTTTTTTGCAACGCCAACACCGCGGCAAAGCCGCTGCCGGTCGATAGCCTCGCGCCGGCCGCTCATGTTACATCATTGGCGAGATGAGCAAAGCTGCGTCGATGCAGGCGGGCTTGAGGCGCGGCCTGCCGTCCCGCGATGGGTTGACGGCTTGGCTGCTGGTTGCACCGGCCGTCCTCTGCATTACCGTGCTGTTCATCGTTCCGATCGGCTACGTGCTCCTGCTCAGCGTCACCGATCCGACGGTGTCGCTCGATCATTACCGCCGCTTCTTCACCGTTCCGCTGTATGCCAACGTGATGGTCAACACGTTCCGGACGTCGTTGATCGTGACGCTGGCGTGCCTCGCGCTCGGCTATCCGCTGGCCTACGTGATGGCGCGACGCAACGACGCCGTGGCCGTCGTCTTTCTCGTCGCGGTGGGCTTGAGCTTCTGGACCGGCTTCGTGGTCCGCACTTATGCCTGGCTGATCATTCTCGGCAACAAGGGGCCGCTCGCGGCCACTTACGCCTTGGCCGGATGGGGCAAGCCGCCGCAACTCCTGTTCACCTCGTTCAGCTCGACGCTCGGCATGACCCACGTCCTGCTCCCCTACATGGTGCTGGCGCTCTATGGCGTCATGCGCAAGATCGATCCCTCTTATATGCGCGCCGCCGAGGGCCTCGGCGCGCGTCCCTTCGGCGCATTCCGCCTCGTTTTCTTGCCCCTCAGCCTGCCCGGGATCGTCAACGGCTGCGTGCTCGTGTTCACCATGTGCCTCGGCTTCTACATCACCCCGATCCTGCTCGGCACGCCCAAGGACATGATGATCTCCCAACTCATCAGCCAGCAGATCGAGGATCTGCTGGCCTGGGGCTTTGCCTCGGCGATCGCGGTCGTCCTGCTGGCGTGCACGCTCGTGCTGCTCGCCGTCTACAATCGCTTTGCCGGCTTGGATCGGCTGTGGGGATAAGGGCGATGGCGCGTCAGGTCCCGCTCCTATTGGCATCGCTCGCCGCGATCTTTCTGATCGCGCCCATGGCGATCATCGTGCCGATGTCGTTCTCGAAGGCGATCTCGTTCGAGTTTCCGCCGCCGGGTTATTGGACCGGCTATTACGCCCAATACTTCTCGAGCCATTCGTGGCTCGAGGCCACCGCCAACTCCTTCATCATCGCCTTCGCATCGATGGCGCTCACGCTGATCGCGGCGCTGCCCGCCGCCTTCGGCTTCGTGCGCTACCGCTTCCACGGCAAGAGCATGCTCAACCTCGTCATGATGTTGCCGATCATCGTGCCCGCGGTCGTGAGCGCGCTCGGCTATTACAGCTTCTTGAGCCCCTTGCGTCTGGTGGGCACCCACGCCGGCATGATCGTCGCGCACAGCGTGTTGTCGATACCCGTCGCCTTCCTGGTCGTCGCCGCCGCGCTCAAGGGCTTCGACCGTAACCTCGAACGCGCCGCCATGAGCGCCGGGGCGGGTCCGCTGCGCACCTTCCTCTGGGTGACGCTGCCGGTGCTGCGGCCCGCGATCCTGGTCGGCGCGCTGTTCGCGTTCCTGCACTCCTTCAACGAAGCGGTGGTCGCGATCTTCATCGCCGGCCGCGACGCGTCGACCCTGCCGAAAAAGATGTTCGAATCGATCCGCCTCGAATCCGATCCCGTCATCGCCGTGGTGTCGACGCTGCTCACGGGCGCGGTGCTGCTCGGCGTTTTGATCTCGTTGCTCTTTCGACAACGGCCGCCCAAGGGTGAACGATATGCAGCTTGATCCGCTGGTCAAACCTCGTTCGGTTGCAATCGTCGGAGCCACCGATCGCGTCGGTCCCGCGCGCTCCGTCATCGAGTCGCTCGGCGCGATCGGCTTTGCCGGAGCGATCTATCCGGTCAACCCCAAATATCAAACCGTCCGCAATCTCGTCTGCTACCCGAGCCTGACCGATCTGCCAGAGGCGCCCGACATCGTCGTGTTCAGCATCCGCAAGCCGCTCCTGCCGGAGCAGATACGGCTGGCGGTCAAACGCGGCGCCCGCGCCGCCGTCATCTACGACGCCGGCTTCGCCGAGCTCGGCGAGGATGGGGCGCGCCAGCAAGCCGAAATCGCGGATCTATGCCGCGAGGCGGGCATGGCTGTGTGCGGGCCGAACTGCATGGGCATCCTCAATCCGACCGCGCGCTCGACCACCTACAAGCAGACCGTGATGGATCCGAACGGCCTTGCCGGCAATGTCGGAATCGTGTCGCAGAGCGGCTCGGTCTGCATCGCGCTCCTGTCCGATCTGCGCCGCTATGGCATCAGCCTCTCGGTCTCGGCCGGCAACGAGGCCGTCACCCGAACGGTCGACTATCTCGAATATCTCATCGACGATCCCGCCACCAAGGTGATCGCGACGTTCACCGAGACGGTGCGCGAGCCCGAGCGCTACGTCGCCGCGCTCGACCGCGCCGCCGCCGCCGGAAAGCCGGTGGTCGTGCTCAAGGTGGGACGCACGGAGCGCACGCAGCGCGCGATCACGAGCCATACCGGCGGGCTCGCCGGGGAATCGCGGGTGTTCTCGGAAGTGTTGAAGGCGCATCGCGCGATCGAGGTGAGCGACCTCGACGAGATGAGCGAGGTGCTGGCGGTGTGCCAAGGCGAGCGTTGGCCGCGCGGCAGGGGAATTTCGGTGGTGACCGGCTCCGGCGGCCTCGCCGAGATGATCCTCGACAACGCCACCGCCGCGGGCTTGGACCTTCCCGCGCTCTCGCCCACCGAGCGCGCCGAGGCCGAACGCGTGATCGGCCGCATCACCGGCGACGGCAACCCGTTCGACGCCTGGGGCAACGGCGACTACGCCGTCAACCTGCCGCACGCGATGTCGGTCGTGAACGACAGCGCGCGCATCGCGGCGATCGTCTATTGCGCGGACACCGGCAACGAGGGACAGCTCGGTCATCCCGGGCGCGTGCTGGAAAACGTGAAGATGCTGGTCGAGGCCGCGCAGCGCTCGCACAAGCCGCATTACCTCATGAGTTCGCGGCCGGGGGTGATGAACGTGCGGCAGGCCAAAGCGCTGCGCGAAGCCGGCCTCGTGCAGATCGGCGGCACGCGTCAGGGCCTCGGTGCGATCGACCGGGTCGCGCGCTACATGATGGGGCAAAAGCCGGTGCGGAGATCGGCGAACCGCTGCGGCCTGCAGCTCGCCGACCTCATCGCGGCACGGCCGGGACGGCGCACCATCAACGAATACGATTCGAAGCGGCTGTTGTCGGGCTTCGGCGTGCCGGTTACGCGCGAAGCTCGCGTCGCGACGATCGCAGAGGCGATAAGCGCCGCGCGCGAGCTGAGCTACCCCGTCGTGCTCAAGGCGCTGTCGGACGACATCGCGCACAAGACCGAGCTTGGCCTCGTCGCCGTCGGCCTCAAGAACGGCGAGGAGCTTGCGCACGCCTTCGCACGGTTGAGCGAGCGTCTCGACCGACTCGATCCGCCGCCCTCGGAGCGCGCATTCCTGGTGCAGCAGTTCGTCGCCGACGGCGTCGAGCTTTTCGCCGGCGTCTCGCGCGATCCCGATTTCGGCCTGTCGCTCGCCGTCGGCATGGGCGGCACGGCCATCGAAGTCACCCGCGACTTTGCGCTGCGCATGCTGCCGCTGCGCGAGGGCGACGCCGAAGCGATGATCGCCGAGGTGCGCGGCGCGGCGCTGCTGGCATCGGTGCGCGGCCGGCCGGCGGCCGATGTCGGCAGCGTCGTCGCTTGCCTCGAGGCGCTCGCGGACTTCGCCCAACAGAACGCCGATGTTCTCGACGAAGTCGATCTCAACCCGATCAAGGCGCTGCCGCAGGGGCGCGGTTGCGTCGTCGTCGATGCGCTGATCGTCGCGAGAGCCCCGGCGCGGGGATGATGCGTGGCCTATCTTCACCTGCGCCAAGTCGTTAAATCGTACGACGGCAGGAGCAACGCCGTCGACGATGTCTCGCTCGACGTCGGGCGCGGGGAATTCGTCACGCTGCTGGGCCCGAGCGGCTCCGGCAAGACCACCACGCTGCTGATGATCGCCGGGTTCGAGACTCCGACCAGCGGCGTCATCGAACTCGATGGACACGATCTCGTTCGCAGCAAGCCCTACGAGCGCAATATCGGCATGGTGTTCCAGAACTATGCCCTGTTCCCGCACATGACGGCGGCGAAGAACGTGGTGTTTCCGCTCAAGATGCGGCGTTTTCCAAAGCGCGACATCGAAGCGCGCGCGCGGCGCATGCTCGAGCTCGTGGGCTTGCGCCGGTTCGCCGACAGATATCCGCGCGAATTATCGGGCGGCCAGCAGCAGCGCGTCGCGCTCGCGCGCGGCCTCGTATTCAATCCGGACGTGCTTCTGCTCGACGAGCCGCTGGGCGCGCTCGACAAGAATTTGCGCGAGCAGATGCAAGTCGAGATCAAGCGCATCCACCGCGAAATCGGCATCACCATGATCTACGTCACGCATGACCAGACCGAGGCGATGACGATGTCCGATCGCATCGCCGTATTCTGCAACGGCAAGATCGAACAAATCGGATCCCCGCTCGACGTCTACAACCGGCCGGCCAATCGCTTCGTCGGGGAATTCATCGGCGACAGCAATTTCTTGCCCGGTCGCGTCGACCCGTCGCGTCCAGGATGGGTCGAGCTCGCCGCGATCGGCCCGGTGCGGGTCGCCCAGCAAGCGATGCTCCCGCCCGGCGACGTCGATGTCATGATCCGGCCGGAACGCCTGCGGCTGCGGCCGCCCGGCGAGACCGGCGGCGCCGACAATCCCATCGACCTCGTGGTCGACGACATCATCAACTACGGCGATTCCATCCTGGTGATCGGCAAGGCGCGCGGGTTGCCGCTGCGCGCGCGCATCGTCGGCGACGATGGCGAGCGCTTGCGCCCGGGAGCCACCCTGGCGCTGGCCTGGGCGCCGGTCGATGCGCACGTCCTCGCTCGGCGCTAGTATCCCGATTCCGAAGTTCGCAAGGCCTTGCCATCCGCTGCGCTGCACGATGCCAGTACTCAAGCAGACCTCGCGCGTCATCGAGGCTAAGTCCGCAGCTAGTCCCTTTGGAGAGGTCGAGCGAGAATACGAACAAAGCCAAATCTAAGGCCCGCTTCCCGCGCAAGCAACCTGTCCTGCAGCGCGCGATGCTCCGGCGGCCTGGCTTCTAAGGCCTGGCTTCTAACAACTGCAGCCTGCCTCCTAATAACTAGAGCGTGGCCTCACAAATCTGGTTCTGTGAGTGCGTCTCGGAGCTACTCAAGAATCATGCGGGCGCTGGGTTGCCTCCTCCCTTGACGGCATCGAGTGCTCTGTTAACGCTGCTGAGCTTCGTTTCAAGTTCTTTCTTGCGTTGCTCCAGATAGTCCGTCAGTTCTTTCCTTTTCTTGGGATCCAATTCCCCCACGTCGCAAACGTTTAGGACAAATTGACACATCGCTAACCCTCCTTGGCCTATCGACGTCAAGGATCAAACACATGAGGAGATTAATCAAGGGGTATATATCTTCGCAAATCTGCGCCCGCGTCGTGCCTCGCATTGCCACGAAGTCGCTTACAGACACGACAGCTGAGGAGCAACAACTCCAGACCACAAATTCGCAAACCCCGCCGCAGAATCCGGGAACGTTCATGCACGCTGCTGTGGGAATGGCACCTGTTCAAGCAATAGGACGATCAGCCCCGTTTGCTGTCCCTGCATGGTGCAGCGCATCCCGTGCGAACTTCGGAATCAAAGGGACACTAGCAAACTTAGACTCTAGTGTGGTTTTTGGATTTGAAGTTCCTATGCGAGCTTGCTGCGTACTCGTAGGAACTTCAAATCCACCACACTAAAATGCGATCATTGCGGCCGGAGCGGATGAAGAGGCAGAGGATGCGGATGACTTGGCGTTTCGACCGCAGGCGTCGGCGCTTTCTGCAGAAAGCGGGCGCCGCCGCAGCCGCGGCGGCGCTTGGTCCGCTCATCATCACGGACCGCACGATCGCGCAGACGCGCACCTTGTACGTAAACTCCTGGGGCGGAAGCTTTACCGCCGCGCAGGAGGCCGCCTATTTCAAGCCGTTCACCGCCTTGACCGGCATCCACATCCGCACCGTCACGCCGGTGTCCTATGCGAGGATCAAGGCGCAGGTGCAAGCCGGCCGATACGAATTCGACATGACATCTGTCAACTCCATGCAGTGGCTGCGCGCCAGCCGCGAGGGACTGGCCGAGCCGATCGATTGGGGGATCTTCAAAAAGGGCACGCTGCCGGCGGAGGCGATCGTGGCCAACGGTCATGGCGTCGCCTCCAATATTCAGGGCACGAATCTTTGCTATCGCCGCGACAAATTCCCCAACGGCGGCCCCCGCAGCTGGGCCGACTTCTGGAACGTCAAGGCATTCCCCGGCGCCCGCGCCTTGTGCATCAACGATTCCCCGCGCACGCTGATTTTTGCTCTGCTCGCCGACGGCGTGCCCGCCGATCGGCTCTATCCGCTGGACGTCGACCGCGCGTTCAAGAAGCTCGACCAGATCAAACCGCACATCAAGGTCTGGTGGCGGGAGGGCAATCAATCGCAACAGCTCGTCCGCGATGGCGAGGTCGATATGATGTCGATCTGGAATGGACGCGCAAGCGAGCTGAAGGAGGCGGGCGTGCCGGTCGAGCTGGTCTGGAACGGCGCGGTCCGCAGCACGAGCACGTGGTGCGTGCTCAAGGGCGCGCCCAACCGCAAGCTCGCGTGGGAATTCATCCAGTTCGCCGTGCAAGCCAAGCCCCAGGCCGAGTTCAACCGGCGGCTCTACTACGGCCCGACCAATCCGGCGGCCTTCGAATTCATCCCGCACGACATCGCGGTTGTGCTTCCGACCTACAGCGAGAATCTCGCGGTCTCGATCCGGGAGGACGACGAATGGGAGGCGGACCGGATCGTCGCGCTCGAAGAGCGCTTCACGCAGTGGCTCGCCTCCTAGCACTGCGGTGGCGGGGGAACCGAGAATGACCCAGGCTCTGGTGCTCTACGAGACCGATGCGAAGGTTGGTTTCGTCACGTTGAATCGCCCGGAAAAGCTCAATGCGCTGAGTACGGATCTGCGCCGCGAGCTTGCCGCGACGATGACCAGGGCGGACGAGGATCCGGCGACCAGCGTGGTGGTGCTGCGCGGGGCCGGCCGCAGCTTCTGCGTGGGATACGACCTCGCCGGCGGTTCCGGCGGCGAGGCCTGGCGACACGATGCGCTCAAATATCACGAGCGGCTCGGCACCAGCCTCGCGCTCGAGCTGATGCCCTGGTACATGCGCAAGCCCGTGCTTGCCTCGGTGCAGGGCCACGCGCTCGGAGCCGGCTGCGAGCTGGCGATGTTCTGCGACCTTACGATCGCCGCAGACGATGCGATGTTCGGCGAGCCCGAAAGCAGATACTCGCAGTCCGGGCCCGGCTTCGTGATGCCATGGATCATCGGCTTCAAGAAGGCGCGCGAACTCCTCTATCTCGGCGACATGATCGACGCGCCGACGGCGCTCGGGCTCGGCATGGTCAACCGCGTGGTGCCGCGTGACAGTCTATCCGACGACACGCTGAAATTTGCTCGGCGCATGGCGCTGATCGCCCCCGAGGCGCTTGCGGCCACCAAGCTCGCCATCAATCGCGGTGCCGACGCCGCCGGCTTTCGCAACGCGATGCAGGCCGGCATCGACGTGGTCGCGCCGCTCTATGCCGCGCAGACCGAGGTCGCAACACAGTTCCGCGAACTCGCCCGCAAGGAAGGATTGGGCGCCGCGTTGAAATGGCGCAAGGCTCAGTTTGAAACGTGACCGCGAAGGACGGGTTGGCGCCCGTGGGGCGCGTGCTCCCGCAGATCCTGCGATCGATCTAACGCAACTGTGAGCGCGGATTAGCGCGATTGGCTCTACCGATACTTGCAGTTGCCGACTTTTTCAATCACACTTTCGAAATCCAGAACGACATTTTGCTTTTGCAGGGGGAAGAGCCATGGCACGAACTCGGCGCAGCTCCCGCGCATCCGGCGCTGGCCAATCGCAGGCGGTCGCGGCGCAGGCCTATACATCGCCCACTCTCGTCCTGCTGGCGATGGATTGGCCCGACGGCAAACGATTTCCGGACTTCCTCGGATTCGCGGTCCGGCGCAGCCCGGGATTCAGTCCGGGCGAGAAGGACGGCTATCTCCTCAACAAGATCGGCTTCAACCCGCCGGGACCGAATTCGCAACCTCTGCCCAGCAACGTGGCGCCGTTGCAAAAATTTCTTTGGTGGGATTCCGGCATCGACGATTCCGATCGCGGCAAGACCTTCAAATATACGATCACGCCGGTCCGCGGCAGCGGCCCGAAGGATCTTGCGCTCCAGCACGAGGCGGAAACCACGCTTTCCGTCACGCTCCCGCGCGTGGAGGAAGACGGAATCGCAACTTGGTTCAACCGCGCCGTCGTCAGTTCGCAGGCCTTCTCGCGGGAGTTCCCCGATCCGCAATCGAAAATCCCGCAAGTGATGGATTGGTTGGCCAACGGCCTGGAGGATTCGTTCGCCCGCATTCTGGCGGGCGCCAAGGAGGTCGACGGCGCCATCTACCATCTGACCGACAAGCGCTGGGTCGTGCCCGCGCTCAAGGGCTTCAAGGGAGATTTATCCATAGTCTACGAAGACCGCAGCAACGATACGACCGACCGTCCGGCGATCAAACTGCTGAAATCGCAGCGCTTCGAGGGCAAGCCTCGTTCGAAGACCAACATCATGCACGACAAGTTCCTGGTCGACGTGAAAGGAGGACGGGTGCTGATGGGGTCGGCGAACTTCACGCCCGAAGGGCTGACCAGCCAAGCCAACCTCGTTCACATCTTCAATTCGCCCCAGCTCGCGAAATTGTACCGCGAGAGACAGCAGCTGATCGCGGACGATCCGACGATCGGCGAAACCGCCAAAGACGCGGCCTGGTCTCGACCGATCAAAATCGGAAAGACGACGGTGCGCGTATTCTTCTCACCCGAGCCGAAGAACAAGCGGGTCTCCATCGACACCGTGATCGCGTCCGTCAAGGGCGCGAAGAGCTCGGTGATCTTCTGCATGTTCGATCCCACCGACCCGCAGCTGATCACGTCGCTGCTGGCGACGGGCGATCGCAAGAAACTGCTCTACGGACTGCTCAACAGCATCTCGGACCCGACCGCCAAGAAGAACGATCGCTCCGACTCGGGCGAAGCCCCGCGCCAGCCGAGCGCGGCCACGCAGATCAAGGTGACGCTGTTCAACCGCTCGCGCAAGGACAAGAAGGTATTGGCATATTCGTTCTTCCGTCCCGGCGCCACGCCCGCCGAATTTTTGCCGGAGCTGAGCTCGGTCGATCTCAGCAGCGAGAGCACGCTGGCGCCGCCGAAGGCGGGACCGAAGAAACGAGGCCCTCCGGCGGTACATATCCACCACAAGTTCATCGTCATCGACGCCGACACCGACGACCCCACGATCTATACGGGCTCCGCGAACTTGAGCAACAACTCGACGCACAAGAACGACGAGAACCTGCTCGAGATCAAGGGCAATCCGCAATTGGCGCGGACCTATCTCGCGGAATTCATGCGTCTCTACGGGCACTATCGCGCGCGAGCGCTGTGGAATTTGGCGCATGGCGGACAAGCCAAGCGGGGCAGAAAGAAGCGATCGAAAAGCGCGGACAGTCGCGTCGCAGACGCCTTTACCCTCAAGCGAAGCAGAGACGCGTGGGCGAAAGGCGCCTATACCCCGGGCACACCGGACTTCAGAGCGCGCACCCAGCTCGCAGGCGGGTGAGCCCGACCGCGGAGCGCGCCGAGGACGGCAGCGCAAGAGCCGCGCGAAACGTCTCGGTTTGCGTTGCGACGGATCAGTCGAACGAGGAGGCATGCCATGAGCGATCGTGATCGGATCAATCGGCGCGACTTTATCGTCACAACGGCGGGCGTCGCCGGCACTGCAAGCGCGTTTGCAGAAGCGACGGTCACGGCGGCGCAGGCTCAGGCTCCGGCATCGCCGCCGCCGGGGTTCGTCGATCAGGAGCCGTTCGCCAAATATTGGGGCAAGCAACTGCGCGAGGTCGTGGACGTGGACCTCGTCGCGGCCGCGCCCGAACTGGCAAACGACGCGGTCAAGGAGCGGCACCAGATCTATTGCCACCTGCTCATGAAATTGATGGTGCGATTTTGGAACGGCAACAAACGAGGCCCGCTCGGATCCTATCCGCGGCGCGTCAAGCAGATGGAGGCGGTCCAGCCGCTGCAGCCGACGCAACGCTATCGTGGAGACATGATCGCCGATCCGGATCGACTTCGGGTCAACTGGGATCGATACGTCGGGCACAACATTGCTTGCGTCGCCGTCGACGGCAACGGCGAGATCATCGACTTCGATTTCAATCACAACGATTTCTTCAGGAGCTCGGCCGAGCACGCAGAGTCGCGCATGGTCAGACGTCTGTTCAGTCTCACCGACGTTTTCGACAGCTGGAAAACCGGCGATCGCATTGGAGACAAATCACGCGCGTTCTCGCTCCAGAACGTCACGCTTTACACGTCGCTGGAATCGTGCGCCCAGTGCTCGGGCGTGATGTCGTTGGGCGGGGTGAAGCAGGTCGTCTATCTCCAGAACGATTTCACGGCGTACATGATCGGCAACATCATGTTCAACCTGGCGAACCCCGTTTCGGGCCTGCCCGGGGCTCCTATTCCGATTCCTGCGTCTGTCGTCGGCATACAGCAATTCAAGGCGCTCAACGACGCCAATCTTGCATTCGTGAAGGACATCCAGGATGCGAAGAACCGCAATGATGCGACGCGTGCGTTCTTCGTCTCGCCGGACAAAACCTTCGTGGACTATGATTCAGCCATCACGTCGTTCTTGTGTATCGATGCGGCCCGCGACATTTTCGAGGAAGGCGGCAAGCAGCTCGACTCCATGACGCTGAAATTTCCGACCGCGAAGCATCCCAACGAACGCGACGTGTTGAGTAATCAGGAGTGCCTCGAAGAAGCCCGGAGCTTCTTCAAGTACGCCGATCTCGAGGGTTATCGCGGCTCTCCGCACAAGCTCTAGCCGGCTGCCGCGGGCGCGGCGGGGTTGTAGCCGTGAGCCGCCTTTTGCGATCGCTCTTCAGCGAATGAAGTAAAAAGGATTTGGCACTTTGAACGTGCATTCGGCGGAACCGCCGTCGAGGTCGCTCTGCTGGTCGCCGACGGTCGCGATGATCGTGTAGCCTGCCTCCGCGAGTTTGCGACGTTCCTCGGTCTTGTAGGCTTCGACCGTGGGATGCGGGTCGTCGTCGGGGCGGGTGACGAGCTTGGCCCAGCCTTCATACCCGGCGCGGTCGAGATTCCACAGCGTCGCCTGCCGTTCCCGGTCGCGGCGGCCGGTGATGAAAACCACCGCCACGCCTTTGGCTTTTGCCGCATTGAACAAATCGAGCGCCGGCTTGATCGGCGGCGCCACGCCTTGCAGTATCCAGGCTTTGAAGCCGCACGGGCCGCTCGGCAGCCGATCGCAGGCGCCGTCCGCGATGAAGCCGAAATTGTTGGCCTTGAGATTCGACCAGTTCGACAGCGACGTTTCGTCGATATCGAGAACGAGGGCGGGCTTGCTGACTTGGCCAGCGCGTCCCTCGACATAGGCGCGCGCGGCAGCGAAAACCGCGGCGATGTCGCCGTCGTAGTTTTCGGCCTGGTAGGCGAGCAACACGTCCTTGACTTTGTCGATATTTAACGGCGGCGGCGGCGCTTGCGGAAGGTGCTGCTGCGGCTCGGGTGGGCAATCGGCCGCGCGCGTGATGCTCACGGTGCCGGCAAGAGCAACGAGGCCGAGCGCGGCGGCAAGCGCGTGCTTGCACCCAACCGCGAACTGGCGAGCCTTTTCCTTCCTGCGGTGCATGTTTCGGGCGCCTTACCTGAGGTCCTCGCGGAGGATTTTGTCCGCGGTCCGCAGCGACAACGCCGCGAGGGTCAGCGTCGGGTTGGCGGTCGCGCCCGTCGCAAACGTGCTGCTTCCAACCAGATATAAATTGTCGTGATCCCATGACTGCTGGAACGAGTTCACAACCGAATTGTCCTGTTTGCTGCCCATTCGGCAGGTCCCCATAACGTGCCCGGCGCCGCCGTAGCTCAAAGCAACGACCTTGTCGTCTATTAGCTCTTCGAACCGGGTGGGCTCGTCTTTTCCAATCTCTACGGGGGGCTCCTTCACTCCCATTTTCCTGAAAAGAAGATTCTTCATTCGGTATGCAGCGACAATTCCTTGTCTGGTATAGTCCGAAAGATTGTATGAAATTTCCGGCCGGGGCAGGCCCAAGCCATCCCTAAATTGCGACGAGAGCGTAACCCGGTTTTCAACGTCTGGGGTTTGCTCGACAAGGAAACCGACGCGAAACTGATGCGTGAATTTGTCGTTCAGCGTCTCGACCAACTTTTTCCCGAACAGCGCCTCTTGTCCGACGTTGACCTTGCTCCTGTTCATGCCGTTGACGAAATCAAGCGTCGTCACGTTGGGATCGCCGCCGATCACAAAATTCCAGCCTTCATTGCCGATATCGATACGGAATGCGCCCCGCTTGTTGCGGAACGGTCCATCGCACAAATCCCCGATGCCCGACGTGATCAGCGGGCCGCGATAGGGATATACCGGTGTCGGCGTCAAGCCCCAGGCAACGTAATAGGGGTGATCCATCAGGTTCCGCCCGACCATATCGCTACTGTTCGCGACGCCTTTGACGTTCGGGTCGGGGTGTTTCGACATCAGCAGCAGCCGAGGAGTTTCGATCGCATTTGCCGCAATGACGTAGATTTTCGCCTTCACGCATCCGTTGGCTCTCGGTCCGGCGTACTGTATGAAATTGACCTGACTGACGCGTCCGTTTTCACCAACGACGATACCGCTGGCGACCGTCCGATCCAGGATCCGCACAAATCCGGTGCTCGTAGCGTCATTTAGCGTGATGGTGGGGTCGTATTTCGCTTGGATCGGACAGATCGGGATGCAATTCGTGTTGCCGGCGCATGCGCGGCGATTCCTATAGGGCTGAGAATTGCGCGCGGCCGGGAGGTTCCTCACGCGAATCTGAGTTGGCGGCGTTTCCATTTCCAAGAACTT
>WNGJ01004358.1_pt1 | contig 14726 bp, 16 predicted proteins | sample 5400611 | NCBI WGS metagenome assembly WNGJ01 (sample SAMN13153375, study PRJNA577476) | soil metagenome | isolation source: 40 cm soil or saprolite under Garry oak tree replicate 1 | place: USA:California | collected 2016-06-15
CCGCAGCGAGTTGGTCGCGAGCTGCGATCGCCGTACCGCTGCCGGGGAAGTACTTCAGCTGCGCTTCGTTCGCGTTCAGCTGCGTTCCCAGGCCCGCGAGCACGGCAACGATCGCCACGCCGACAGCCGCGACCGCGATCGGGCGCCGGAGCACGAAGCGCGCCCAGCGGCCCCAGGCGCCGTCTTCGGGATGGCCGCGGTCGATGAGCCGCCGCGGCATCACCCGGACACGGTTGATCCGTTGTCCCAGAACGGCGAGCATCGCCGGCAGCAAGGTGAGCGAGGCGAGCACGGAGACGACCGGGATCAACATGCCGCCGATGCCCATCGAGCGGAGCAATGGCAGCGGCAAGAGGACCATCGACAGGAGTCCGACTGCCACAGTCGTGCCCGAGACGATCACTGAGTGGCCGGCGTGGGTCATCGTCTCGACGAGCGCCGACTCGACGTCGTTCCCGTCGCGGAGCTCGTCGCGGAAACGGAAGATCATCAGCAGGGCGTAGTCGATCGCCACGCCGAGGCCGACCAGCGCGATCAGGAACTGCACGATGATCGAGACGTCGGTGATGTAGGTCAGCGCCCAGACGAGCGTGAACGTATTGAGGATCGCCGCGACCGCTACGACGAGCGGCATCAGCACTGCGGGCAGCGTCCCGAAGACGAAGAGGAGGATCACGAGTGCGCCGAGCCCGCCGATCACCGCTTCCAACAGGACGCTTGACCCTCCACCCGAGCCATCGGTGCTTGCTTCTTCGAGCGGGTCGTGACCTGTCACATCGACGCTGATGCCGGCAGGAAGCCCGGTCGCCGCTGCGGCGCGCATCTTCTCTGCGCCGCTCTTTACATCGAGCCGAGCTGGACCGGCCGGGTAGACCTCCAGGAACGTCGTGTGCCGGTCACGCGACACGTACATCAGGTTGCCGGTCGAGAAGTACGAGCTCGTGAGCGCGCCGGGGGCTCCCTTCGCCACCCGCGCCATCGCCGCACGCACTGACGCGCTCTCGGCGACGTCGACGCGCGACGAGTGGAAGACGACGACGTTCGGCGGCCGCACGCCGACTCCGAACGCCTTGAGTGTCCGCTGGCTTCCCTCGTAGGCCGGCTTTCCAGGAACGGAGAGGCTCTGATACCACCGCGAAGAGAGCTTTCCGGCCGCGACGCCGCCGAAGAGCGTCAGCACGATCCACGCGGCGATCACCGGCCAGCGGTAGCGGGCGGTGAAGTGCGCGAGACGCCCCAGTCGACCTGCACGTGCGGCAACGTTGTAGTTGTTCGGCTCCCCTGATTCGCTGTTGTCGTTGAAGCTCTTGTGGAGGTCGACGACCTCGACTGCGTTTTCCATTTTCGTTCCTCTCAAGTCTCGACACCTTGAAGACGGAGGAGCGCGAGAAAGGACGCAACAGAGATCTCATCTCACAGACGACGCCGCTCGAACGTTGGAAGCGATGTCCACTAACAAGGAGCAACTACAGGATGCGTCTCTATGACTATGCAGCGTCCGGCAACTGCTACAAGGCCCGGCTAGCGCTGGCGCTGCTTGAACGAGATTACGAGCGTGTCGCCGTCGACATCTTCGCCGGCGACACGCTGACGGACGATTACGCAGCAATCAACCCGGCTCGGGAGACACCGGTGCTCGAGCTCGGGGACGGGACCTACCTGGTCCAATCCAATGCGATCCTTTGGTACCTCGCCGAAGGGACGCGGCTACTGCCGGGAACGGCCGCCGGCCGCGCGCAAGTCCTGAGCTGGCTCATGTTCGAGCAGGAGAACATCATCACCGGGCTCGCGGCGCCGCGTTTCTGGCTGATGACGGGACGAGGCGATCCCTCGCTAGTCGCTGCGCGGCAGCAACGCGGTCGCGACGCACTCGCCCGACTCAACGAGCACCTGCAGGAGCGGGACTTCCTGGCCGGATCCTTCTCAATCGCCGATATCGCCGTCTTCGCCTACACACACGTGTCCGCGGAAGCCGGTATTTCGCTCGATGACTACAAGACCGTCCGGCGATGGATCGGCCAGGTGGAGGCGCAACCGCGGTTCATCAACGACTTCGTGCCCTATCCGGCGAACGCCCTGCCGACCGTGAGCCGCTCGATCTATGACTGACGGAAGCCTGCCCCTGACCGAGCCCGGAGAGTCGACACTGCACACCAGCGACGCGTTCCGCGTTCTAGACGTCTCGCGAATGACCGCATGGCTCGCGGCCTATCCCCTCGTCACTCTCGTCAGCGCCGATGACGGTCGTCATCCACGCACCTCGGTGGCACCGCTGATTCTGCGCACCGCATCTGACGGGCTCGGGCTGTTTTCTCATCTCGACCGGCGCAACCCCCAGGCGGCGCACGCCATGGCTGGACGTCCATTCCTGGTCGTCGCGCAAGGGCCGCGCTCGTATGTCTCGCCGGCGTGGTTCCCTCGGAGACCAGCCGCGCCGACCTATCTGCACATCACTGTCCACGTTCAGTGCGTCCCACAGGTCATCGAGACGCCGGAAGCGGAACAAGTGCTCCTGGACACGGTCGCCGCATTCGAAAGAGAGCGGGACGGTTGGGTGTTCGACGGTGGCGCTCGCTACCTCTCAGGGATGAGCAAAGGCATCGCGGCGTTCGAACTCCACGTCCGCGGCATCGAGGCTGCGTGCAAGCTCAGCCAGAATCGTGATGGCGAAGAGCAGGAGGCGATCGCGGCACGCCTTGAGCAAAGCGAGGTGTCCGATGACCGGGCAATCGCCGCAATGATCCGGGAGGCACTTGGGACGGAAGCAACTGCGAGAGCCACAGATTGAGCAGGCGGCGCGAGGCACGTTAGGGCATTGCAGGAGGCCTGCCCTTTGGCGGCAGGCCTCCCCGTCGCCCTAGCTGCAGCCGCAGTCGCCGCTGCGCGAGCGGTAATCGGTGATCGAGCCGCGACGGTCGAGTTCGACTTCGCAGCAGTCAAGCAACATCGCCTTCAACTTCTCGCGGCCGCGCTGCACGCGTGACTTCATGCCCGAGACCGACAGGCCCAGCGCGTGAGCGGCGTCGACCTGACTGAAGCCTTCGAACTCCGTCATGACCAGCGCGTCGCGGTAGCTCGCAGGAAGCCGCAGTGCCAGCGGCGCCAGACAACGTGACAGCTCTTCGCGGAAATCAGTCGACGAGGAGTCATCCTCGTCGAGGCGAGCTAGAACGCTCTCGCCATCCTCCATCGCGTCTCCGACCGAGGTCTCGTGGCGTGTCGACGCGCGGCGGTAGTGGTCGATGATCGCGTTGCGCGCGATCCGATAGATCCAGCCGGTAACCGCCTCGTCACTTACGACATCGCTGCCGTGCCGGTGAATGCGCAGCATCACTTCCTGAAGCACATCCTCCGCGTCCTCGCGGCGACGAACGCGGCGAGAGATGAACTCGAGCAACGGCCCGCTCAGCTCATCCCACGCCGCATCCGCGGCTACCGCCGATGCTTCGCTCACTTGCATCCGCAACTGCCGCCGGCGGTCTGCTCGGGCGCGCAACAGCTCGCTTTGTCTGACGGGGCGCAGCATTCCGTCTGCTCGACGGTTGAGCAACAGGCGTTCTCTGCAGCGAGGGGGGTCTGCACCTCCTGCGGGCTTTCGGTTTCGTTCACAGTCATCTTCTACTCCTTGGGGCGGTGGGATGAAAGAGCGAGGCCAAATACTGAATCTGCCCGCGACCGGGGCCGAGCTCGAACTGGCCGCCGCCATAGGCGCCGATTCCTTCGTAGGCGAGATGGTCGTAGGCGTCGAGCAGTGCTTCCAGCCGGCCAAAGCGGGACGGCTTGACGTTGACCATCACCGGCTTGCGTGCGAGCGAGGTGATGTCGGCGACCGAGCGAATCGGGGCATCCCACGTCACTCGGCCCCACGAGGAACCAAGAAGCGACTCTGTTTCCGCGGTCAACGCGGGATCTTCGAGCCAGGCGGTTGGTAACCCGGTGATGACTCGCGCGTAGATCTCAGGGTCAACCGAGATTGCCACCGGGAGTCCCTCGTAGTGTCCTTTGAAGTCGACGCTCGCGACCGCCCCAGTGGCTTCAAGCTCCGCGATCAGTTCGGTCGACCAGCTCGAAGAGGTGTCGATCTTGAAGCGCATCGACGGGTACAGGGCCAGACGCTGGGCCACCGGACCTATCGAAGGCGCGTCGTCATCCAGACGAAATGAGACGACGAACTCAACGGGCTTGGGCGACAATCGAAGCGCGTCTGCGAGCGACAGCCGCGACTGGCGCAGCGCGAGATCGAGCGCAGCGCTCTCGAACGCCCAGCGCCGGTGCGCTCGGGAGTCGTCCCGTTCCGGAGGCCTTGAAAACAGGTCGTACTCGTCCAATAGTTCGGAGAACTCGCGCAGAGTAAAGGCGCCAGCAAGAGGTAGATGGCCGCCCTGTCTCTGGAAGAGCTCGTGGTCGTCAGGGGTGTAGGTGACATCTTCCCCGACGCCCTCTTCCTGCCCTCCAAAAAGATGAACGACCGTCGAACGACGGGTGAACGAAGACGACCACGGTTTTGCCAGGCCGGCGAGGCGATAGCCGTTAACAAGCAACGGCAGATCGGCTAGGAGGCTGTAGGTAGAGCCACGAGTGAGCGTGTTAGAGGTCATGGAACGAAAGACGCAACACCGTGGCCATGGATGCAACGTCGCTCCAGGCGGGCCGCCCGCCCCCACTCCGACACGGTCAAGGAAGAGCCCGATCGGTCCCGGCACCGGCGGGTCGCGGCGTCGCCACTCATTGCGCCGCCTCGGGCAAAGCTGGCAACAGCAAGCGGGAGTGCACTCGCGTCCCGCGGCTTGCGACACCGGCAGCGATGGCGCTCGCCAGCGCCAGCACTACGAGAAGAGTGGTGTCATGGCCGGGCGAGAGCCCGATCAGCGCGGCCGCGAATGGTGCAACGGCGCGTGCCCCGAGGGTCGACGCACTGAAAAGACCTGAAATCGCACCGAAGGATTCTGCGCCATAAAGATCGCCGACAAGAGTCGCGCGCAACAGGGTCGACATGCCGTTGCTCATGCCGAACGCGACCACGAAGATCAAAATCGCCGTCGGGCTGCGGTTGACGGCGAGCAAGATGAGCGCGGCGGCGGCGAGGGCGAATACGGCGGGTGGTACCGCCGAAACGCCAATCCGCCGAGCAACAACTGCAAATACAAGTCGGCCCGGTATCTGTGCCAAACCGAGAAGGCCGGCGGCAAACGCGGCAAACGTCGCCCGGTGTCCGTGATCGACCAGAAGCGGTATGAGGTGAACAGCGATCGCAGCCGTGGCAAATGCGTTCAACACAAACGCCGCGTTCAGCAGCCAGAACGAATGGCGCCGGAGAAGTTGTCGCCGGCCCACCTTGTTGCGAGCCACACGGTGCTCGTTGACATCCGGATGGCGCCGCAGCACGAGAGCGTGAAGCGGAATAGTCACAACCGCGAGCACGAGCGCCAACACCGCCAAGGCATGGCGCCAGCCATGCGCCTCCTGAAGAGACTGCGTCAGCGGCGAGAAGATGAAGCTTGCGAACGCGGCGATCAGCGTCAACGTCGTCAGGGCGGCTCGGCGACGAACGTTGAACCACTTGGTGACGACGATGAATGCCGGCTCGTAGAGAACGAGCGCCATTGCGACACCAAGCCCAGCAAACACTAGGTAGAGCTCGAGCACCGACGAGATCCGCGACCAGGCAAACACGAGTACGGCGGCCAAGGCAGAGCCGAGACTCATCACGAGACGGGGGCTTCGGCGGTCGAGCAGACGCCCGACCCAAATGCTGGCGACCCCCGAGACGAGGATCGCCAGCGAGTAGGCGCCGGTCAAAGTCGGTCGCGACCACCCAAGATCGTGCTGCATCGGAACCAGCAAGACACTGAACGCGTAAGCAAGGATTCCGTAGCTGACGGTCTCGGTAACTCCGAGCGCGGCGACGATCATCCAGCCGTAGCGAGGCTCCCCGCCCATCTGCGTCAGCCGCAGCAGGAGGTCTCGGTCGGCTCGGTAGCGCCGCAGCAGCTCTCGGCCTTGATGCCGGACGGTGTTTTCGTCAGCAGCGCCCCCGATGCGCCCGCGACGGCAGGCGGATCCACGCAGCAGGCGACGTTCCCAGCATCATCAGGCCCAGGCGCCGGCCCCTTACAAACACCAGTCTCAGGCAACACCAACTCGACTCGAGCGGCCGCCTCGAGATCGCCGGCGAGCGCCGCCGCAATCGAACGCACCTGCTCGTAGCCGGTCAGCATCAGGAACGTCGGCGCACGACCGTAGCTCTTCATGCCGGCGATGTAGAAGTCGCTTTCGGGATGGGCAAGCTCCAGAGCCCCGTGCGGCGGTACCGACCCGCACGAGTGGAAGTTGGGATCGATCAAAGGAGCGATCGCTGTCGGCGCTTCGACGATGGAATCGAGGGCAAGGCGCAACTCACGCAGCGAATCCAGCTCCGGCCGGAAACCGGTCGCAGCGATGATCTCGTCGACAGGACCGAGGCGGCCGTCGCGGTGATGCACGACCACACCGTCGTCGCTTCGCTCGAGACCGTCGATCTCGACGCCCGTGGTGAGCGCGATGGCTCCTTCTCCGACCAGGCGCTCGACCACCGAGCCCAAGCGCCCGCGCTCCGGCAGAGCGTCTGCCCCGCCGCCGCCGTAGAGATCGAGGTCGCTGCGACGGCGAACAGCCCAGAGGATCTGTGTGGCTGGCTGGTCGGCCTTGAGAGCGACCAGGTCTCGCAGCACGTTCATCGCCGAGTGCCCACTTCCGACGACGAGCACCGTACGACCTCCGTAACGACGCGGGTCGGCAAACACGTTTGGGATCCCGTAAGCGATCCGCGTCGCGCTCGCCTCTTCGCCGATTGCCGGAATCCCCGAAGCGCCGAGTGGATTGGGTGACAACATGCTCCCGCTCGCGTCGATCACCGCGCGCGCCAACAACCGCTCGCGCCCCTGCTTGGTCTCGATGACCAGCTCAAATGGCGCGGCGTCTCGGCCGGCGTTCTTCATCTTGTCGCGACGGAGTCGCGTGACCGAGATGACGCGGGCGCTCAAGCGAATTTTGTCTTTCAGAGCCTCAGTCTCGGCCAATGGGATCAGATAGTCCCGGCGAAGCTCCTCGCCGGTGGGATAGTCCTCGGGGGTCGGCAGAGACCAGCCCTCCCCTTCGAGCAACCGCGTAGCGGCGGCATCGACGTTGTAGCGCCACGGCGAGAACACGCGCACATGGCCCCAAGAAGCCATGCCCGCGGCGACGGCATCGCCCGCCTCAACGACGAGTGGCGTGAACCCGCGTTCGAGCAGATGACAAGCAGCGGCAAGGCCAACCGGCCCAGAGCCGATGACCGCCACCGGAAGCCCATCTCCGTCGTTGCTATGGATCGCTTCTGGATACACCGCGGACGTTCCTCCTTGGTTGGAACAAGTTTTCATGGTGCAAGACGCGGTGACCGTAGCAAGGACTCATCGTTGGATCAAGTTTTGGTGATATACTCTCCTCGTGAAGGAACTGACCGTCCTGCAGTGTTGTGTGCCGCTGGCGAAGCCAACGATCTCCGATCAAGCCGCTGAAAATCTCGAGGTCGTTTTCCAGGCGTTGGCGGACCGCCATCGCGTGAAGATGCTCAACATCCTCCTTTCATCAGACGATGAGGTCTGCGTCTGCGACTTCGAGGAGCTTCTCGGGCTGAAGCAGTCTCGGACGAGCTATCACCTGCGCCAACTCGTCGACGCCGGGCTGATCGCACGTGAGCGACGTGGCACCTACTCCTACTACCGCCTGGTACCGGGCGCCCTCGACGAGGTGGGAACATTGCTCGCGAGCCGTTCCCGTGTACGCCGCGCACCTGCCGCCACGACGCGTTAAGCCAAGACGCAAATGACGTGCCCTTCGCGTGCGCTACGCGAGAATGCACTTCACGCGATCCGCCACCCGCTAAGAGAAAGGTCAACGCAATGTCAAAGCAGGCCATCGGAAACGCACTCGCCGGCCTGGTGTTCCTGGTCATAGCGATCGTCGATTTCGTCAGGGACTCGTCGGGCATTGGGTTCGTTTTCGTCATCTTCGCTGCCGTGTTTCTGGGGCTGGCTTCCCGAGACAAGCGAACGCGACGCGGTTCGGCTTGACGTACGTGAAGCGGTTTCACTCGCAAGCGCGGCACCGATAGCGCAGGCTGCCCTGCCCAACTACTGGTCGTTACTGAGGTCTTGGAAAAAGGCGGCGATGTCAGCGGCGACGAGCTCGGATGCCTCGACCGGAGCGAAGTGGCCGCCGCGCGGCATTCGAGTAAAGCGGCGGACGTCATAGAGGCGTTCAGCCCATTCGCGTGGTGCCTCGCCTTCAGGCACGAACGAACGCGGGAACGAGGCGATAGCTGTCGGAACACGGACGCGATCGTCCGGCCCCAGTCTCGGCTCGCCCTGCCAGCGTCTGTTGTCGGAGTAATCGCGCATGGAAGAGGCGATCGTCTGTGTGACCCAGTACAGCGTCACCACTGTGAGTAGGAAGTCACGCGAGAAACTGGCGTCGAGATCGCCGCTCGAATCCGACCAGGCTCGCCACTTCTCCAGGATCCAGGCCGCGAGCCCAGCGGGCGAGTCGTTAAGCGCGTAACTGAGCGTCTGCGGCTTCGTCGACTGGATGGCTGTGTAACCCCGCTCGGTCGCATCCCAGCGCTCGCCCTGCTCGAGGTACGCGCGTTCCGCCGCTGACAACGGCGGCGAGTCCTCGCCCACGTAGGGCGTGAGCTCGAGGTTGGTCAGGTGCAGGCCGAGCAACGGCTTCGGGTCCTCGAGCGCCATGAAGGTCGCTACGCCTGCGCCGAAGTCTCCGCCGCCGGCGCCATAGCGCGTGTAGCCAAGGCCCTGCATCAGGCGGTGCCAGAGAGCTGCCGTGTAGGCATACGTAACGCCAGTGTGCTGCAGGCGCTCGGAGAACCCGTAACCGGGCAAAGATGGAATAACCAGATCGAAAGCGGGGCCGTCGATGCCGTGCGCAGCCGGATCGGTCAGCAACGGCACAAGTGGCAATAGCTCCACGAAGTTGCTCGGCCAGCCGTGAGTCAGGATCAACGGGATGCCGTCGCCGTGGCGAGCGCGCTCATGCACGAAGTGAATCCGCATGCCGTCGAGCGTCGCCCGGAAGTGGGCGAAGCGGTTCAACTCGCGCTCCGCGGCTCGCCAATCGAACTGCTCGTGCCAGTAGCCGATTAGGCCATCGAGGTAATCGCGGTCTGTGCCGTGTTCCCACGTGGGCGCCGGCGATCGATCGGGCAGGCGCGTGTTTACGAGGCGCGCTCTTAGATCGGTCAGCACCTCGTCGGAAACGTCGATCGAGAACGGCTCCGCCTCGAAACGCTCCCGCTCGGCATTCACAGCGCGTCACTCGGGTAGCTGAACACAGCGTTGAGCATCAGCCGACTATGGCACGCCGCCGCGTGACATTTGCCGTGAAGGGTTTCAAAATGCGGGTTCATGCTGCGGCGCGGTGGTATTCGTGGATGAGTCCCCCGAGTTGGTCGCGACGCTTGACTGCTCCGCCGGGCGGTTGCCAGGCTGCGATCGCCGATTCGGGCGAGAGGAGCGCGAGTGCTCGATGGGGCCGCTCGCGGTTGTAGTGCTGGGTGTAGATGCGTAGGACGTGTTCGAGGTGACGGCGGCCAATGATCAACAGCCAGTCGAGGCACTCGGCCCGGACGGTGCGGACGAAGCGCTCGGCATAGGCGTTTGCTTGTGGGGCTCGGATCGGTGTGCGGATCACAGTGATTCCTTCGCTGCGAAAGATCTCGTCGAAGGCAGCAGTGAACTTGCTGTCGCGGTCGTGGATCAGGAACCGGATCCGCTCGAGCAGGCCGGTGAAGCTGAGGTTGCGAGCCTGCTGAGTTACCCAGTCGCCGGTCGGATTGGTCGTGCAACCGGCGAGATGGACACGGCGGCTGTCGAGCTCGATGAAGAACAGCACGTAGAAGCGACGAAGTGAGAGTGTCTCAACCGTGAAGAAGTCACACGCCAGCATGCTCGCGGCTTGCTGGCGGAGGAAGTCGCGCCAGCTCGGGCCTGCACGTCGCGGCGCCGGCTCAAGACCATTCGCGATTAACAGTCGCCGCACCGTGCTCGACGACACGCGCAAGCCTAGCTTCAGCAGCTCGCCCGCGATCCGCGAATAGCCCCAACGCGGATTCTCGCGCCCGAGGCGTAGCACGAGCTGTCGCACGCGATCGTCGAGGGGTGGACGGCCGGGACGTCGCCGCGGCTGCGTCCACTTGCGTTGCACCAGCTGCCGGTGCCAGCGCAGAAGAGTCTGGGGAGTGACGCTCAGCCCTTGCCGACGCCGCTGTGGCAGGAGCCGGACGAGCGCAGCGAGGAAGGCGCGATCGGCTGGCCGGAACGAAGGACGATCCGCTTGCCGTCCGAGCACTGCGAGCTGGTGGCGCAAGACGAGCAACTCGACGTCTTTGGCGAACTCGCTCCCCCGTCGTCCAACAAGTAACCGCAACACAGCCGAGAAGGCGAGGTAGGCGAAGGAAAGCAGCATTCGCCGATGCTCTCATGGCGCCGCCGCCGACCGCCTGCACGGTGGAACCCGGGTTTTGAAACCCCTCAACGTCGGCGTACGCGCTCCCGAGCGTGATCCGGCCCTGGCGCAGCGACTTCACCTCCGTGCCCGTGAGCACCATCCCGGCCTCGTGGCGCTCGAGCAGGTGGTACTCATGCCTGGCACGGCGGTTGTCCGTGATCACTTTCTCGGCCACGGGTCGATTGTAGGGTCGGACCAGGGACATTCCGGATAGGCACGCGCCCCGCGCCCAGGCAGGCTCGACCCATGACAGAAACCACATCACACAGTGCACCGCAGGCCCGCCGCCTCGAGCGGAGCCGGACCGATCGCAAGGTCGCCGGCGTCGCGGGCGGCCTGGCCCAGTACTTCGACCTCGATCCGATCATCTTCCGGATCGGCTTCATCATCCTCACCGTGCTCGGCGGCTCCGGGCTCCTCGTCTACGTCGCCGGCTGGCTCATCCTTCCCGAGGAGGGGAAGGACGAGTCGATCGCAGCGGAGGTGCTGCGGACCCGTCGGGAGCGGCCGTGGGCCGTCATCGGCCTCGGGCTGCTGGCGCTCGCCGGCCTGATCCTGGTCGGCAACAAAGACCTCTGGCCGAGCGGAGACGGCGTCTGGGTCGTGCTCGCAGTCGTCGGCGCGATCATCCTCTGGCGTCAGCGGCGAGCCGAACGCGGGCGACGCCGTACCCTGCGCGTCTTCCTCGGCGTGCTCGCGGCGCTGATCGTCGCCGCAGTGGCGTCCGCGGCAGTCGCGGTCGCCGCGATCGGGAACCTCGGCGACGGCGTCGGCGACCGGACCTACCGGATCTCCTCGCCCGCCGAGCTGAACCAGGCGTACAAGCTCGGCATCGGCACGCTCGAGCTCGACATGTCGCACGCGGCGCTTCCGGCCGGCAGGACGCCGCTCCGGCTCCGAGTCGGGCTCGGCCGCGTCCACCTCGTCGTCCCGAGCAACGCAGTCGTCGCCTACCACGTGAAGGGCCACGTCGGCGATCTCAAGATCCTCGGCCAGGAACAGAGCGGCTGGAAGGTCGTCGAGTCCGGACGGAAGGCGCCGTCGACCCCCGCCGGCGGGCCGGTGCTCGTCGTCGACGCGAACGTGGGCGTCGGGGAGATCGACATCGACCGGGCGACGGGCTGACCGGAATGCCGGTCCCGCGACTCGCACGCAGCGCCGACGATCGCCTGATCGCCGGCGTCTGCGGCGGGATCGCGGCCGCGCTCAGCCTCGACGCCAACCTCGTCCGCTTCGTCTTCGCGCTGCTCGCGCTCGCGGGCGGCGCAGGAATCCTCCTCTACCTCGCCATCTGGGCGTGGACGTCGGAGCGGTCGCGACTCGCGCCCGTGCTGCTTCTCTTCGCCGGAGTCGCTCTGCTGCGCGGGATCGGGCTGCGCTGGACTGCGGTCGTCGCCATCGCGATGATCGGCGTCGGCCTTGCGATGATCTGGCGACGCGGTGGCCTGCGTCCGGGCGCCGCGGTTCCGCCGGTCGGCGTCGGGCTCGCGATGGCGGGAGGCGTCGTACTCCTCACCGGCGGCGGCACCTCCGTCGGCTTCGCGTCTCCGGGAGCGGTCGCCGCGGCACTCCTCCTCATCCTCGGCCCCTGGCTCTGGCGGCTCGCAGTCGAGCGAGACTCCGAGCGCACTGCGCGGATTCGCTCGGAGGAGCGCGCGGACGTCGCCGCCCGCGTGCACGACTCCGTCCTCCAGACGCTCGCGTTGATCCAGCGGCACGCGGAGGAGCCGCGCCGCGTCGGCTCGCTCGCGCGGCGCCAGGAGCGCGAGCTCCGCTCCTGGCTCTACGGCGACGGGACGACGGCTCTCGGCGGAACCCTGAGCGGTGCGCTTGCAGCGGCGGCCTCCGAGGTGGAGGAGCTGCACGGCGTGCGCGTCGAGCTGGCGAGCGGCGGCGACTGCGAGCTCACCGACGATCTGCGTCCGCTCGTGCTCGCTGCCCGCGAGGCGATGGTGAACGCGGCGAAGTTCTCGGGCGCGGACGAGGTGGACGTCTATGCGGAGGCCGACGACGCGCGGGCGAGCGTCTTCGTCCGCGACCGCGGAGCCGGCTTCGACCGCGGCGCCGTGCCCGAAGACCGTCGCGGCATCGCCGAGTCGATCGAAGGCCGCATGACGCGTGCGGGAGGCAGCGCCACGGTGACCTCGTCGCCGGGCGAGGGCACCGAGGTCGAGCTCCTGCTCCCCCGGAGCAAGCCGTGAAGCGCCGCGTCGTCCTCGTCGACGACCACGAGCTCTTCCGTGCCGGCGTACGCGGCGAGCTCGGCGACGCCGTCGAGATCGTCGGCGAGGCAGGATCCGTCGCGGAGGCGGTGCCGATGATCCGCGAGCTCGATCCGGACGTCGTCCTGCTGGACGTCCACCTGCCGGACGGCGGCGGCGAGGCGGTGATCGCCGGTGTGTCGCAGGAACGGCCCGGCGTGAAGTTCCTCGCGCTCTCGGTCTCGGATGCCGCGGAGGACGTGATCGGCGTGATCCGCGCGGGCGCCCGCGGGTACGTGACGAAGACGATCTCGGGCGACGAGCTCACCTCCGCCGTGACGCGGGTCGCCGACGGCGATGCGGTCTTCTCGCCGCGGCTCGCCGGCTTCGTGCTCGACGCGTTCCGCGAAGGCGACCGGGTCGGCGACGACGCGGAGCTCAACGAGCTGACGCCGCGCGAGCGCGAGGTGCTGCAGCTGATCGCGCGCGGCTACCGCTACAAGGAGATCGCGGCGCGGCTCCACCTGTCCGTGAAGACGGTCGAGGCCCACGTGTCGAGCGTCCTGCGGAAGCTCCAGCTCTCGTCGCGGCACGAGCTGACGCGCTGGGCGGCCGAGCGGAGGCTGATCTGACCGCCGAGCCGGTGGAGCTGTTCGAGGAGTTGACGGACGGCGTCGTGACCCTGCGACCGTGGACCATGGACGACCTGCCGGCGCTCGTCGAGGCCTGCAACGACGAGACGCTCCACTACTGGCTGCCGATGATCCCGTTCCCGTACACGAACAAGGACGGGCGCGAGTTCATCTCCCACCAGCCCGAGCGGAACGCCGAGGGATCGGGGAACGTCGGCGCCTTCGACGCGCAGACCAGCGAGCTGCTCGGCGGCTGTGGCTTCCGCGGGCTCGAGGCCGAGCGCACCGAGTTCGGCTACTGGGTCGCCAGCGCGGAGCGAGGCCGCGGCATCGCGCCGCGGGCACTGATCCTGCTCGTGCGGTGGGTGGTCGAGAACACCGTCGCCAAGCGGCTCCAGCTGCACGCGGACGTCGAGAACACCGCCTCCCAGCGCGTGGCCGAGAAAGCGGGCTTCACCCGCGAGGGCGTCCAGCGGGGCTGGCTGGAGGTCCGCGGCGAGCGCCGCGACATGGTCTCCTACTCGCTGCTGGCGGATGAGATCAGGTGAGCGAGACCGGGCGCGCGCGCGAGCGCGCACCCGGTCGTTTGCTTGGCGTCTACCTTGCTTGGGCCAGGTGTGACGTCGTCGGAGCTCGCGCTACAAGCGGCGCCTTGCCGACGCGATAGCTCGACGTCACGCACGTTGGCGTGATCGTTGCGAAGTACATCTGCGGAGCCTCGCCTTGCAGCGGCGCATCGAAGGCGGCGAAGAGCCACGTGTTCGTAGTGTCGCCGGCCTTCTTGTAGAGGTACACCTCGTCGGCCCCCGACGCGCTCACTGCGCTCGGCACCACCCACACCCGCGGCAAGCTCGCGATCCACATTCAATGACACACAACTCGGCACCAGCTCTCTCACCACATCGTCGTAATCGACGAAGCGAACGCCACGAACGGCATCGGCCGCTTCACGGGCAAGGGTCGCCTTCGGCGCCGGCAGCGGCATCGGCCGCGCCAGGGCTCATGGCCGCTGGTGTAGCCAGTTCAGACAACGAAGAATGGAGCCTTTATGGAGCCCCGTGGTTGCAACCGGTGGCAACCAGTGGCAAATGGCGCGGCCGCGAAGACCGCTCGAACAGGCGAAAACCGTTGCTGTGGGTTGCGACCGATTGCCTGAGTCGTTCCATGGTAAGCAGGGCGTCTGCCGTGGGCTGCCACCCGTTGCGAGAGGTTCCCTCCCTGTGAAGGAGGGGTCAATCTCCTTAAAACGCCAAGTCCTGCGAACCCGAAGGCCCACAGGACTTGACCGCGCGACTCCTGACACGCACCGAAGTCGTGGTCAAGCGGCTTGTGTGGCCGGTAGCGCCTCGAA
>WNGJ01004359.1_pt1 | contig 14725 bp, 18 predicted proteins | sample 5400611 | NCBI WGS metagenome assembly WNGJ01 (sample SAMN13153375, study PRJNA577476) | soil metagenome | isolation source: 40 cm soil or saprolite under Garry oak tree replicate 1 | place: USA:California | collected 2016-06-15
GAAACCGGCGGCCGCCAGTAAGACAAGCAGAGTGACTTTCCAGCCGTAGCGGAAAAGGCGGCTCCCGCTTCTTTTCCTGGAGCGGAGGCGGGCGAAAAATTTCATCGCTGAAAGGTTAAAAAAGTTAAAAGAGTTACAAGGTTAAAAGCGGCTTAACCTTTCTGACTCTTTAACCTTTCAGCGGTTCAACGTTTTAGCGTTGTAACCCTTTTAACAAATCACAAATTCAACTTCACGACGCCCTCGTGTTGCTCGTTTGCGCAGGGCGCGTTGGTCGGAACATCTGTTGCAGCGTCGCTCGGCTGGACGAGTTTATTATCAATCAAGTACCGTTCGACTTCCTCGCCGCTAATGTCGGCGAGCATATGCCCGTTGATTTCGATACAGGGCGAAAGCGGTTGTCCGCTCTTGGTCTCCATTTCCCAGCGGAAGGCGGGATTCTGGATAATGTCCTTTTCTGTGTATGGAAGATTGTATTTGGCCAGCACGGCGCGCACACCGGCGCTCCAGCCACAATAGGTTTTCAGATATGCGATGATTTCTGGCGCTTGCATTGCGCAATATACCACGAAGCCGAGCTCGGGAAAGCGCTAAACGGTTGAGACGTCGAAGCGGTGGATATGATTACGGCCTGGTCGTCGTTGTCGTCGTTTCTGTCTTCTCGTAGGACGAAAGCGGTTTCGCTAGCGTCACCTTGGTCACGACCATGCGGTCGGCTTCTTTCGTGTATGTATATGTCACCGGCATGTTCGGCTTAAGCGCAGTCCACTCCACCGTGCGGCCTTCCGGATCAACGAGGACGGTCTTCTTGGTGTAGTAATACTTCACCGGAGTCGTACTCGATTCGGTGCGAAACGTGATGTAGTCCGAGCCCGGCGTGTAAGCCGTGATCGTGCCCGAGCCGTTGAGCGTGCCCGTAGTTGTGGTGGTTTCGCTCGCGTCCGTTGCGCCCGTGGTTGTCGTTGTAGTTGAGGACTGCTGCGCGAAAGCTGTGCTCAGTGCGAACGCGCCAGCCGCGGTTGCGGCCAATAATTTCATTAATCTAGTTTGTTTCATGTTTGTTCTTTGTTTTGGTTAAACGGTGATCTCCGCCGTGAATAGATCTGACTCGTTCCAGCCGAGTTTATTCAACCCACCACCTTTCGTAAGATCGATACCGTCCGGCCGCATCTTTTCTTGATGATTGTTATGTCAGCTAAGAAATTCTGCGAGCGGCTCCATCGGTTTGATGTGCGCGCAGAAAATCCTGAAGGCGGCCAAGATCGGGACGGCTAAAATAATGCCGACGATTCCCCACATCCAGCCCCAGAAAGTGAGCGAGAGAAGGATGATGACGGGATTTAAAGTAAGGGAGCGTCCCATAACCCATGGGGTGATGAAACTGCCCTCCAAGGTGCCAAAAGCGAGATAGACGGCAGGAAAAATGAGGGCGTACCCCAGGCTATCGAAGCTCAAGACGGCGCCGATGGTCATGCAGATGATGCCTGTGAGGGCGCCCAGATAAGGGACGAAATTGAGCAGCGCCACCATCACACCCCACATTACGGGGTTGCGCAGCCCGAACAGGCCCACCGCAGTCCCGACGGCCAATCCAAGGCAGGCATTAATCGTTGTGATAGTAAAGAGATAACGCGAGACATGTGATTCGATATCGTGCGCGATTCCGACGGCCGTCTTCTTATCTGACAACGTGGGCAGCAACTTGACCAGCTTGGCGATGAACACCTGGTCGTAGACAAGCAGGAAATAGAGCAGGATTGCCAACAGAATAGCGCTGGCAATAAACTCCGGCGTGCGCATGAAAAACATCTCAGTAATGGGATGCCGTTTCACTTCCACAACGGTTTTAGTTTCCGCATTGGTTGTGGCCAACTTTTCGATTTCGCCGGTCGCCTGGGTCACTTGCGCTACGGATTTTTTTACTGGCAGGAGCTTGTGTTGCAGTTCCGCCAAGCCGGCCGGTGCTTTCTGAAACCATCCTACCGCCGGCGTGGCCAGCGCCGAGATTCCATAACCGACCAGTGCAAGAAGTCCGACCAGGATGAACGCCGCGCTCACCGAGAGCGGAATCTTCAATCGAGCAAGTGCACGCACTATTGGCCTGAGCAGATAGCTGAGCAGCAGCGCAAGAACGATCGGCAGCAGGATCGAGCGCATGAAGTAGATGGTGTAAAAAACTGCTAGGACAAACAGACCGGTGAGGGCGATGGACCGGACATCGAAAGGTTTCTGTAACAGCTCCGCAATGCGTAAGCGAGTCCGCGATGTGACTTTCTTCGCTTCGCGCTCGTCATCAGAGACGTCGCTGCGCGATTCCACCTTAACCGCAGGCAAACTCATCTATGATTTCCAGACTGTGGCAGCAGAGCCGTCCAACCCTTAGAAAAAGACAGGCAATTAATTTATGCGGAGAACCGCAAGCCTTCGCTCCAGCGAAATTCGCGTTTATGAACGTGGCCTATCCGCGTTTAGGTTCATTTTTGCACCCACGCCCTTCAGAGCGGTCGTCTGCCTTGAATCAGGTTAATGATCAGGACAACGACCGCAATCACGAGCAACAAATGGATCAAAGCGCCGCCAACATGGGCGATGAACCCGAGAAGCCAGAGCACGATCAGGATTACAATTATCGTCCACAGCATAGATTTTATTTCCGATTAATTTCCTTCAAAAGGTTATGTGCAACCCCGCAGCAGAAAGATCAAAAGCAAATAGGGATGGGAATTCCGAGTAGCCAGAGCAGAATGTATCCGGTCGCACCAGCCTCTTTGATCCTATTCGTTAGGCGCATCTTAGATTGTCTTTTCGTAATTTTACAGACTCTCAAGCTCCGTTCGAAGCTCTTCTTTCGATTTGCCGAGTTTCTTTTGCAGACGGCCGAGAAGCTCTTCATCCTTTCCTTCGGCGAATGTGAGGTCGTCATCGGTCAACTGCCCGTATTTCTGTTTCAGCTTGCCTTTTGTTTCGTTCCAACTGCCTTTGAATCCTAGTTTTGTCATAACAATAAATAAATCGCCTGCAGAACGAGGATCAGTTGCCTCACACGTTGAAAAGAAATGCTTACGCGGCGAGTTCCTAGCGAAATCCCTTAAGGGGCGGAAAACCCTGGTCTGACAGAAACCAGAAACCGCTAACCATCAGCTTTTATGAAGCTGATATTGGCACTGCGCTTAACGCGGCCGACCCGAATCCTGGACATGTCAGCCGTTTTGGCATCGAGGCGCAAATCTTCTTCCAAGTCATGGTCCCGACTGTCAGGCAACTAGCCCCCCTCCTTACACCGAGCGATGGTTACAGAAGCGCGATGCGCTCAAGCTGCCTTTTTGGCAGCGTCGCGAAGCTGTTTTATTCGGTCATGCGCGCGTTTTATTTCGGTGTACTGACGGAAAATGACGTCACGGAGCGGCGAAGAAAAAGGCTTATCGATCGCCTCCTTGAATTCTTTCACCGCCGAATCTTCACCGCGCTCACATTCTGCAAGAACAGCGCCTTCATCTTTACTGCTAATGGCAGACTTTAAATTTATCCAACCGCGATGCATCGCACCAGCCGCACTACCGCCAGTCTCGGGCTCGGCTCCACTCAGGCTCCTTAGCTCGGTCTGGAGCTCGCTCGCGAACTGATGCCGTTGTGCCGAATACTCAGTAAAGAGTGACTTCAGTTCCGGATCCTTTACCGCATCCGCAGCTTCCTTAAAGCCTTTCTCACCGTCTTTAAGAGTTTCAATCAGGTTATTGATTGGCGAGGTAATTTCTTTTTGATTCATCATATATCTTAATCGCTTGTCGCGACTAAACGGGTTCGGAAATTTCTCTCGCCGCGAAAATTCACCGGCGTCAACGAGCATCGCCTTGGGGGAACATGACACGCTTTGGTTGCTCATTCAGAGCCGCCAATGGTTTCGGAGTTAGCCGAGTCTTTACGGAGCCGGCTCCGCAGATTGGGGGCGCGTCTTTGCTGAGGCGGCTAAACTCGACAAGGCACTCGAGATCGATTGCTATCCCGATCGACAGGATTTGAACGTGAGTCTGCTTAAGCTCGCCCGCGCAGAGGGAACACGGATTTCGCTCGGGACAGATGCACACCATCCGTGGCAACTTGAATTCATTCACCTCGGACTCGCCGCAGCAATGCGCGCAAAAATTCCGCCTGACAGAATTGTGAATTTCATGACTGTGCAGGCATTGAGGAATTGGCTCGCCGGCGTTCGTGACGGCAGCCGCCAACGTTAGGTTCAACGATTCATTTACGCACAGCTAAAGTGGCTCTGTCGAACGAACAGGCAAAGGATGAAAAACGTTTCCCTGGGATCGATAACGCGTCCTTCGGCGAGTTCCTACAACCAGTAAATGAATGTCCACCAAATCGAATAGTGTCAGTGACCTTGCAGTAGCTGCAAACGAGGCCGGTCTGTACCATGTCAACGACGACCGTCTTGGATACAGACGCAGAGCAAATGGTAACGGTTTCGAGTATTTAGACACGGAAGCCAAGCGCATCCGCGACAGGCAGCGGCTCCTGCGGATCAAGCGCCTGGCCATTCCGCCGGCATGGACGGATGTCTGGATTTGCCCTTCCCCAAACGGACACATCCAGGCAACCGGTCGTGACGCGCGAGGCCGCAAACAATACCGTTATCATGACCGATGGCGCGAGGTGCGGGATGAAAATAAATTCGATCGCCTTGCTGAATTTGCCAAAACCCTGCCAAAGATCCGGCGGCGAGTCGCTCGGGACATTACGTTGGCCGATTTGCCGCGGGAAAAGGTTCTTGCCACGGTTGTCCGATTGCTGGAACGAACTTTCATTCGCATCGGCAACGAAGAATACGCGCGCGAGAACAAATCATTTGGCTTAACCACGATAAAAAATCGACATGTGACGGTGAAAGGGGCGCACTTGCGTTTTCGTTTTCGCGGAAAGAGTAGACGGCATCACGAAGTCGATATGACCGATCGGCGAATCGCGAAAATTGTCGCAAAGTGTCAGGATTTGCCGGGTCAGGATTTGTTCCAGTATGTCAGCGATAAAGATGAGGTGCGGAACATAACGTCACAGGACGTGAACGATTATTTGCGCGACATCACGAGCGAAGATTTCACCGCAAAAGATTTCCGGACATGGGCCGGAACGGTCTTGGCAGCGATCGCGCTCGACGCTCAACCCGAGCGCGAGACCAAGAAACAGGCGAAGGCAAATGTGAAAACAGCCGTTTGCGCTGTTGCAGAACTTCTCGGCAATACACCGGCCATTTGCCGAAAATGTTACGTGCATCCGGCCGTGATCGAAGCTTATCTAAATAGAACGCCAATTGCCAAGCTCACTTCGGCACTAAGGAGCACCGGGCGGTGGGATCTTCGAGGGGCTGAGAAAGCAGTGCTGAAATTCTTGCGGCCCTAACAGCGAAAGGACCAACACGGTCGATAGCAGTGTTCGCAACGTTCCGAAGCGGCCAGTGCAGTTCTAGAATCGGGTCGTGTGCATGCCTGAGGGGAGCCGCTACGTTCAGTCGAACCCAACTGGACTCATCGCTTTCTCAGTGCAGCTTTGGCTCCTTCTTTGCCGAGAGCTCTCCGCGTTCGTTTCGGCAGATGTGCGATCGTCCTCTTTCGTCGTGCGGCTTTAGCTGCTTTCTTAATGTTTCGCTTTGCAGCCCGCCGTTGCTTCCGAGTTGCCATGAAGCAACTTGCCTAACGATCGGAACTAGCTCCGGCCAGCTCAGGTTCCATAAGAGCTTCCGGATTTACGATCTCCTCAGCTAATTGGTTTAGGGTCTCGTTCGTCTCGGATTCCTCATCGAGAGTCGTTTGCAATAGCTCCGCTGACCTGTCCTTTCCAAGGAGTTGAGCAAATGTGCGAACGCTGCCGTAGCTCGCGATTTCATAGTGTTCGACTTTCTGCGCAGCTACGATTATCCCGGCGTCGATCACCGATTCTTCGCCGTCTTCCTTGAGGATTTCCGATCCTTCCTCAATCAGGCCTTTCATTGCTTTGCAGGTCTTACCCTTCGGCGTTTCGCCAATTTCTTGGAAAACTTCTTCGAGGCGTTCGACATGAGACTTGGTCTGCTCCAGATGTTTTTCGAACGCGTCTTTTAGGTCCTCTGATGAAGCACCTTTCGCCATTTTCGGCAGTGCTTTGAGCAGTTGGTTCTCTGCGTTGTAGAGGTCCCGCAATTCGTCGATATAGAGTGTTTTTAATGTATCTAGCTTCATACGATCCTTTCCCTTTGTTGTTTCTGAATTTGGTTTTGGATTTTGGCGATCCAGTGCGTACCGGATACCGCCCCCTACAAAAACAACGCGTCTAAACGTGAAATTGCGCGTGTTTCTTTTTGAATATTTTCCGAGGTCGCGTAAGCGACTTAAGCGCAAGCATAAGCTGTATCTCGGCGCACCACCCACTCGTACACATTCATGTAATCATTTGCCATACGAGTCACTGTGAAGTGCTTCTCAAAAACTTCTCTGCACCCTGCCCGACTAACATTGTGAACCCCGCGAGTTGCTTCAACCGCCTCCTCCAACTCTCTCACTACAAAACCAGTTACTCCGTTTTGCATTACCTCAGGAACAGATCCGCGCTCGTAGGCAATGACCGGAGTGCCGCACGCCATTGCTTCAATCATTACCAACCCGAAAGGCTCTGGCCAATCAATCGGAAACAGAAGGGCGTAGGCATTTCCCAGAAACTCGTTCTTCTGTTGGTCGCTGATTTCGCCAATCCATTCCACACCTGAGTCATTCAGCAGCGGTTCAACAACTCGTTTGAAATAGCGTCTGTCGGCCCGATCAACTTTGGCGGCGATCTTGAGGGGCATCCCGACGCGCTTGGCGATCTCGATCGCACGGTCTGCACGTTTTTCTGGCGAGATTCGCCCCAGAAAAGCGAGGTAATCTCCGCGATCTGGGTAAAACTGGAATAGATCTTTGGGCAATCCATGATAAATGGTCGCCTGCCAATTGGCCCAATGTAAGGGTTGACGTTGAGCATTCGAGATCGAGATAAGTGGTTCGTCCCGAAATCGGTCGTGAACAGCCACAAAATCGGGCGTATCCAGGCGCCCGTGCAAGGTCGTGAGGTGCGGAACAGGCAGGTAGCGAGATATCGGAAAATGAAGGTAACCGGTGTGAAAATGGATGACATCGAACTCGCTAGCGTGCTCGACTAAGTGATCTAACAGCAGAACTTCACGTGCCACGGGATCTTTGCAGCGCTCGTTTTTACGGAGAGAGCGCCGGCAGGGCGCAATCAGCCGGGCGTTTGTCACCGAGTCGCCGCTGGCAAACAGAGTCACCTCGTGGCCGGAGCTAACCAATTCTTCGGTAAGATAAGAAACGATCCGTTCCGTCCCTCCGTAATGTTTTGGAGGCACACTTTCGATGAGCGGTGATACTTGAGCGATTCGCATAATTCCCTTTTCCGTCGCGAGATCCAAAGCTTGACGTACTGCTGACAACAGAATGCGCTTAAGTTCAGAAAGCTCTAATCGCGATATTGATTCCCATAAGTATTTAACTTTCTGTGTTTACAGTTCGAACCCGACCGCAGCTTTGGTTCTCGCATATCGTGTAAAATGAAGCGCGTCTCAAGCGACAGGCTTCAGAACAGCAATCGCCTTATGAAATGCCGCCACAAACTCGCAAACAAAAACAGGGGAAACACCTAGGAAAGCTCGTTCTTTCGCCAACACGTCCTACCAATCAAGCCACCCTGCCCGGCGGAGATACAACTTGACCAACTGAGGAATGAGTCCTTTGAGCAACGTTCAACGACATTGAACAGTGCTTGGATTAAAACAATAGCTCATCTGCTGAGTGAGCTTGTTCCAACCGCACGACTGGTCAGGGCGGAAAATGACACTAACACTCGCGACCCGGACTAAGATCAGCGGCGCGAGTGGAAAACCGTGTTATAAGAAACCGCGACGCCCAATTTGTGGCGCGTTTATCCTGCGACCATTCTTGGAATGTTTGCTTGAGCAAGATAATTTGCCGGTGACCTTGTGCATGATTGCTCACGCCTCAATTACCTAGCGTAGCCGACTGCGGTGTTTGCAATCTGGGTATGACCGTCGCAAACGACATTGCGTCTCAATAAGCTCAACGCAGCGACGATCTGCTCGCAATCTTCGCGTGTACCATAGGGTTTCGTCTGATTAGACAATCATCCATGGCCCCGATTGTGCGTTTTCATCAATCAAAGCATGCTCCTGTGTACACGGAGAATTCCAAATTAGTAGCATTTCAGAAAGGACTATCAGATGCGTTTAACGAATAGAATCAAAGAAGCAGGTGCAACTGGATACATCTTGCTTTGGCTCCTCGGGATCCCCATTCCGATTTTGTTTCTGATATTTCTACTACGAGGTTGCACATAAGTGCGCAGTAGGTCGCGGCTAAATAAATAAAACCGGTGGAGGTATGGGTTGCGATGAGTCACCGACACGTTACACCTTCAAACTAACAACCCATGAAAGTAAAAGAACCCATGAAACGAACTTTACTAGTCTTAGCTTGTCTCAGCGCACTTAGCGTAGCTGCATTTGCTGCTGACGATGAGAAGACGAACTCCGATAATACGGCGACAAACGAGCGCGATCGCTCCGGCGAAACCAAAACATCCGGCGACCAGTCAAACAGTTCGGCGGATTTAAAAATCACGCAGGCCATTCGGCAGGCGCTAATGAAAGACGACCAGCTTTCAATGACTGCAAAGAACATCAAAATCATTACCGCAAACGGTCAAGTCACACTCCGCGGACCCGTTAAGACTGCGCAAGAAAAATCAAAAATTGATCAGCTTGCAAGATCAGCGGCGAGCGGTGCAAAGATCGAGAATCAACTCGACGTTAAGCATTAAATAACAAACCTAACACAAACGAAAGAAACTTATTATGTCTAAATCAGTATTCGGTATTGCAACTACACTCGGCCAGGCTGAGCGAATTGTTTACCAACTCCAGGCTCAGGGCTTCGCAACCTCGGAAATATCAGTGCTAATGCCTGATACAGGCGGCACGCGTGACGTAGGTCATGTTAAAGCGACAAAGGCGCCGGAGGGTGCAACGACCGGTGCAGCCACTGGTGGCGCTACTGGCGGGGTGATCGGGTTGCTGGCGGGAATTGGCGCGTTGGCGATTCCCGGCGTCGGCCCATTGATCGCTGCAGGTCCAATTATGGCGGCGCTGAGTGGCGCAGCCGTCGGGGCGGCGACTGGCGGTGTGGTAGGCGGTTTGATCGGTCTCGGCATTCCTGAGATCGAAGCAAAGCGCTACGAGGAGAAGTTGAAAAAGGGTAATTACCTCATCGCCGTCCACGCGGATGAAAGTGAAGATGTTGACCGTGCCGAAGACATTTTCAACGCTGCTGGTGCTGAGGATATCAGCACTGTCAGCGAAGCATCAGCACCAAAAGCTTAAACTAGTCATAAGAAAGGGAAATCTATGGCTGACCAAAAACAAATGGATCAAGGCCCGGCGGTTCCCCGGGAGGTCGAAGAAAAAGCAAAGCGTGGCGTGACGCACGTCCGCAAGGCGACAGAAGATCTCGGCTCGGCCGCGGGCGCAATGGCCGAGGAATATCGGGGCCGTGCGGAAGCAATGTGGGATGATACGCTCCATCGCGTCCGCAGTTTTCAGGACGACAGCAAGCAATACGTCCGCGAGAACCCGACGAAGGCAGTCCTTACCGCGCTCGGCGTTGGTTTTGTACTGGGAATGATTTTCCGTCGTTAGGAAATGCCGGGTCGACGGATGCCGCTTCCGTAGTGTAAAGAGGCACCCACAAGCGCTAGTTCCGGCGTGCGCCCGGCCTAATTCGCGGCGGTCCAGGTTAAGACTAGGAATATTATGACAATGCAAACGCAGAACGGAAAATTAGAAAAACAGAAAGAGTCGCGAGATTTCTTTTGCGTAGTAAACGATTTGTTCCGTGTTTTTGCGCGGCGCTCATCGATGGTGCTCGGCAGCGCCTGGGCTTTCACACTGGCGATTGTTATTATTGTCGTTTGGGGACTGACCGGTCCTGCGTTTCACTTCTCCGACACGTGGCAGCTCATCATCAATACCAGCACAACCATCGTGACGTTCCTCATGGTTTTTGTTATTCAAAACACGCAGAACCGCGACTCCAAAGCCGTTAATCTGAAACTTGACGAGGTCATTCGTGCCGTCAAAGGCGCTCGAAACCAATTAATTAATCTTGAAGGCCTCTCCGACGAAGATCTCAAGAACCTTGAGAACCAGTTCAAGCGTGCTCGCGAAAAAGCAGAGCGGGATGGAAACAATCCGGGCCATATTGAGCCGGGCGAGCCGCGCTGACTGCCCATTAAGGGCAAAATATCTTCGCGCTGCTAAGTTTCGCCATCTGCGCACGCGCAATGCGTAGCTGGAGCGCGATTCAATAACGCGAAGAAAGGATTTACCTCAGATGCGTTTGACGAATCGACTCAAAGAAGCAGGTGCAACTGGATATATTTTGCTTTGGCTCCTCGGGATTCCCATTCCGATTTTGCTCCTGATCTTTCTGCTGCGAGGTTGCTCATAAGACTTCGACCGGGGTAAAGATGTTTTCTGCCTTCGCGTTGGTGCTTGGCTGCATCGGGACAGTCTGCTGGGCCGTGTGCTTCTGGTGGATGCATCGCATCTCATCCCGTCAGGATGCGATGTTGGAAGAGCTGCATGAAATGACGACGCGCATTGAGAAGCTTTCGCAGGCCGAGCACGATTTGATCAGTGACGTGCATCCGCAAGTGAGCGAAATTAAGGAGCACGTCCAAAACGTGAGAGAAGTTGTCTCGCCCGAAAAAAGCTGACCGCGCGTTGGTCTGAATCCATTGAAACCCCAGGATTGGTCGGCGGTTGACCCGGCTCCCAGATGGTCGCTGCGTCGACGTTCAAGTTTTCGCTTGAACGCGTTGTGAAAAACTGTCGCAACGAATCAGCCCGCTAACAGAGCTAGCAAGATGATCGTTGAGGTATGAATCCAATTCTTTCACGGGCGAATGGTATATGGCAAAATTCAAATCGGCGCGAGGGGTTCTTCAGCGGGACCGGCGATTACCTCGCCAGTAGGTTTGAAGCGCGAGCCGTGACAAGGGCAATCCCAGGTGGATTCAGCAGGGTTCCACCTGACAAGGCAGCCAAGGTGCGTGCAAACGGGCCAGAGCTGGCGAAGCTTCCCACTGTGGTCACGGAATACGGCACGTTTCTTTCCGCGCGAACCTATGATCATACCGTCGCCACGTTTTAGCTTCCTAACGGAATCAGCTTCGGGACGAGCGAGCCGATCTTTAATCATGTAATAGGGATAGTCCTTGTTTTCCCGGAGATAATTCCACGTAGCACCTTTGATTTTTTTCCGGTCCACGGCAAACAGATCCGTCCATGGATTTTTTCGTCCGGTAGTCCAGTCGCGCGCCATCATTGCCGCTACCGTTCCAAATGTAATGCCATTGCCGCAATAACCCGTCGCCACAAACTGGTGCTCGGCATTTTCCCCGATGTAAGGCAAGCCGTCCGGGGTGCAGATAACCTGTCCTGACCAGCGATGATCAATGCGCGCCTTGGGAATGATTTTTTTTAGGCGTGCCAGCAACCGCGCATAAGCCTTTTGAGTCTGCTTCTCTTGCCCAGTCTTATGATCTTCACCTCCATAGATGATGTAATCAAAGCCGCGATGTCGGTCGACACGCAGGTAATCGTACGGATCCCGTGTATCCCAGAACAGCGCTTCGGGCACCGTATTGGATGGAAGCCGGGCGCCCAACGCATAGCTCGTATAAAGAGACAGCTTTGTTTGGAAAAATGTTGCACTGATGACGCTGGCAAGTCCGACCAGTGGATTGTTTGTTGCCATCACCACGCGATGGAAACCGATCCAATTGTGGTTCACCTTAACGCGGCGCTTCTTTGCATCGAACTCGGTCGCCGCGCTCTTCTCGAAAACGTGCGAACCGTTGCCAGGAATTTTGTTAACCAAAGATCGAAGATATTTCCTCGGATGAAACTTGGCCTGGTTGGCAAACCGCACTCCCGGCAAATTGAAGTACGGGACTGATTCCAGATAAACCGCGTCGAATCCAAGTTTGGCAGCGAGATCAGCTTCCTTCTTGAGTGACGGAGCTTCCTTTTTAGGAGAACCGCCTACTCGGACGTGCACGTAAGCAGGCACGCGCGTGAATTCGCACTCGATCGCTTCCTCCCCAACGATTCGCTCGATCTCATCAATCGCGGCTGCGCCCGCGTCCCACGCGGCTTGGGCGTGATCGTCGCCAAAATTACTTGCCAGCTTTTGCAGCTCTACATCAGTGATATAGGTGAGGTGAGCAGTTGTATGGCCGGTGTCGGTCGAGGCCACCCGCTCGCGCTCGATCAATGCGACTGTTGATCCTGCCTCTTTCAGGAGATAAGCAGCAGTGATACCGGTAATGCCGGCTCCGACGACAACGACGTCGACGTTTACGTTCCTCCGTAGCCTTGGGAACTTCTGAATAGCTGCGCTGTCGATCCAAAAAGGAACGTTTCTCATCTCTGATTGTTCGCTGCGCATGCGTACTTTAGCCGTGCGCAGAGAGTCGTTTCGCTCGGTGACGCGCAGCGCCGGCCTGATTTCCCATCCGCTGGCGAACACCTAAAATGACGAAAGAGACACGCGCACACCGCGAGTTCAAGATGCGTGTTCTTTCAGGTACTCGATCTTTCTTATGTGCAGCTGCGGATTAGAAGGATGACGCAAAATGCAATCAGGATGACCAGAAGCCAAAGCAGATTGCGTGCAATCGGGACCGAACGCTTAAATTCACGTCTTTGGCGCACTGAAATTAATCGCACCAATCAACGGCGACGCGCGTTTCTTTAACCTAACAAATCCGAAGACATCGCGAAATGCGTTTTCTCTGAAGAGAAACAAACAAAGGAAATGATGTGGAGCTAAGGAAAATCTTATGAGCACAATTCTATTAATTATTCTGATTCTTCTGCTAATTGGAGCACTGCCTGCCTGGCCGTACAGCCGAGGCTGGGGCTACTATCCCAGCGGGGGACTCGGCCTGATTCTTTTGATCCTAATAATCCTTGCGTTACTGGGCGCGATCTGAGCAGAATCGCGCTATACGCAGAGACGCGTCATCAGGTCCCACACGCAAATGCGCGTATCATACGATTCATCTGTATGAAAAAATATATCTGCATACTCGCCAGCCTGGCAGTACTGACGGCTTGTGAGCAAAAGGAAACAACGGTCACAAATCCGCCTGCGGAGAAGAAGGAGAGTAATACCACCGTGGTAAATCCACCTGAACAGAAAAAAGAGACCACAGTCGTAAATCCAGCCACTGAAACCAAGAAGGAGAAAACTGAAGTAAACATCAATACTTCGCCTTCTCCTTAGTCATTATCTTGCCAGGCGGACCTTTGGCGAATGAGTTTTCTTCGACACGCAAATTTGCGCGCAGGGCGTGCTTCAAATGCGATTTTAAAGAAAAGAATAAACTATGCGTTTCATCCTACTTTTGATCCTGATTCTTCTGCTAATCGGCGCGTTGCCCACGTGGCCGTACAGCGCAGGCTGGGGATATTATCCTAGCGGCGGCTTGGGTCTTATTCTCGTGATCGTGTTGCTGGTCGTTTTGCTGCGCTAGGGATCCCGGCGATTTGCGATCAGCTCGCTTTTAGTAACACGTCGCTTCAACAAGGTATGTGTTTAGCGCCAACGGCGCTCTGCTCAGCCCAGCCCGGGGCATCGCCCCCGGGGCATTAAGGATCAAGAAGGGCGTCAGCGCTGAAAGGGCGTGTCACGAACGCCATGAGTCGCGCCTTCAGCGCTCATCCCTAACTTCAACTCAATCTCCTGGGACGATGCCTCAGACTTCGATTGAGGCCAGCGCTTTTAACGCTAAAGACATATTCAACGAGTTGCATCGAGCGCAATCCTCGATTCAACCGCTTCAGCGGTTTGTTTGCCACCGCCAAAACCACTCCAGCGGGTTATGAGTAATTCTTATGCAGCTTACACCCAGCTAAAGTAGGATGTTAATGATACGAGCACGAGCAGAAGCAATAAGACGGGCCAATGTCGCGGGGATGAAAACGCTTCAACTCACACTTTGTGACGCAGCGGTCTCAGCGCGTGAGTGAGTTTTTGCAAGCCCAGCTCGAGTCGCGTTTTCACTGTCCCAAGCGGTGCTTGCGTGGCAACGGCAATTTCTCTGTGACTCAGTCCCTTGAAGAAAGCCAGCTCGACCGCCTCACGTTGAAATCGAGGCAACGCACGGATGTTTTTCTTCAGAAAATTGCGGAGATCATTCAAAACGAATGTTTCGGCCCCGTCGCGACGCGGGCTCTGCGAATCTTGCATCACTCGCTCCTCGTAGCGCTCTCGCGCACGAGAATAAGCCTGGCGGCGGCGCAACCGATCGATCGCGCGTCGGCGGGCGATGGTGACCATCCATCCGAGCGGCTTGCCTGCTTTGGATGAATAACGACCTGCCTCTTCCCAAACCTGGAGAAAAATTTCCTGTAAAACATCATCAGCGTCGGACTCTTCATGAACAACGCCATCAATTGTCGCGCGCAGTCTCTTGCTGTGCCGTCCATACAACTCGTTAAGTGCTTCGTGACGTCGGAGCGAAATATCCTTCATCAGCACCTCGTCTGGCACTGATGCTACTCCGGGCTGATCAAGAGTCGAGTCGATCATACGCGGTACCCGTGTGCGCGCAGCGC
>WNGJ01004362.1_pt1 | contig 14722 bp, 14 predicted proteins | sample 5400611 | NCBI WGS metagenome assembly WNGJ01 (sample SAMN13153375, study PRJNA577476) | soil metagenome | isolation source: 40 cm soil or saprolite under Garry oak tree replicate 1 | place: USA:California | collected 2016-06-15
CGCGCCGCGGCCAGCTCGATCGCCAGGGGCAGCCCGTCCAGGCGCCGGCAGATCTCGGCCACTGCCGTGGCGTTGCCGGCTGACAGGCCGAACCCGGGCCGGGCCATGCCCGCCCGGTCCAGGAACAGCTGTACCGCCGGGGAGCTGTCCGCGACCTGCCCGAGCGGCAGCGGACGCTGCGCGCCACGATCGACTGGAGCCACCAGCTGCTCGACGTGGAGGAGGCCCGGCTCTTCGCCCACCTGTCGGTCTTCGCCGGCGGGTGGACGCGCCAGGCGGCGGAGCGGGTCTGTGGCGAGGGTCTCAGCGTGCAGGTGCTTGATGGCCTGGAGTCCCTGGTGGAGCACAGCCTGGTGCAGCGGGTGACGGTGGGCGACGATGAGCTCCGTTTCGACATGCTGGAGACGATCCGCGAGTATGCGCGGGAGCGGCTGGACGCGTCCGGTGTGGCCGCTGCCCTCGCCCGCCGCCACGCCCGCTACTTCCTGGAGCTGACCCAGGCCGCCGAGCCTCATCTCACCGGGCCGCGGGCCGGCCGCTGGCTGGAGACCCTGCGCGTGGAGACCGGCAACCTCCGCAGCGCCCTTCGCTGGGCAGCAGACCGTGGCGACCCGCCCAGCGTGGAGATCGGGCTGCGGATGGCCGCCTCCTTGTGGCGGTTCTGGCAGCAGACCGGCGCGCTGCGCGAGGCGCGCCAATGGCTGGAGGGCCTGCTGGCGCGCGGAACGGACGCGAGCATCGGGTCCGCCAGGGCAAGGGCCCTGATCGCGGCGGGCAGCATCGCCTACTGGCAGACCGACCTCGGGCGGGCACGCGAGCTCTACCAGCAGGCGGTGAAGCTGTCCAGGACGCTGGGCGACCGGCGAGGCATGGCCGATGCCCTGAGCAACCTCGCGCCGGTCCCGATGATGACCGGTGACCTGCCACTTGCCCGGCGGCTCGCCGCCCAGGCCCGAGATCTGTGGCAGGAGCTGGGGGATGACTGGCAGGCGGCGCTGGCGACGCAGACGCTTGGCTTGTCCTTCCTGCTCGAAGGCGGCTACGAGCAGGCGCTGGCCTACTTCGAGCAGTTCATGCCCGTCGTCCGCGCGCGCGGCGACCGGTTCTGGCTCATCGGCGGCCTGACGAGCACGGCCCAGGCGCAGCACTTCCTGGGCCACTTCCAGCAGGCCCGCAACAACTTCGGCGAGGCGCTTCGGCTGGCGCTGGAGGCAAACGATTTGGCGTCGGTGACCGTCGCCCTCGGCCCGCTGTCCAACCTGGAGGGCGCCGCCGGCGACCACGACCGCGCGGTGCGGCTGTGGGCCGCCTGCGAAGCGATCAAGCAGCGGATCGGTGGGGGCGCCCCGGCCGAGGTCATGCGAGTCAGCGACCCATGCGCGGCTGCGACCCTGGCGATCGGTGAAGATGCCGTGAGGTCCGCCTGGGCCGAGGGGTCGGCCATGAGCCCCGAAGAAGCCGTCCGCTACGCAACCCGCGAACCCGCTGCCAGTCGAACTCGCATCGAGCTGTAGCCGCAGGAACTCCCAGCACCTGGTTGCCGGCGCCAATACCGGGTGCCGGTAAGCCCCTCCTGATCCACGGAGCCGGCAGAGCCACCGGCACTCTGCTGGTCGCAGTGGAACGACGCTCAGAATTGGATCATCTGCGCGCTCCCACCTGCGCGACCGAGGCGGTCACCAACTGCTCGTAATCGGCAGGGAGGCGTGCCTGCGAGCGCTGAGAGATCCCGGCCGCGCTCACATTCCGTGGCCGACCGCCAGGCCCTTGGCTGGCTGTAACGACAGGGAGCCGGTCCGCTAAACCACAAGCCCGGGGGCCAGCGGATCTTGAGGCACGTCACGACGGCCGACCCACCTATATATGGGTGACAGCACCTGTCCCGCTGGCTGTAGTCCGCTGGCGCCAAGCGAGCAGGGACCTCCTGGAAGCTGAGCTTGTGAGCTTGATCGGTGTACCTAAAGTGTCAGCTACGACAAGGCGATCCTCGTTGGCGATTGGGCACACCCGGCTGCCGTGGGGAGCTGCCGACAGACCGGCACTCGTGATGGGCACCAGTCCAGGTTCGGCGCTCGGCGTCGTCCGATCGCCTCGAAACGACGCAGACGGCGCATCGCGCTTCGTTGCCGGCCTTGTGTGCGCGTGAGGTATCGATGCGCCCGAGGTGCGCCACCGAGGCACGGCGTCCGGGCGGTCCTGGCGCCCAGATCGGGCTCATTGTGCCGCCGGACCTGGCCGGCCATACGCTGGAGATGCACGGAAGACCTCTCAAGCAAGGGCGGGATATTGGTGGCGGGACTGGTCGTTGGTGGCATCATCGCTGTGGTGCTGGTGCTGTACGCGGCGGATCGCATCGTCAAGGCGCGGGCGCAAGTTCGCCGGCTGCGCTCGATGAGTGACCGGCTGGCTGCTGCCACCGCCAGAGCCGAGCAACAACAGCAACAACGCCAGGCCGCGGAACGAGCCAGCGAGGAGCTGACCTCCGTTCTGCCGGCGATCCAGCGCCCGCCGCTCACCGTGCCCGGCATGCGGCCGCACGGTGCGGCACGGCCCAGGACCGGTTGTGAGCGCCCCGGGCGGCAAGATCGCCGAGCTGAGCACCCGGATGGGCGGCCTTCCCATACTGGTGAGCACGCGACCTAGCCCCCGGCCGGGCCCGCCGGTGACGGATCACCGGCTGAATCCAGCCGGTGGCCATAGTGCGCGCGCGGTCACATCCGGCCGGAGGCCGGAGCCGGCATCGCCGTAACAGAAGGCGACTGGACTGGCGCACCCCGAGCCGTTCGCTATGCGCGTCAGTGGCCCCTCGGCGATTATCAGCTGAAGCGCGCCGATCTGGTTCGCCACGATCTTCCGCGCCTGCCTCGGAGATGACCGGATCTGGTTGATATGCGGGTGATCGTACGAGCGCGACGCAGGTTAAAGGTAGCTATTCAGCAAGCGTCAGAGCGTTATGCCTGTTCAGGTAGCTTGCCTGGTTTGCTGGTGTGACACGCCGGTTCGGGTTGTTGACGGGCGGGCGGGGACGGCGATGATTGCCTGCTGTGCCCGATGTGCCTGGTGTTCCCTCGGCGGAGGAACTGTCGGCGCTTCCGCATGCGGAGCTGGCGGCGCGGCTGGCTGAGGCGTACCGGGTGATTGGCGAGCTCACTGCGCAGGTCGGTGCCCTGTCTGCCCAGGTGGAGGATCTGAGGCGTCAGGTCCGCAGGGATTCTTCTACGTCGTCGCGGCCGCCGTCGTCAGACAGTCCGTATAAGAAAAAGGGCCGGGACCGGTCGCTGCGGGAGCGGGGGAAACGGCGGCCGGGCAAGCAGCCGGGCGATCCCGGGACGACGATGAGGCTCACCGATGATCCGGATGCCTGGTTCTGGTTCCCGCCGGCGTCGTGCCGGGAGTGCGGGAAGGACCTGGGTGGTGTGGAGGTGCTGGCGCAGCGCCGTCACCAGGTCACCGACATCGAGCCGGCGCCGCCGCCGGTGGTGACGGAGTACGTGGCGCAGGCGAAGGAGTGCCCGTGCTGCGGGGGCGGTGACCGACGGCGCGCTGCCGGCGTTCGTGCGGGCGCGGGCCAGCTTCGGGCCGGAGACTTGTGCGCAGGCCGCGAACCCGACCTGCGGGAACTACATTCCCGTGGGCCGGGCGGCGGTGCTGCTGCGCGAGATGGCCGGCGCCGGGGTCTCCGCGGGCTGGATGGCCGGCGTCCGCGGTAAGGCCGCCGCCCTGGTCGCGGGCAGCGGGTTCATGGACCGAGTCCGGGAGCTGCTGAAGACCGCCCCGGCGGTGCACGCCGACGAGACCCCGGCCCGCGCGGCCAGCGGGATGCGGTACGTGCACCTGGCCTGCACCGCGTACCTGACGCACATGCACACCGGGGACCGGTCCGGCGACGCCATCGACGCCGGCGGCGTCCTTCCCGGCTACTCCGGGATCATCGTCCGCGACGGCTACTACGCCTACGGGCACCTCACCGGCGCCCTGCACGCCTGGTGCGGGGCCCACCTGCTCAGGGACCTGAAGGACCTGTACGACTTCGAGCCGGGAAAGCAGGACTGGGCCTCGCAGATGGCCTCGCTGCTCATCGAGGCGCGCGACGCCGCGCGTGCCGCCCGCAGCGCTGGCCTGGCCGCGCTGGACGCCGCCGTCCTGGAAGACCTGGTCACCCGCTACCGGGCGCTCGCCACGTCCGGGCTCGCCGCGAACACCTACCGCCGCACCGCGACCGCCAAAGACGCCCGCCGGATTGCCCGCCGCTTCCTGAACTTCGAGGACATGATCCTCCGCCTCGCGACCCGCCCCGGCCTGGACATCTTCACCAATAACGAGGCCGAGCGCACCATCCGGCCCGTCAAGGTCCAGCAGCGCAGCTCAGGAGGCGCCTGGCGGACCATCGAAGGACTCACCGACTTCGCGATCGTCCAGTCCTACCTGTCCACCGCCGTCAAATGGGGCCTCAGCAAACCCGATGCCCTCCGCGACCTCTTCAACGGCCACGCCTGGATACCGCCCGGCCTCGAACCATCCGGATAACACAGCCCCCGCAATCCGCGCCACCATCAAGCCGCTGACGCTTGCTGAATAGCTACGATTAAAGGTGGGCGCGATGAACGCCAGCCCATTGCTCAAATTTCGGCACGCCTTAAGCGAGGAATGGCGGAGCATCTTCGCGCGCTGGGCCGTCTCACCAGCCGCCCGGACGTGATGCCGGCCCGGATCGACTAGGGTCTGGCGTCGTCGTCCCGGGTATACACCCGCCGAATAAGTCGGGCGTCGGTGGGTAGCTGGTGGCCGTGGCTAGAGCGAGAACTGTAGCGGGGTATGCCATCCCCGGCATCATCGTGTTCTTCTTCTGGGTGGTCGTGGTAATCCTGGCCATCATCTTGCTGGCGTTCATCGTGCACTGGGCTGGCGGCGGAGTACTCAACCTGAGGCTCGGGCACTTCGTCTTGAACGTCGGCTTCACCTGACCGGGCCCAGACGGCGGCTCAACCGGTCGCCGCATGAAGTGGCACATGATGCGCACCAGCCGGTTCTCCCGCGCGCCCAGGTTGCGGTCTATGACGGCCCGCTGGCCCGGCCCTCCTGTGGGTGCCGAGAATCTCGTCCATGGCTCTGACCAGCAGAGTTGCTCGTTCCTGCGCTCCGCCCGTGATGATCACCAGCATGTGCCTGCGGTTCGTCTTCCTCCTGATCACGCGGGTGGCCTCATGGCTGCGGCTGTCCCGGCGTGAGGAGGCGTGGAAGACCGCGGAGATCTTGATCCTGCGCCACCAGCTCGCGGTCCTGCAACGGCGGCAGCCGCGCCGCCCGAAGCTGAACTGGGCGGACCGGGCGGTATTCGCGGCTCTGTTCGGCGTAATACCGAAAGCGCGGCGCCAGGGGCTGGGGTTGCTGGTCACACCGGACACGATCGTGCGCTGGCACCGCGACATCGTCCGCCGCCGCTGGGCCGCCAGGTCCATGCACGGCAAGACCGGCCGCCCGGCCACCCGCCGGAACGTCAGGCCCTCGTCCTCCGGCTGGCCCGCGAGAACCCCGAATGGGGCTACCGCAGAATCCACGGCGAGCTGGCCGGCCTGGGGGTGAAGGTAGCGGCGTCGACAGCGTGGGAAATTCTGAAGAACGCCGGAATCAACCCCGCGCCACGGCGGACCGGCCCTACCTGGTTGCAGTTCCTGCGCTCCCAGGCGGGGCGATCCTGGCCTGCGACTTCTTCGCGGCCGGCCTGCTCGACGGCACCCCGGCCTATGTCCTGGCCGTGATCGAGCACGCCATCCGGCGCATCCGCATCCTCGGCGTCACGCAGCATCCACCCGGGGCGTGGACCGCCCAGCAGGCACGCAACCTGCTTATGGACCTTGGCGAGCAAACGTATCGAGTCAAGTTCATGATCCGCGACCGCGGCTCGAACTTCACCGCCGCATTCGACGCGGTCCTCGCCGACGCCGGCATCCAGATTGTGCTGTGCAACGTCCGGACGCCCCCCATGAACGCGATCGCCGAACGCTGGATCGGGGGATGCCGCCGCGAACTCCTGGACCGCACCCTCGTCTGGAACCAAAACCATCTGCGGCGGATCCTGCGCGAGTACGAGACCCACCATAATCAGCACCGGCCTCACCGGTCGCTAAACGCCGCTGCCCCGCTGAAACCGCTACCCGAGCCGGTCGATCTCCACCAGCACCACGTACGAAGGCAGACTCGCATCGGTGGTCTGATCAACGAATATCGCCTGGTCGCATCACGCGGATGACGTTTTCGGCACCCACAGGATCAGCCGGGACAGTGCCGCGAGCCATAGCCGGTCGGCCGGCTGGTAGCGGATCCGGTCGATCTGGCGGCGCAGCACAGCGTTCTCGTGCCGAAGAACAAGGAGTTCGGCATCCTTGGACGCTTCGCGCCGGGCTGTCACGATCAGACAGCTGAGCAGCCGGCGCGCGAGCAGGTAGACGGCCGAGAAGATCGCTCAGTGATGATCTCAGCCCGGAGACAGGCCAGATCCAGTAATCGAGCCCTACACGATCTGGCCTGCCCCGCGACGCCGACCAGCTGGTGCTGTCGACGGCCATGAACTGGTCGGGTAGATCGGGCACGAACTGGCGGCGCGAGCGGCTTGAGTTTGGTTTGATCCGCGTCGGGAGCTCGATTTCGATCAGCTGGCGGCCAGTCCGGCAACGGTGCCGGGCACCCCTTCGAACTCGCCCGCCGGTGTGAGCTGGCCGTCTTGGCCCACGGCCCAGCCGCACAGCTTCTGTGCGTCGGCGTGGATCGCGTACAGGTAGCGGCCGTCACCGGAGATCGCTTCGTCGCGGAGGCCCTTCTCGCCCTGCCGGTTCGAGCCCGCTACCGGCTCGTGCAGCCTGAGGCTCCGATCAGCGGTGATCTCATAGCACGACACCGTGCCGTCGCCGAAGTTGGTGACATAGGCGAAGCGGTCGTCGTTCGTCAGCGCGACCCAGCACACCTCGCTGCGGGTGTTGCCCACAGAGCCGCTGACCATCGTGAGCTCGCCGGTGCCGGACACCGCATATGAGGAAGCCGCCGCGGCTCCCATCGCGCCGCCGAACGCCTCGGAGACGATCAGCGAGCCGCCTTTTGTCAAGCCGAAACCATACGGCGTCTGGCCCGAGGACTTGATTGTCGTCGGGCCTTGCGCGTAGTCGTGTTCGTCGATCGTGTAACTGCTGATGCTGTTCGTCCCGCGTTCGGTCGCGATCAATGCCCCGCCGCCAGGGGTGAAGGAAATCTGAGCCGGATCCGCATCGGCGCCGCTCAGCGGCCTCGTCGAGCCCGCGAGCGCGGTCAGCTTTCCCTCAACGAGATGGAACCCGCTGATGTTCGGGGTGCCGTTGTTGAGCACGTACACCAGCGCGCCACTGATGGCGACGCTGGTCGGCTTGCTACCGTCCGAGCCGACACCGTCGGCTAGCTGCAGGCCGTCTGGCTGAACCGCAAACAGCGACAGCTCGTCGCTGCCCGCGTTCACCACCAGCAGCCACCGGCCATCGTCGCTGAGCACGACCGACCCCGCCGAGGCCAGGTGCGGCAAGCCCGTCCCGCGCCCACCCGTGGAGCAGCGGCCCAGCGGGGCGAGCGCGCCGTCGTCCGCGCGGGTGAACGAGATGACTTCGTTTTCGGTGCCATCATTGGTCTGAACATAAACGGCGGGCGACATGGCTCTCCTCCGGGTCTTTGGGCCCACGTTAGTCACGCGAAGGGCACAAGCGTTACCCCGCCCCCGTCGCAATTTGGAGCCCGCGCTGGCTTACGGGTCCGCGGACCCCCCAGGCCGGGGGAGGCCCTGGCCATCGCGCTGCCAGCCTGCCATCACCGTGGCCGCGCAGGCGTCCCGGTCCTTCACCAGGCCGGTCCCGGGCTGCGCCAGATCGTTGCAGGAGCGTATTGCTACGGCGGAATGTCGCGCCGGCCGACCCTTGTGGGTGCCGACAACCCTGTCACGGCCGCTGACCTGGTATCTCCTGCTGGAAGAGTGGCCCTGAAGTTGCCTATCTGACTGCGCGAGCACGTCTCGTTCCGGCACTGTCAGTGTCCGTGACACTACGTATCGTTTATACGTCGGTGCTCCGCGTGTTCGCGTGGATTGCGCTCCTCGCCCGGTCAGACCGCGCCAAGGACGCCGAGATCCTGATCCTCCGTCACCAGGTCGCCGTGCTCCAGCGGCAAGTCAGGACACCTCGGCTGTCATGGGCTGACCGGGCGGTCCTGGCCGCGCTGGCCCGGCTGCTGCCCACCGGCCATCTCCGCCAGCTGCGCCTGATCATCTCTCCGCGGACCCTGCTGCGCTGGCACGCCGATCTGGTCCGCGGGCGGTGGGTGTATCCGCGCCGCGCTCCCGGGCGGCCCCGGACCTCGCCGACGGTGCGGGCGCTGGTGCTGGAGATGGCGCGGGATAACCCTGGCTGGGGCTACCGCCGCATCCACGGCGAGCTCACCGGCCTGGGACACACGGTAGCGCCGTCGACGGTGTGGCAGATCCTCAAGGACGCCGGCATCGATCCCGCGCCCCGGCGAGCCGGGCAGGCCTGGCGCGTGTTCCTGGCCGGGCAGGCCAAGACCATCCTTGCCGCGGACTTCTTCCACGTTGACACCGTGTTCCTGCGCCGCCTGTACGTGCTGTTCTTCATCGAGCACGGCACCCGGCGCGTGCACCTAGCCGGCATCACTGCCCACCCCACCGGTGAGTGGGCGACCCAGCAAGCCCGCAACCTGCTGATGAACCTCGAAGATCACGCCGAGGGCCTCAAGTTCCTGATCCGGGACCGGGACACCAAGTTCACCGCCGCATTCGACGCGGTGTTCACTGCGGTCGGCGTGCGGATCATCAAGACCCCGGTCCAGGCGCCCCGAGCGAACGCGATCGCCGAAAGATGGATCGCCAGCGCCCGCCGCGAGTGCCTGGACCTCATGCTGATCACCGGCGAGCGGCACCTGCGGCTGGTCCTCGGCGAGTACACCGATCATTACAACGGCCATCGGCCGCACCGGACGCTGCAGCAGAACCCGCCCGCCGGGCGGGTGCATCCGCCCACAGAAACGACCGGTACGCGCGTTGCGCGACGGCACCGGCTCCGCGGCCTGATCCACGAATATGCCCAGGTCGCATAGGGTGACACAGTTTCCCACAGGGTGCACATCCTCGGGGTGACCCAGCATCCAGACGGAGCATGGACTGCCCAGCAGGCCCGCAACCTGGTCTTGACCTTGCCGGCCGGATTGGCTCGTTCCGGTTTCTCATCCGTGACCGTGACGCCAAGTTCACGGCCGCGTTCGATGATGTCTTCGCCAGCGAGGGCGTACGGGTGGTGAAATCCCCGCCGCGGGCGCCCCGGGCGAACTGTTATGCCGAACGCTGGGTGCGGATCGTCCGGGCCGAGTGCACTGACCGGATGCTGGTCTACGGCGAAGCCCATCTGCGGGCAGTGCTGCGGACCCACGCCGGGCACTATAACGGGCACCGGCCGCACCAGTCCGGCAGCAGCGGCCACCCGATCATGACGAGATGGTCGTCGTGCCGCTGGACGCGCCGGTGCAGCGCCGGTGGGTACTCGGCGGCGTGATCAACGAGTACCGCCGGGCCGCGTAAGCGAGTCACCGAACCCCGCAGGTCAGACCAGGTCACGACATTTTGAAGCGGTACACGGGTCCGGAGTCCTGCCGCCTCACAGCCAAGGCGCGAAGGCTACCTACCGCGCCTGCGCTTGGACCGGCTGGCCTTGCCGACTCGCTGGACACGCTGGATCTTCGGCCCGCCGTCCGCCAGACGTTCTTTGCGGCTGAGCTGGAGCAGTCGCTCGGCAGCTGCCGCGCGTTCCGCGAAGTCGGCCGGGCGATCGGCCATGGTACGCGCAGCCTCAAAGTGCGCACGGGCTCCGCCGGGATCGCCGAGGAACTCCAGTGCGTCGCCGGCGTGGACCATCACCCAGAAATCGTCCGGCCAGGCAGCCAGGTTCGCCGCGATCTGCGCCCGCGCGTCGTCGCCGCGGCCCGCCTCCGCGAGCGCAACTCCGAGATCGGCGTCGAGGACCGGCTGCAACTCCGGCTCGACGCGGCCCAGGGCTTCAGCCACCGACACTGCTTCGTCCGCCAGGCCCGCGCGACCCAGGTCAAGGATGAGGTTAAGCAGCCAGTCCGGGATGCCGGGCCCGTACTCCGGGTCCTCGCCGAGCGCGACGCCCAAGTCGTGGCCTCGCCCGGGGAACCAGCCTGACGCCTCGACAACCGCTCGTGCCCGCTCGGCGAGTTCGGCTGGCTCTGGCAGGACGTACATGGCCTCGCCGGCTCCGGCCAGCCTCGTCGCCAGCCCGTTCGGCAGATGCGGCCGCTCTCGCCTGATGGTCGCGCCGCCCAGCGCACCCCAGCCGTTTGGGTTGCTCCGCTCCGCTCGCCTGAGGCGCTCCTTGAGTACGGCGCCGGCCTGCTTGCGGTGGGTTGCGCACATTGAACTCTGCGATTCCGACAGATCGGCAGGGAAGCCGAAACGTTTCCCTTCGCACGCGGGGCAGCCCCGCTGACCCGGCAACAAGGCCGCAAGCTCCACCTGCGACCGGTCCAGGTCGACCGGCCCGAAAGCGTGCTGGACCACGTCCTGGATAGCGCCGAGGCCGATGTCCTCCCACGATGGCGGGTCAGCCCTGATCCCTGCCTGGCCCAGCGCGGCTCCGGCCGGCAAGTCGGCGAGCAGATCAGGCACTGAGTGCTCCAGGACGAGCGTCGGGTAACGGCCCGCGGTGACCTCCTGGTCGTGCGCGGCCGCGGTAACCACGGCGCTGCCAGCGATTGCAGTCAGCGTGGCGGCAATCGACTCATGACGCGCCGCAGCGAGGGTGATGAGCCGCCAGATAGGCACGTAGACGGCGATTTCCAGGCCAAGCGAGCCGGGGTTCACGGCCGCGAACCCGTCCGGCCGGGGCGCGTCCAGCTCCAGCGGATCCCAGGTGAGCACGAACACCCGGAGCGCTTCGGCCATCCTGGCCTCGCCCGGTGGTAGTCCGCTCCAGGTAACGCTGAGCTCGAGCAGTTTCTTGTCGGTCACCGGCGCCGCGGAAAGCAGCTGCCCGACGTCAGCGGGCAGCCCAGCGAGCGCTTCGCCACCGAGGCCGGTCACGGATCTGACGATACGCGCGGCGCGTAGGCGGAACGTCGCGGCTGACCGGATGCGCGCAGCACTCGGCCGTCGTGGTGACTGATTCTCATCAAGGATGTGTCAGCCGGGCCAGTGTGTTTCGCACCGCCAGTGTCGGCAGGCAGACTGTGGGCTGGAGGAGGTCAGTTGACCCGCAAGCGCAAGCGTTCCGGTCGCCGGCCGCGTCGGCCCGTCCGGGCGCCATTCCCCACCGACGACGGCCCCGACTGGGCGAGCATCGACGGCAGGCTCATGTTCATCGTCGGCTACACGCCAGGCGGATCGCCGTATGGCGTCTTCGAGGACGAGATGGGCGACTTTGACGCGGGCGACCGGACCGCCAGCGAATCACCTTCTCAGTAGGGCCGACCGGGGTGTGCCCGGTTGTAAGCAGCGATGATCGCCAGCGGTATGGAGTCGGACTCGGCGAGGTGGAAGCGTGCCGTGCGCGCCCAGGCGCGCACTTCGTCCCCGCCGGCTGGCGGGCAGCCGGCGCGACGTCGTCTGGCCTCGCATGCGAGCGCCTGGCCAGTCGAATAGCCTCCATGACGATTTCCCTGGCGCGCGGGGTGCGCTTGATGGCGAGCTCGCCGAGAACGTCGTCGGCAAGGCTCGCAACTGTCTGGCTCCGGTCAGGCTCGCTCAGCCGGAGGACGGCGCCGGTGACCTCCTCCATGCTGATCGAGCCGACCGGATTGTCGAACAGCGCCCGCTGCGGCCCGATTCGCCACTTCGGAGGGCGGAGACCCGTGCCGCGATCGGAGTCAGGAGCGGTCATACGGGGATTCTCGCATCCGGGGCGATGCCCCCAGCGGACACGCCGTGCAGGCGCGGGTGGGCCTCGGCAGGGAGGCCGGTCGCGGGCCAGGACGCTGGGAGCGGCCGACCGGCTCGCACCAGGATGAGGTTGCGGGAGCAGGCGCGGGCCGCGTCCAGCCGCCTGCGGCGCCACCGCCATGCGACGCAGGCACCGGCCTCACACGGCCAGCCCGGACGGCGGCGCCCTGCATTCGCCGCTACCACGATCAGGAGCACCTAAACGAACACTGCCACCGCGGCTGCCGGCCGTGCGGCACCGGCCGCGGCACGAGCCCGGTGTGTGGCAGGTAAGGGGTGCCCGCCGGTGAGCGTTAGGGGCGGGGCGGTCATGCGGATTCCTTCGGGCTTCCTCCCGCGTGACCGCGGGGAGCCCACGGTGCCCTTCCGCCCACCCTCGGGTCTGGTGGCCGCGGGCTCCCACCGATCGGCCATGGGACGGGCGGGGGGCCCGGCCGGTTCAGCTCCGGTCCCGGCAGCGTCTCTCGCAAGAGGATGGCGGCGATGTCGTCAGCGGACGCGCCGTGCAGGTGCAGCTGGGGCTTTGGTAGTGTGCTCGATCGCGGGCGGGGGGCTGATGGGAGCGGCCCGCACCAGCCTCACCGCAGGCCGCTGCCGCTCCGGCCGCTAGCGCAGGGCCAGGACGATTGCGGTGACGATGAGGCCGATGCCAGCCAAGGCGATGGCGCCGCCGGCGAGCTGGGTGGCGTCAAGCAGGACGAACCCGTCCAGGCAGAGCGCCGCGGCCTGGTGCGAGCAGGCCTTAACGGCGTGGCCCGTGCCCAGGAACATCCTTCCGCCGGTCATAGCGGTGGCCAGGCCGGCGATCGCGAGGATGGACGCTCCTACCGGTCCCGACCGCGGGCCGCTGGAGGCCTTCGGCGACGAGATCACCGGCGCCGCCGCAGGGCTATGCCTGGCCGGATAACCGGTGCCGCCGGGCTGGCCGGTCACGTTAGCCGGGGAGGTGGGAGCCAGCGGGCGCTGCGCCGGCAGCGCGGTAGCCGGCGCGGTCCATTCGAGCGCGGACGGTTCGAGTACGGGCGGTTCAGCGGGAGCGGCATCCTGCGGGGGTGTCGTGATCACTGCGTAGATGAACATCACCAGCAGCAGCGCCATGACAACCAAAAGCCAGAACAGGACACCGTTAACCAGCGCTGTATGGGTCATTGGCCGCCTCCCCTGTCCGGGCCGTGGCTAGCCTGACCGGCCCAGCAGCGCCCGGGGCCGGGCCCGGGGGTCACACCCGGCCCCAGGCATCTGTGGGCAGAACCGACGTTACGCTTGCTGGCATGTCGGTAACCGGGCGTTTACCTGGCCTGTGCCGTTTCGCCAGCCTTTGCTTACCGGACTCACCCCCGTCATCCGCCAGTGAGGAGCGGGTGGGCACCGGTGTCCTTCCGCGATGGTCACGGCCCGGGACTGGGGCGCCCCCACCACCATCCCGGGCCGCCATTACGGGACGCCCGGCCCCACCGCCCGGTTTACACCTGTTGGTGTACTGCGCGGAGCCAGGCTGCGGTCCACCTGGTACCAGCCGCGGCACGAGCCGGTCAGATGATGAAGCCGGCGCCGGGCGTCAGCACGCCAAAGAGTCAGGTAGGCCACTGCGCCGACGATCCCGCAGACCAGCCCCGCCACCGCCATGCCTTGTGCCCGGGCGCCCGCGTCCGCGCGGCGCATGCCGATGACCCCGAAGGTGATGGCCAGCACTACCTGCGCCAGCGCCGCCAGTCCCCACCAGCAGAACACCAGGCTGGTGATCCCGAGCACCAGGCTGGCGACCGCCATGCCGTTGGCCGACTGCCTGCACCTGATGGCCGGCCAGCGGTGCCACGGCGGCGTCCGGCTGCCAGGCGCGCTCACGGGCGCGTGCTTGCGGGTCTTGGCTCATCTGCTGCTCCAGGGTCTGGGGCGGGGCGGTGTTTCGTCTGCGTATAGGACTCCGCGGGTGGCCACCTGGGGCACCGGCGAAGTCAGCCGCGGCCTGCTCCGGTTCTGTATGCCCATCGCCCCTCGCCCGCCGCTGGTCGGCGAGTTCAAGGTAGTAGTCGCTAGGCATTGTCGGCATCGTGATCTCCATTCACTGTCCGGCGTCGTGGTGCAGGCTCAGCCCAGCCCGGTGCCGCGCTCAATCACCTTCGCGGCGATATCAACCGCGATGTCGCGGGCCGCTCCGCCGAGCAGTGAGGCAGCCTGGCGGAGCCTGTGGGGTGCCAGAACTCTGCCACTGGCCTTGACCTGGGCTTCTATGCGGCTCGCTGGGTATTCGTTGATGAGGCCGCCGAGGACCGGGCGGCGCTTGATCTGCTCCTGGGAGAGGCCGGCGACGGATTCGCCGGGCTGGGGCGGGCGGAGCTGGCGGCTGCGCTGGGGTCGTCGTCGGTGGTAGTGGGCGGCATACTCGGCGAGGACCGACCGCAGGTGGCGTTCACTGAAGATCAGCATCCGGTCGGTGGCCTCGGTCCGGGCCGTGAGCACGAAACGTTCCGCATAGGCATTCGCCGAGGGCTTCGGGGCGGGATCTTCACGGCTTCGATACCGGCGGCGGTGCGGACCGTGCCGGAGGATGCGGTGAACTGCCCCGCCCGGTCGCGGACCAGAAACCGGAAGTCCGCGGCGCGGTCGCCGAGGCCGGTCAGGAGGTTGCGGATCTGCTGGGTAGTCCAAGGTCGGTCCGGATGGGCGGTGACCCCGAGGATGTGCACGTAGCGGGAGCCGGCCTCAATGACGAACAGGCAGTACAGGCGCCGGAGGGTCACTGCG
>WNGJ01005336.1_pt1 | contig 14721 bp, 13 predicted proteins | sample 5400611 | NCBI WGS metagenome assembly WNGJ01 (sample SAMN13153375, study PRJNA577476) | soil metagenome | isolation source: 40 cm soil or saprolite under Garry oak tree replicate 1 | place: USA:California | collected 2016-06-15
TCGATCCAGGCGGCGTATAACTCCCACTGTGGGTCGGGTGTTGCTTCTCCTTCCTCTCGCCGCCGTTGTCGCGGCGTGTGGTGGAGAGACCCTTCCGCAACCGGCAGCCAAGGCGATTGCACGGCTTCGCCTGCATGGGGGGATGGGACTCTTCCCGGCTCACTTGGGGACGATCCGGTGTCGACTTGTCGAAGGCGGTCCTTACACGGCGCACCCCAGACGCATTCCGGCCCGCTGTACGACTGATGTCAGAAAGAGAAACGACGGTTTCGTCCTGACGTTCACCGAGACATGGCGCGCCCGCGATTTCGAGGTGACCACGTGCTACGACAAAGGCGGCTTGGACAAAAGATGCACGCGTTTTCAGGTCGTGAAGGGGTCTTTGCACCATCGGTACGAGTTCTTCCTGAACCGGGCGGGGTTCTCCACCAAGGAGCGCCAGTCGGGGGATCCGGGGCCCGAGCAGGTCATGTGATTCGTGGCCGAACCGGCGACTTGAGTCTCGCCGTGTCGCCGCGGCCGCAGCAGCAGCAGCTCGAGCGTCGTCCCGGCGAGGGTCTGACCCTCTGGACCCGGCCCTTCGGCCCCTTTTGGGTTAGGTGGTCGACCTGTCCCGAACCCGGGCACCTTCTCAACCTCAACCTGAGGGTTTGGTTGAGGAGGGTCGAGTCACGCGAGCCCTTCGGGCCGCGCGAGACCGGGCCGTACCCGGAGAAGCACTAGCCCACCGCGCGCTGGCAGAACCGCTGGCAGCGGAGCGTTCCCGTGTCCGGCCTGGCAACAGAAAAGCCCCGTTTCCGGGGCTTTTCTTGGTGGGCGCGGCTGGGATCGAACCAGCGACCTCCCGCGTGTGAGGCGGGCGCTCTCCCGCTGAGCTACGCGCCCGGGACGTGATCGGACGATAGCGCAGTCGTACGGTGGTTCCTCTCGAGGGCCGTCGATGCCGGCTTTGCCGGCGTCGGCTCACGGAGGTTTGCCGATAGAAGGAGAACCGATTTGAAGTCGTCATGGCCCGCGAGACGTGGGCCGGACTTCAAATCGGGATTGCTACCATCACCCGGCCCGGTCGCGCTAGGTGGGGAGCTAGCGGTTCCCTGAACCCGCAATCCGCTCTAGCGGGGCCGAACACCGCCCGAGGGGCGACTTTCCCGGGGCCTGGGCTCGCGCCGTTGGCGCTGACGGTCAGGTTCCGCGCACTGGGAGCTTGCGAACCGCGTCAGATCCGGAAGGAAGCAGCGCTAAGCAATCCCTCTCAGGTGCCGCGGTTCTGCCTGACCCGAGCTGACGGCGCGAGTTTTCAGCCGGGAAATTGCCTCGACGGCGGCGCGCGCGACCGGGTGATACTCCCTGCGGAAAATGCTCCGCATTTTCCGCAGAACTCGTGTGTCGCATCGCTTCGCTCGCGAGATAGCATCGACCAGGTGACCGCGCTCTATCGGAAGTACCGTCCTCAGGCCTTCGACGAGGTGGTGGGGCAAGAAGCCGTCGTGCGGACGCTGAAGAACGCGGTCGCCGCAGGCCAGGTGCGCCAGGCCTATCTCTTCGCGGGCCCGCGCGGCACCGGCAAGACCTCACTCGCTCGCCTGCTGGCCAAGGCGCTCAACTGTGAGAAGGGCCCGACGCCCGAGCCCGATGGCACCTGCCACGCCTGCCGCGCTATCGCGAGCGGCACCTCGCTCGACGTGGTCGAGATGGACGCGGCCTCGCAGCGTGGAATCGACGACATCCGCGAAATCCGTGAGCGCGTCGTCCTGCAGCCGGTCGAGGGCCGCTACAAGGTCTACATCCTCGACGAGGCGCACCAGCTCACTGATGCCGCCTTCAACGCCCTGCTGAAGCTGATCGAAGAGCCGCCGCCGCACCTTGTCTTTGTCTTCTGCACGACCGACTTGAACAAGATGCTCCCGACCGTCCGGTCCCGGTGCCAAACCTTTGCGTTCTCGCGACCCCGGTTGCCCGAGCTCGTGCGAAAGCTCAGACGACTTGCAGACGGCGAGAAGATCGAGGTCCCGGACGCAGCGCTCTCGCTCGTCGCCCGCTCGGCCCGCGGCTCCTACCGGGACGCCGAGTCCACTCTCGACCAGCTCGCGGCAGCGACCGGAAGCAAGATCACGGTCCAGGACGTGCTCCAGACCCTCGGCGCGGTCGAGGAGGAGGCGCTCTTCCGGATCTGCGATCTCGTCGTCGATCGCGACACGGCCGGGGCGCTGACCTTCATCGAGGAGCTTTCCGAACGCGGACAGGATCTCGGCCGGCTCGTGACCGACCTGCTCGAGCACCTGCGCCACCTGCTGCTCGTTCAGCACGTCGGCGAGGTTCCCGAATCGCTACCCGTCAGCGACGAGACGCGAGAACGGTTGCGCGAGCAGGCGAACCAGCTCGGCGAGGCGACCGTCCTCCGGCTGTGCGATCTGCTCGCGGTCGCGGTCGACGACATGCGCCAGGGCGGTGACCCGCGGCTTCCCCTCGAGCTCGCTCTCGTCAAGGTGACGCGACCTGCCGCCGACCTCTCGCGCGAATCGGTTGCCTACCGGCTGGAGCAACTGGAGGGAGGCGCGCCGCCTCCACCCCGCCCCGCGGCCCAGGTCGCCGCCGGGACAGCCCCGACGCCACCTCCTGAAGAGGCACGAGCAGCGGAGACACCGGCCGACCCGCCCGACCTCGCGCTCGAGCAGCTCCAGGAGGCGTGGCAGCGCACGATCCTGCCCGCCGTGGAGGAGAAGTCGATCCCGACCGCATCGGTTCTGCGAGAGGCACATCCAGCTGTCCTCGCCGACGACACGCTCACAGTCGAGTTCCCCGCCGCGGCAGCGTTTCACCGGCAACTGGCCGAGGAGCCGAAGAACGCGACGCTCCTGGCTGACGCGCTCTACGAGGTCACCGGCCGCCGGCTCTCGCTCGCGTTCGCGGTGGGCGAGAACGGAGGCGACGGGGAGACCGTCGAGGAAGGCCCCGCCGGGGAAGACGAGATCATCGAGCTGATGAAGGGAACATTCGACGCCCGCGAGCTGGAGGAGCCGCAATGACCAAAGGAATGGACGTGAACAAGATGCTCCAGCAGGTGCAGCAGATGCAGGAGCAGATGTCGAAGGCCCAGGAAGAGCTTTCCCACGAGACCGTCGAGGCCTCGGCCGGCGGCGGCATGGTCACGGTCAAGGCGACCGGCGGGCTCGAGATCACGGAGATCAGGATCGACCCCAAGGCGATCGACCCCGACGACCCCGACATGCTGGCCGACATGGTCCTTGCGGCCGTGAACGAGGCCCTGCGCTCGGCGCAGAACCTGATGGAGTCGAAACTCGGCCCGGCAATGGGTGGACTCGGCGGGCTCGGATTGCCCGGCCTCTAATCAGCAGCCCGCGGAACGGGTGCGGCCGATCCGCACAGGCACAATGGGGCCGTGTTCTCTCCGTCAGTCGAGAACCTCGTCGCCCAGCTCACACACCTGCCCGGAGTCGGCACGCGCACAGCTCAGCGACTTGCGTTCCATCTGCTGCGCACCTCGAAGGACGAGGCACTCGCGCTCGCGGGCGCCATCGGCGAGGTGAAGGAGCGCGTTCGTTTCTGCACCGAGTGCGGCAACTTGACCGAGGAAGAGCTCTGCGGAATCTGCCAGGACGCGCGGCGCGACCGCTCGCTCGTCTGCGTCGTCGAGCAACCTGTCGATCTGATCTCGGTCGAGCGGACCCATGAGTACCGCGGGCTCTATCACGTCCTGGGCGGAGCGCTCTCGCCGCTTGACGGCGTCGAGCCGGAGCACCTGCGCATCGACGAGCTCATGAGGCGCGTCGACGCGAACGGCGTCGAGGAGGTCGTGCTCGCGACGAACCCGAACATGACCGGCGAGGCAACGGCGGCCTACCTCGCCGACCGCCTTCGAGGTCGGGTGCGCGTCACGCGTCTTGCGAGCGGCCTGCCGGTCGGCGGCGACCTCGAGTACGCCGATGAGGTCACGCTGGGCCGTGCGCTGTCCGGCCGCCGCGAGATGTAGCGGGCCTCAATTTTGAGGGAAATAATACTTTTTCGCAGCATTAATATTTTTAAAAACTATGAGCAATATCGCGCGAAAATCATAATGTAAATTTCCGCCGAGCACGGCGCCTGATTTAGCGCCCGCAGGACGTCAATTCCCTCGGAAGCTAGGGAGGGGGGAGTTGTGCTTAGCGCGCGCGTCCTGCTTGGAACCACCTTCGCCGTAGCCGCACTTTGGTCCACTTCAGTCGCGCCGGGCGCGACGCGGAGCGAGCGCTATCTCGCGCCGAGAGCCGCCTGCCCCGGTCAGGCGAATCCGTCCGCCAGCCTGAACGAGCGGGCCACGTCGCTGCGCTGCCTGGTCAACTGGGCCCGGCGCCGTCACGGGCTCCGGAGTGTCGGGGAGTTGCCTCTGCTCGACCGCTCGGCGCTTCTGCGCGCGCTCGCGATCCGGCGCTGTAACGACTTCTCGCACACGCCTTGCGGCCAGCCGTTCACAGCGATCTTCTACGCCGTCGGCTACCTCACGCTCGGTGGCAACGCCGAGGTCGGCGAGAACCTCGCCTGGGGCCAAGGAGCGCTCGGAACCGCCCGGAGGACGATGCGATCCTGGCTCTCCTCGCCGCCTCATCGGGCGAACCTGTTCCACGCCGGCTGGGAGGATTTCGGAGTCTCGATCGTCAAGGCCGACCAGCTCTCCGGGGTGGCGAACGTCACGATTTGGGTCTCACAGTTCGGCCGCAGAGGGTGAGAGTCCGGCCGCGCAAGGCACAATGACCGCGTGGCGGCGATAACCAGCTACGAATCGCTACCCGCCGTCGCGGGCGAACCCGGAACCGGACAGGCGGGCACGGTCGTGATGAAGTTCGGCGGCACGTCGGTCGCGGACACGGCCAAGCTGAAGACCGTCGCGCAGAGATTGGTCGCGGCGCGGGAGGCCGGCAACCGCGTTGTCGCCGTCCTCTCGGCCATGGGCGATTCAACCGACGAGCTCGTCCGGCTCGCCTACGAGATCTCGCCGCGGCCGAAGCCTCGCGAGCTCGACATGCTGATCTCCGTCGGCGAGCGGATCTCCTGCGCGCTCGCCGCAATGGCGATCCACGACCTCGGCCACGAGGCGATCTCGCTGACCGGATCGCAGGCGGGAATCGTCACCGACACGGTGCACGGCAAGGCGAAAATCGTGGACGTCCGCGCGCGACGGATCCATGAGGCGCTCGACCAGGACCGGATCGTGCTCGTGGCGGGCTTCCAGGGCGTCTCGACCGACCTCGACATAACGACGCTCGGCCGCGGCGGCTCCGACACGACCGCAGTCGCACTCGCCGCGGCGCTCGGCGCGGACGCCTGCGAGATCAACACGGACGTCGAGGGCGTCCACACCGCCGACCCCCGCCTCGTCCGGACCGCCCGCAAGCTCCACGCCGTCAGCTACGAGGAGATGCTCGAGATGGCCGCGGCCGGCGCAAAGGTCGTCCAGTTGCGCGCGGTCGAGTTCGCTCGCAACTACCACGTCCGGCTGCACGTACGCTCTGCGTTCGCGGAGGAAGACGGCACCTGGATCCGAGAGGAGGACGAGCGGATGCTCGAGAAGGCGATGATCTCCGGCGTCACGCACACGCTCGAGGAGACGCTGTACCGCGTTCAGGGCGTCCCGGCCTCGCGCCTGTTCGCCGCGCTCGCCGAGGCGAGCGTCAACGTCGACACGATCGTCCAGACGGGTCCGGAGATCGTCTTCTCGGCCCCGGTCGAGGATCGACCCGACGCCTCCGCGGCGCTCGACGCGCTCGGCGTCGAGTGGACCGCCCGCGACGATTTGGGGAAGGTCAGCCTGATCGGCGCTGGCATGAAGAGCCATCCGGGTGTCGCGGCGAGGACGTTCGCGACCCTCGACGAACTCGGGATCGAGCCGGAAGTGGTCTCGACCTCGCCGATCAAGATCGCCTGCCACGTCGCGCGCGACGACGTCGAGCGGGCGGTGCAGGCGCTTCACCGCGCCTTCGAGCTCGACGCGCCCGACGCGGAGCGCGCGCATGCGTAGCGATGTCCGCATCGGTGTCGTCGGCGCGACAGGCGCCGTCGGCACGGTGACGCTCGAGTTGCTCGCCGAACGGGGATTCCATTTCGTCCGCGCCTTCGCGTCGCGACGATCGGCGGGGAATTCGGTCAAGTTCGGGGGCGAGGGTCTCATCGTCGAGGAGGCGACGCCGGAGGCGCTCTCGGCGGGCGACCTCGACCTCTGCCTCTTCTCCGTCGGCGCCGCCCCGAGCCGCGAGCTCGTCCCGCACGCGCGCCGGGGCGGCGCGGTGTGCGTGGACAAGTCCTCTGCGTTCCGGCTCGTGGACAGCGTGCCGCTCGTCGTGCCCGAGGTGAACGGCGAGCGAGCGCTCGAGCACGACGGGATCGTCGCCAACCCGAACTGCTCCACCATCCAGCTCGTCTGCGCGCTGAAGCCGCTGCACGACGCGGCCGGCCTTCGGCGCGTGCGTCTTGCGACCTACCAATCGGTCTCGGGCGCGGGCGCGGCGCGGATGGAAGAGCTCCGCGCGCAGGAGCCGGGCGCCGGGAACGTGCTGATGGACTGGGAGTTCGAGGGCGACGAGAGCGAGGAGGAATCGAAGCTCCGTGCGGAGACGCGCAAGATCCTGGAGCTGCCGGAGCTGCCCTTCAGCGCGACCTGTGTGCGCGTCCCGGTGCTCGTCGGCCACTCGCAGGCGGTCTGGATCGAGACCGAGCACCGGCTGACCGCTGAAGCGGCGCGGGAGATTCTGGTTTCGGCCCCGGGCGTGCGTGTGCTCGACCGGCCCACCCCCAGAGACGCCGTGGGCGGCGACGAAGTACTGATCGGGCGGATTCGCGAGGACTCTGCGGAAGACAATGGGCTTGCCTTTTTCGTCGTCGCCGACAATCTCCGCAAAGGCGCTGCGTTGAACGCGATCCAGATTGCCGAGCTCCTGCTCGAGCGCCGCCCGATCGCCGCCTGACCAGGCGGCTTCGGCGAGCCCGAAAGGTCGTCCCGTCGCGTACGCAGACTAAAACCGGAGCAACCGAGAGCTGCGGCTCCTCCGGCTACTCCGGCCCGACGACCCTAGCACCTCGATTGCATAGCTGAATGGGCGATATTCCATAGAGCATCCGCGATCACGGCAAAGCCGCCGCCGGCGTTCGTGAGACCAGAAAGACGCCGGGAGCGAGCGGTGCCGCAGACAGGTTTTACCCACCGCCCGCACCCGGCGTGTACGGACGAGAATTGCAGGGCACGAAACGAAGTTCAAGCCTTGCAACATCCCGCGGCCCCCACATCCCGCGGCCCCCTGGGGAAACTGTGGATTTCGCAATGAAAAGAGCGGAAAGAGCGATTCTCGAGCTTGAAGGGTCCTCCTCTCAGGCCTAGGTTGTCTGTCCCTGGCCCGCTGGGCAGGCGATTCTGGGGGAAGGTGCCGCAGCCTCCCTCAGGAACGAGCCGGTCCTCAGAACCGGTCATGCACGGACTCCGCGTCGGTGCGCGAGGATGCGAGGCTGCGACCGCGACCGCCACCCACCGGTGAGCGATGGGTCCGGATCGCTGAGCCGTGGATCAGGCTTCGCTCGTGCCGATGGCGAAGTACGTGACTATCGACGAGTACATCGTCGCGCTCCCCCGCCCGCTTGGCGTGGTGGCACGAACTGGCTGCCTAATTTGCGGTGCCAACGCACAACAGAGTTTTCCGCATCCCCCGCCGTCGAAATGCCGCATCGAGGGGGAAGAACCTCAGGAGTCGTTTGAAGAATGGCGTTGGCGCAGCTATAAGCTGGAGACGGCGCCCATTTCCGGCGCGACCGTAGTTTTGGCCGAAGCTACCCCTCAGCTCCGTCAGTACCTCCGTTTCCTCAGGCGGGAAGCGTGGTTGATCCTGCTCGTGCCGGCTCTCGCTCTCGGGATCGCATACTTCATCGTCTCCAGGCAGCACTCCGTCTACCGAGCGTCGATGGGGATCCTCGTCGCCCAGGGCGGCGGTACCTTCCAGCCGCAGCTCGGCAATCTACCTCTCACGCAGACGATGACGAACATCCTGAAGAGCGACGTGATCGCGCAGCGGGTGGTCGAGGGGCTCCATCTGCCGATAACGTCGTCTGATCTCCTCAAGAAGCTTTCCGTGCAAGCGAGCCCGGACAGCTCTGTCATCGACGTGAGCTACGACTCCGAGAGCCAGCAACAGGGGCTGAAGATCCTCACCCAGGTCGGAAAGTCGTTCAAAGCTCTTATCCGCGAGAGGCTCGGCGTCTCCGGAAACCTCACGAAGCCCGGCCCGCTGCTGATCGTCGCGGATGTCATCAACCCGCCTCATCTCGAACCCAATCGCGTCTCGCCTCAGCCCGGAAGGGTCTATGGATTCGCAGTCGGCCTCGGCCTCGCACTCGGCCTCATCTTCGCGTTTGCGCGCGAGAGCCTCGACGACCGTATCCGCGGGCGTCTTGATGCCGAGAAGTGGTTTGGAGCGCCGGTCATCGGGGCACTGCCGCGCCGCTTCCGCGGCGTCGCGCTCCGCGGCGGAGCCCGACTCCGCCGCGAGCAGGCTGCGGAGGCCTTGCAGTTCTTGCGGGCAAACCTTCAACTCAGGGGGGACACGGGGCCGACCCTCCTCGTAACGAGTGCGCTCGACCGCGAGGGGAAGACGACCGTCGTGGCCAATCTGGGCATGGCGCTCGCGCTGGCTGGTCAGGAGGTCATCTGCGTCGAGTCCGACCTCCACCGCCCCTCACTCCACCAGCTACTGGGCGTCTCAGAGCCGGCGACAGGACTTGTCGACGTCTTGGAACGCCGGATTAGGCTCGAGGATGCGCTCCGAGAGGTCGAGCTGGTGCGCCTCGTGTCGGGCAACGACGCCACGCCGACCGTCCGCACGGAACTCGGGGGCAGACTAAGGCTACTGCCGGCGGGGGCTTCGCCCCCAACCGATCCGACGGCAGTCATGTCCCAAGAGCGCACGGCCGAGCTCGTGAAAGAGCTGTCCGAGAGGGCCGGCTACGTGATCTTCGATTCGCCGCCGCTCCTCAGCGCGGGTGAGGTGCTGCCGCTGGCGCTCGCGGTCGACAGTGTGCTCCTGGTCGCACGGCAAGGTCGAACGACGCGCGAAGACGCGGAAACCCTTCGGACAACACTCGAAGGACTGGGAGTTCGGAAGCTCGCCATCGTGCTGACGGACGCGCGCGAGCCCGTGTCAGATTACGCGTACCGCAGAGTCCCGAACCGATAGATACCTTCAGAACGTCTTCGTTCAGACGTTGTAGATACGGGCCTTGTAGAGACCGAGGAATCGTTCGATCCATGAGATCGTTCGGCGAAGGCCATCTTGGAACTCGGTTTCCGGCGTCCACTCGAGCACGGTTTTCGCCTTCGAGTAGTCCGAAACGAGCCGCTCGACCTCGCTCGCGGGCGGACGCAAGCGCTCCGAGCTTGTGACTATCGGAAGATCCCGGTCCAGCAACGCAAGCACGCGCTTCGCAACTTCGCCGACTGAGATCTCTGTTCCGGTCCCAAGGTTGAACACTTCGCCCTCGATGCCGCTGACCTCTGCGCAGCGAGCGATACCCGCGACCGTGTCGTGGACGAACAGGAAGTCTCTTGAAGGGCTCGTGGCGCCTAGCTCAATCTGATCGCGCGAGAGCGCCTGGCTGATGATTGTCGGGATGACGGCCCGCGCCGATTGGCGTGGCCCGAATGTGTTGAAGGGACGGGCGACCACGACGGGGGTCTGGAACGCATGCCAGTAGCTGAGCGCTAACTGGTCCGCCGCAACCTTCGTCGCGGCGTAAGGAGACTGAGGGTTAAGCGGGTGGTGCTCGGGAATCGGCACCATTTGGGCGGTCCCGTACACCTCGCTCGAGGACACTTGTACGATGCGGGAGACGCCTGCTCGACGTGAGGTCTCGAGTACGTTGAGCGTGCCGGTGATGTTCGCCGCGACGTACTCGCGCGGGTGGCGGTACGAGTATGGGATCGGGACGATCGCGCCGAGGTGCAGCACAGCCTCGCATCCTTCAACGGCGCCGGCCACTGCCTCTGGGTTGGTCAGGTCGCCCGTGAAAACCTCGACCTCGTCGAGGACCTCTGGATCACAGGTCTCGAGCCGCCCGAAGTCGTTACGCGAGTTGTATCGGACGAACGCGCGCACCCCCTGGCCGCGGCGGACTAGGTACTCGACGAGATTGCTACCAATGAACCCGCCCGCCCCTGTGACGAGCGCGAGTCGCTTCACCGAAGAGCCCTCGTCGGACGCTCGGGCGGACTCGAGCTAGCTGCCATGGATCGCCACCCTAGCCGAATCCAAAACTCAGCCCTTCGTCGACAAATGAGATCGATCGCGCCTTCTTCGACGGCCTCCGCTTTCGCTCCTAGGCGGCGTCGAGGAACGAGTCGCCGATCTCCTTTCGCAACTTCTCGAACGCAGCGCCACGGAGCTGCGAGGCCCGGCCTTCGGTGACCTCGAAGGCGTCGGCAAGCTCCCCGTTCGAGTAGCCCTCGACTTCTGTCTTCACGAAGACGAATCGCATCCGCTCCGGGAGCGGTGCGCCGGCGCGGCAGACTGCATCGCGTAGCTCGAACGCCTCGAGCGGATCGTTCGGCTCTTCGATCAGGTCGACAAGGGAGCAGGAATCTTCATCTCCGCCCGTCGCGACAATCGCGTCAAGGGACATAGGCTCCTGCGGGTTCATCCAATCGAGCCCTTCATGCTCGAGTGCCAAGTCCCCTCTTTCGTCCTCGACGACCTGGGCACGCTGGTTGCGCGTCAAGTGGTCGAAGCGCCGGAGCTCGTCGCGCATCTCTCCCAGGATCTTGATGAACGCGAAACTCCAGAATGATCGTCTCCGCTCCGCGGGTCGCGCGGAGCGACTGGACTCCTCAGGATCCCAGTCGCGCGCCGCCTTCGCCAGGCCCTCGAGCGCCGCGCTCTCGAGGTCAGATATCTCCGCGCGGCGCGCTCGCTGCCCATACCAGCGCGCAATCCTGAACGAGCGATCGATGTGCTCTTGCGTGACTTTGAGCACGAATAGCAAGGGAAGCAGCCGGACCGGACGGCACCGTGTCTCTGCTTCGTGACTGCTATGCACACCCTTTCCTAGACGTACCTATTGGTACCTGTAAAAAGGAGGGTCTAGCGGCTCGAACCTGGCCTGTAGCCATACCAGGTGAAGACGCCGTGGCCGTTCCGCCCGCCTCGATAGCGGACGTACAGGCTTTCTTTTGGTGCACGGTTCGGAAGCCGAACGACGCAGAGAAACGACCGCGTGTTCCATCTGCGACAGACGACCTGGACGTTGTTCTTGATGAGGCCGGTCGTCGGATCGACAAACCGGCGAGGCAATTTCCGGACCGGGGCGGAAATGATCAGCGATGCGAGCCGACGCTCTACAGCAGCTTTCGCGACGGCGGCTTTCGCACCCCCGGGACGTGATGATGGTTCGGGAGTAATCGCCGGGCGTGACGCAGACGTATCCGAAGTCTCGGGCCCGACGGATTTCAACAACGGCGTTGTCGGAAAAGAAGAGGAGCCCTGGCCGAGAGTCACCGCGCGCAGGGCGGCCCGGTCCTGGGAAGACGCCCCACTACCCGCGCCGGCGACCAGGTCGGCGGCCGCCAGGCCGCTCACGAGTAGGCCGAGCATCAGCACTGCCGGCAGAAGCCGCCTTCGCGAGAAATCGGCAAGACCGCGCCATTCCTGTCCTCGAGGTGCCGCGGCCGCCGTTGGGGCAGGTTTTGTTTCCACCGCTCGGCGAAGCGCCGCAACGTTTGCGATCGCCGCGAGCTCCGCTTGCTCGATGAGGCGAGCACGCTCGCGTCGAGCCAGGTCGGGATCGACGAGAACGAGCTCTGGACTGACGGGCTCGGGCAGCAAAATCAACCTCTCGAAGGTAGCAAGCTTCGAGGACGCCTTCGAGAAACGCCCTATGAAATTCAGGCGCTTTGCGTCAATGCATTTCGCGCCGCCTCCCGAGATGCATATGTCAACGACAGAAGCGCTCGCAATCGAGGCGAAATTTCGTGCTGTCGCCCGGATCGCATCGAGATAAGACTGCGGAATCCAGCATGAGAATTTTGAGTAGATACGCGTAAAAACACATTGGCTTCAGCACCTAATACTCATAATTTCTACCGCTTCTTGTACAAATCCTTCAATCTGAGGTAAAGCACCCAAAGGAGGGGTAAAGAGAACGGTCGGCGCGCCGATGGCACCCGTATGCGCCGCCGCCGCCGACTTCTCTTTGCTCTAGCGCTGCTCGCTCTTCCAGTAGTCGCGACGAGTGCACTTGCCGGAACCCAGTCTTCCTCAGCTCCAGGTCAGATGCTGCCGCTCTCCTCTGGTCTGCCGACGATCGGCGGGACGACCACAGTAGGAAGCACACTCACGGTCAGTTCAGGCACGTGGGCCGGCCCGACACCAAGCTACGCGTACCAATGGGATCGATGCAATTCGAGCGGCGCCGCCTGCTCGGTAATCCCGACTGCGACGAAACAGAACTACATCCCGGCAGCAACTGATGTCGGCTCGACACTCCGTGTTGTCGTTACAGCAACCAACAAGAATGGTTCTGCCGTTGCCACCTCGCCGGCCACCGCGACGGTCACTGCGCTGAGCGACCCCACAACATCGACTTCGACAACAACAACTGCCTCTACGACGACGACCGTCTCGACCCCGACCACGACTACCACGTCGACCTCGACGACGACGACGACGCCGCCGCCGCCGACCCTGGGGGACTCGCTCGCCTCTACCCTCCTGCCCTCGACCGGGACGACCTTCTACGTCTCCACGAGCGGCTCGGACTCGAATCCGGGCACCCTCACCGCGCCCTGGCGCACGATCCAGATGGCGCTGAACGTGCTCCAACCGGGCCAGCAGGCGCTCGTGCGCGGCGGCACCTACACGCAGGATCTGATGATGAGCCGGGCCGGCACGGCCTCGGCGCCAATCACCGTCGCCGCCTATCCTGGCGAGACGGTCGTCCTGCACGCGGCCTCGACGAGCGGGGATACCTACCCGGTTCAGATCAGCGGCTCCTACTTCCGCCTGCACGGGTTCGTGATCGAGAACGGTCTAGGCACATCTGACGCCAACGTCTATCTGTGGGGAGACGCTCACCAGATCGAGGTCTCCGGCAACGAGATCCGCTACGGCCAGGATCAGGGCGTGTTCGCCGACAACACCACGAGCTACCTTCAGTTTCTCGATAACCGTGTCCACGACAACGGCTTGAACCACGTCTCAGGTCAGCACCAGAGCCATGGCTTCTACATCGAAGGCAGCCATGACCTGTTCGCCAACAACCTCATCTATAACCACCCCTATGGCTTCGGCCTCCAGATCTACCCGGCCAACCACGACACGGTCGTCGTCGACAACACGATCGCGGCCAGCGCCCACTCCAGCATCGTCGTCGGCGGCTCGGGCGGCGTCTACAACATCACGATCCGCAACAACATCCTCTACCCCAGCGGCGGTACATACGGCGGTGCAACGTCATCTACGCCTACAAGGCCGCACCCGTCGCGAGCGGCTGCTCCAGCGTCGACACGAACGGGGGCAACACCCTCGCCGACCCCCTGTTTGTTGCTTTCCCGAGCCGCGGCCTGCAGCTGCAGGCCGGCAGTCCGGCCGTCGACCGTGCGACAAGTCCCTGGTCCGAGACCTCCGACTTCGACGGGTACAGCCGTCCGCAGGGCCTCGGGCCGGACATCGGCGCGTTCGAGCGCTAGAAACGCTAGTTTGAGCCGGGCCGATCAGAGTCGCAAGCTCTTCGCATTCTCGCTCTAGTTCGACCGCTACGTTTCCCGGCCACACACCTTGATGAGCTCCGGTCTTGAGCGGTGGCCTCGCCGACTCAGCTTCGTTCGCTGGTGGACGATAGCCGTCATCTCAGGAGTGGCTCTGCTGATCGGCTCTGGTTGCACCTCGAGTCACGGCCCCGCCATGATCGCCCGGGGTGAGTTGGCGAGCGCCCTACCCGGCTTGCTGAATCCCTCCACGGGGCGCACGTTCTACGTTTCCCGCACCGGTTCCGACTCGAACCCTGGTACGCGAAAGAGCCCGTGGCACAGAATTCAGAAGGCGCTGGAAGCTCTCAAGCCCGGCCAGACGGCCTTCGTACGCGGCGGTACCTACACCGAGAACCTGTTGATGAGCCGGTCCGGCAGGGCCTCGGCGCCGATCACCGTCGCCGCCTATCCTGGCGAGAGGGTCGTCCTGCATGCAGCTTCGACCTCGGATGCCAAGGGCGACACCTACCCGATTCAAGTCGCCTCGGGCGCGGCCTACTTCCGGCTGCACGGCTTCGTGATCGAGGACTCCCTCGGTACGTCGGCGGCCAACGTGTACTTCTCCGGCTCGGCCAACCACATCGAGCTCTCCACCAACGAGGTCCGCTACGGCCACGACCTGGGCATCTTCGCGGCGCGGACTACGAGCTACCTGCAGATCCTCGGCAACCGCATCCACGACAACGGCAGGAACCACGTCTCCGGCCAGCACCAGTCGCACGGCATCTACATCGAGGGCGCACATGACCTGATTGCCAACAACCTCATCTATAACCACCCCTATGGCTTCGGCCTCCAGATCTACCCGGCTAACCACGACACGGTCGTCGTCGACAACACGATCGCGGCCAGCGCCCACTCCAGCATCGTCGTCGGCGGCTCGGGCGGCGTCTACAACATCACGATCCGCAACAACATCCTCTACCCCAGCGGCGGTACATACGGCGGTG
>WNGJ01018035.1_pt1 | contig 14719 bp, 12 predicted proteins | sample 5400611 | NCBI WGS metagenome assembly WNGJ01 (sample SAMN13153375, study PRJNA577476) | soil metagenome | isolation source: 40 cm soil or saprolite under Garry oak tree replicate 1 | place: USA:California | collected 2016-06-15
TCCGCACCTCGTACTTCCGAGGCATCAGCGCCAGCGTCTCGCTCTTCGACATCGACAGGGCGAACGCCGTGACGGACCCCAATCCCAACCCGTACTGCGGTGGAAATGCGATGTGCTTCGTCAACAGCGGCGAGATCAATTACCGGGGCCTGGAGGCGACGGTGAACGCGGAGCTGGCGCGCCTCTTCACCGTCGACGCCGGGCTGCAGTGGCTGCGCGCCGTGCAGAACAGCCCCGATCCGAAGTTCAACCATCTGGAGCCCGAGAACACGCCTCACTTCATCGGCAACGTGCGGGTCGGGTTCCGCGTCCCGTACGTGTCGGGCCTGACGCTGAACGCGGGCGCCTCGGGCGTGACCAGCCGGTACGTCAACTTCCAGCAGCAGGGCTCGATCCCCGGGTATGTGCTCTATTCCGCCGGCGCAACCTGGGTGGTGAAGCACGGGATCCTCAATCCGCAGAGGCTCACGTTCCTGCTCGGCATCGACAACCTGACGAACAAGCGCTACTGGAACTCGGTCGCAGCGGGCACGTATGGCATCGGGATGGATCGCACCGTGAAGCTGACGGTCAAGATGGACATGTGACGCAGACGGTTCGGCACGCGAACCGGCGGTACGACGATCGCCCCAGCTTCATTTGATCAGGCTAGCCACCCTGCTTGTGCGGCCTTCGCGCAGCAGGTTGTGCGCCGTTTGAACAGCTCGAGCCGGCATCCCTCGCAAGGCAGTCGCCGTGAAGTTGGAAGGCATCTTGCACAGGGCGCGGAACTAGAGATGCCGATGAACAGGACGAGCCCCGTGATTTCCACGAGCCCCGTGATTTCCACGAGCACCGCCGGTAGGCGCGGACGCGGTCGATGAAGGGCTTGATCAAGCCGCTCGCGCCGATGGTGCTGGCGGCTCTTCTTCCTGTTTGCCGCCACGGCGGCGGCGCGTTCCTTCTGGGCACCGCGCTCGGCGCGTCGGTCGTCACCGCCGCCGTCATCAGCTCGCGCCCGCCGCCCCCGCCTTATGCGGTGTACGTCCCGCCGCCGCGACCTGGATACGAGTGGCAGCCAGGCTACTGGGTGCTCCGCGACGAGAGATGGGAATGGGTCGAGGGGCACTGGGTCACCGTCCACCCGGGATACGCGTGGGAACCCGCTCATTGGGTGGAGGATCCCGATCACCGTTGGCGGCTGATCCCCGGCCGTTGGGTGCCAGTGTAGCGACGAAATCGTCCGGCAGGACTAGAGAGCCGATAAGCGGTTCGGCTCTCTAGGCATGGATCGTGAATGGGATCCCCCATATGTCGCGATTGTCGCTGCATCGATGGTGGCGCTGGCTGCTGCCCCTCGCCGTCGTCCTGGGTGGGGCAACGCTGGGCTGGAAGCGCTACGCGCTCGCACGCTCGAAAGCGCAGGCTCCCAAGGCCCCGCCCGCGCTCGCGGTGACCACCGTCAGCGCGTCGCGGGGAGACATCGCAGTGAACCTCGACGCGCTCGGCACCGTGACGCCGCTCGCCACGGTGACCGTGAAGGCGCGCGTCGACGGCCAGCTCATGGCGGTGAACTACCGGGAAGGGCAGATGGTTCGTCAGGGCGACGTGCTTGCGCAGATCGATCCGCGCCCGTTCCAGGCCCAGCTCCTCCAGGCGGAGGGACAATACCGGCGCGACCTCGCTTCGCTGAAGGGCGCGCGGGTCGATCTCGACCGCTACCGGAACCTGTACGCGCGGGACGCGATCCAGAAACAGCAGCTCGACGACCAGGAGGCGACGGTCCAGCAGTTCGAGGGCGCGGTCAAATTCGATGAGGGCCAGGTCGAGAGCGCCAAGGTGCAGCTCGTCTATTGCCGGATCACCTCGCCCATCGCGGGCCGCGTCGGCCTGCGGCTGGTGGACCCCGGCAACATCGTGCAGACCACCGACACCACGGGCCTCCTGGTGATCACCCAGCTGCAGCCCATCACCGTCGTGTTCAGCGTGGCGGAGGATTTCTTGCCGCAGATCCAGCGGCAGACCCGGGCCGGGCGCCGCCTGGAGGTAGATGCGTTCGATCGGGCGCGGCAGAAGCGGATTGCAACCGGCGAGGTCCTGACCTTCGACAACCAGATCGATACCACGACCGGCACCGTCAAGGTGAAGGCGATCTTTCCCAACGACGACGAGGCGCTCTTCCCCAACCAGTTCGTCAACGCGCGGGTGCAGCTCGACGTCCACGACGGGGTCACGCTCATCCGCTCCGCGGCGGTCCAGCGCAATGGCCAGGCGGCGTTCGTGTACCTCGTGAAGGCCGATCAGACCGTCTCCGTGCAGCCGGTCTCGGTGGGCGCCGTCGACGCCGACACCACCGAGATCGTGAAGGGACTCCAGCCGGGAGACACGGTCGCGAGCGACAACTTCGACAAGCTGCAGGACGGCATGCGCGTCTTGCCGAGGGGAGCGCCCGCGGGCACGGAGGCCGGGTGAGCCTCTCCCGGCCGTTCATCCTCCGGCCCATCGCTACTTCGCTGCTGATGGCGGCCATCGTGCTGGCGGGCGCGGTCGCGTATCGCCAGCTGCCCGTGTCCGTGCTGCCGGAGGTGGACTATCCCACCATCCAGGTCGTCACCTTCTACCCCGGGGCCAGCCCCGACGTGATGGCCTCCGGCGTGACCGCGCCGCTGGAGCGGCAGTTCGGCCAGATGCCGGGGCTGAACCAGATGACCTCGACGAGCTCGGACGGCAGCTCGATCATCACCCTGCAGTTTGCGCTCAGCCTCAACATCGACGTCGCCGAGCAGGAGGTCCAGGCCGCGATCAACACCGCACAGACGTACCTGCCCATCGATCTGCCGTTGCCGCCCGTCTACAGCAAGTCCAACCCGGCCGATGCTCCGATCCTCACGCTGGCGTTGACCTCGAAGACCGTGCCGCTGTCCAAGGTGCAGGACTTCGCGGACACCCGGCTGGCGCAGAAGATCTCGCAGGTCTCCGGGGTCGGCCTGGTGAGCATCAGCGGCGGCCAGAAGCCGGCGGTTCGGATCCAGACCAATCCCGTGGCCCTCTCGTCGTACGGGATCCCGCTGGAGACGGTCCGCGCGGCGCTGATGGCGGCCAGCGTCAACCAGGCGAAGGGCAGCTTCGACGGTCCGCAGCAGTCCTTCCAGATCGGCGCGAACGACCAGCTGCTCGACGCCGCCGGCTACGGCTCGCTGGTGATCGCGTACCGGAACGGGGCGCCGGTGCAGCTCTCCGACGTCGCCACCGTCTCGGACGGCGTGGAGAACACCAAGCAGGCGGCTTGGACGAACGAGGTCCCCGCCATCATCCTCAACGTCCAGCGGCAGCCGGGCGCGAACATCATCCAGGTCGTCGATAGCATCAAGGCGCTCTTGCCTCAGCTCGAGGCCTCGCTGCCCTCGTCGATCAAGACGTCGATCGTGATGGATCGGACCGCGACCATCCGGGCCTCGGTGAGCGACGTGCAGTTCGAGCTGATGCTCACCATCGGGCTGGTGGTGATGGTGATCTTCCTCTTCCTGCGCAGCCCGTCCGCCACCCTGATCCCCAGCATCGCGGTTCCGCTCTCGCTGGTGGGCACGTTCGCGGCCATGTACCTGCTCGGGTACAGCCTCAACAACCTGACGCTGATGGCGCTGACCATCTCCACCGGCTTCGTGGTGGACGACGCCATCGTGATGATCGAGAACATCGTCCGCTACATCGAGGAGGGCGAAGAGCCGCTGCAGGCCGCGCTCAAGGGGGCCGAGCAGATCGGATTCACCATCCTCTCGCTCACGGTCTCGCTCGTCGCCGTGCTCATCCCGCTCCTGTTCATGGGCGACGTGGTCGGGCGTCTCTTCCGCGAGTTCGCCGTCACGCTGGGGGTGACGATCCTCCTTTCCGCGGTGGTGTCGCTCACGCTCACGCCCATGCTCTGCGCGAAGCTGTTGCGGGCGCGCTCGGAGAAGCAGGAGAGCCGGTTTGCTGCCGCCTCCGAGCGGGTCTTCGAGCGGATCGTCGCGTTCTATGGAAGGACGCTGCGGTGGGTGCTGAATCACCAGCGAGCCACGCTGTGCGTTGCGTTCGGCACCCTGGCCCTCACCGTGGTGCTGTACACGGTGGTGCCGAAGGGTTTCTTCCCCGTGCAGGACACGGGCGTGATCGAGGGCATCTCGGAGGCGCCCGGGAACATCTCCTTCCCGGCCATGACCGAGAGGCAGCAGGCGCTGGCCAGGATCATCCTCCGCGACCCCGCCGTCGAGAGGCTGTCCTCGTTCGTGGGCATCGACGGTACCAACACCACGCTGAACAGCGGGCGCATCCTCATCAACTTGAAGCCGATCGAGCAGCGCAAGCTCAGCGCCACGCAGATCATGGTGCGCCTGCAGGCGGCACTGGAGGCGGTCCCGGGGATCACCCTGTACATGCAGCCCGTGCAGGACCTGACCGTAGAGGATCGGGTCAGCCGCACGCAGTACCAGTACACGCTCGAGGATCCGGACGCGGCCGAGCTCCAGACCTGGACGGCCAGGCTCACCAGCCGGCTCAAGGAGCTGGCGGAGCTCCGCGACGTCGCGAACGACCAGCAGACCCAGGGCTTGCGGACCTCGCTGGTCATCGATCGCGCGACGGCATCGCGCCTGGGGATCACGCCGCAGCTGATCGACGAGACGCTGTACGACGCGTTCGGGCAGCGCCAGGTCTCGACGCTCTTCACCCAGCTCAACCAGTACCACGTCGTCCTCGAGGCGGAGCCCGGGTTCCAGGGCACGCCCGCCAGGCTGCAGGACATCTACGTGCAGAGCTCGACCGGACCGGTCCCGCTCAGCGCGTTCACGCACCTGGAAACCGGTTCGGCGCCTCTCGCCATCAACCACCAGGACCAGTTTCCGGTGGCCACCATCTCCTTCAACCTGGCCCCCGGTGCATCGCTGGGAGCGGCGACCGCGGCGGTGGAGCGGGCGCAGCAAGAGCTGGCGATGCCGCCGACCATCACGGCGGCGTTCCAGGGCACCGCCGCGGCCTTCCACTCCTCGCTGTCCAACGAACCGCTGCTCATCCTGGCGGCGCTGGTGGTCGTCTACATCGTGCTCGGCGTGCTGTACGAGAGCTACATCCACCCGGTGACGATCCTTTCCACGCTGCCGTCCGCCGGCGTGGGCGCGATCCTCGCGCTGATCGTCTGCCGCGCGGAGCTCGACGTGGTCGCGCTCATCGGCATCATCCTCTTGATCGGCATCGTCAAGAAGAACGGCATCATGATGGTCGACTTCGCCCTCGAGGCGGAGCGGAACAACGGGGCCAGCGCGCGCGACGCCGCCTACCAGGCCGCCGTGCTGCGCTTCCGCCCCATCATGATGACCACCATGGCCGCGCTCCTCGGCGGGCTTCCACTCGCGCTAGGAACCGGATCCGGCTCGGAGCTGCGCCGCCCGCTGGGCATCGCCATCGTGGGCGGCCTCCTGGTCAGCCAGCTGCTCACGCTCTACACCACACCGGTCATCTACATCTTCTTCGACAATCTCGCGCGCAGGTTCTCGGAGGCGCGCGCGAGGCGCCGCGGGACGGCGACCGCCGCCGGGACGTCGCCGTGAGCCTCTCCTCGCCGTTCATCCGGCGGCCCATCGCCACCGTCTTGCTCACGGCCGCGGTCGCGCTCGCGGGTGCGGTCGCCTTTTCGCAGCTGCCGGTGGCGCCCCTTCCCCAGGTCGATTTCCCCACCATCAGCGTGCAGGCTTCGCTGCCGGGAGCCAGCCCGGAGACGATGGCCTCGTCGGTCGCCACCCCGCTCGAGCGGCAGTTCGGCCGCATCGCCGGCGTGACGGAGATGACATCGACGAGCTATCTCGGATCGACCACCATCGTCTTGCAGTTCGACCTGAACCGGAACATCGATGGCGCCGCGCGCGACGTGGAGGCGGCGATCAACGCAGCCCGCGGATACCTCCCCACCAACCTGCCCAACAACCCGAAGTATCGGAAGGTGAATCCGGCGGACTCGCCCATCCTCATCCTCGCCCTCACGTCCAAGGTGTACGGCCGCGGGCGCCTCTATGACGTGGCGTCGACCCTGCTGCAGCAGGCGCTTTCCCAGATCGACGGCGTCGGCCAGGTGATCGTGGGCGGCAGCTCGCTGCCGGCGGTGCGCGTCGACGTCAACCCCACGCAGCTCAACGCCTACGGGCTCGGCCTCGAAGACGTCCGCACCATGCTGGCGTCGCAAAACGCCAATCGTCCCAAGGGCCAGCTCGCCGATGGGACCACGACCTCCGAGCTGGCGGCGAACGACCAGATCTTCCAGGCCAAGGATTATGCGCCGCTGGTCATCACCTATCGCAACGGCGCTCCGGTGAGGCTCCAGGACGTCGCCAGCGTGCTGGACTCGGTGGAGGACATCCGGCAGGCCGGGAACATGAACGGAGAGGCGGCCGTGCTGGTGGTCGTCTTCCGCGAACCTGGCGCCAACATCATCGATACCGTCGACCGCGTCCGCGCGTCGTTGCCCCAGCTTGCCGCGTCCATCCCTGCAGGCGTCACCTCGACCGTCGTCCTCGACCAGACCACCACCATCCGGGCATCCGTCAACGACGTCGAGCGCACGCTCGTCCTCTCCATCCTCCTCGTCATCGTGGTGGTGTTCGTCTTCCTGCGCAACGGCCGCGCCACCCTCATCCCCAGCGTCGCGGTGCCGGTCTCGCTGATCGGGACGTTCGCGGTGATGTTCCTTTGCCATTACACGCTCGACAACCTGTCGCTCATGGCCCTGACGATCGCCACCGGCTTCGTGGTGGACGACGCGATCGTGGTGAGCGAGAACGTGGTGCGTCACCTCGAGCAGGGGATGCCTCCGATGGAGGCGGCCCTCAAGGGCGCGCAGGAGATCGGTTTCACCGTCCTCTCGATCAGCATCTCGCTGGTGGCCGTGTTCACCCCGATTCTATTGATGGGCGGGATCGTCGGCCGGCTATTCCGCGAATTCGCCGTCACCCTCTCGGTCGCCATCGTGGTCTCGATGCTGGTCTCGCTCACCACCACGCCGATGATGTGCGCGCGGCTCCTCAGGCGCCCGCAGGAAGAGAAACACGGACGCCTGTACCGGATGAGCGAGCAGGTGTTTGCGAGCCTTTCGCGCGCCTACGAGCGGAGCCTTTCGGCTGTGCTCCGTGGGCGTGCTCTTCGTGACCATCGCCGCCAACGCGGTCCTGTTCGTGGTGGTGCCCAAGGGGTTCTTCCCGCAGCAGGACACCGGCCGCGTGATCGGCGCGATCGTGGGCGAGCAGGACACTTCCTTCCAGGCGATGCAGGCCCGGGTCGCGCACTTCGTCGACATCATCAAATCGGACCCGGGGGTGTCCACCGTCATGGCCTTCACCGGAGGGGGAGGGCCCGCGGGGGCCACGAACACGGGCACCGTGTTCATGTCGCTGAAGCCGCTCGAAGAACGCAAGGTCACCGCAGACCAGATCATCACGCGGCTGCGCCCGAAGTTCGCCCAGGTGCCCGGCGCATCGCTCTACCTCCAGGTCGGGCAGGACATCCGCGTCGGCGGCGCGCGGAGCAATGCGCAATACCAATACGCCATCCGGACCGACAACCTGCCCGACCTCAACAAGTGGGGGCCCATCCTCCTGGCCCAGATGCGCAAGCGGCCCGAGTTCACCGACGTCAGCTCGGACCAGCAGAACGGCGGGCTGCAGGCGAACATCGTCTACGACCGCGAGACCGCCGGAAGGCTCGGGCTCACGCCACAGCTCATCGACAACGTCCTCTACGACGCCTTCGGCCAGCGCCAGGTCTCGACCATGTTCACGGCGCTCAACCAGTACCACGTGGTGATGGAGGTGGACCCGAGCTTCTGGCAGAGCCCTGCGAGTCTCGACGCCATCTATCTGACGTCCTCGAGGGGCGGTCAGGTCCCCTTGAGCGCGGTGGCCCACTACCAGGCGACGACCGCGCCAATCGCGGTCAACCACCGAGGGCTGCTGCCCTCCGTGATGGTGTCCTTCAACCTCGCGCCGAACGTGGCGCTCAGCCAGGCGACGGCGGCGATCGCGGACGTGCAGCGGAAGATCGGAATGCCGGCGACCATCCAGGGGAACGTCACCGGCACCCTCGGCGCATTCCAGGCGTCGCTCGCGAGCGAGCCCCTGCTCATTGCCGTCGCCCTCGCCGCCGTCTACATCGTGCTCGGCATCCTCTACGAGAGCTACATCCATCCCGTCACCATCCTCTCCACGCTGCCGTCCGCAAGCCTCGGCGCCTTGCTCGCGCTCCTGCTCTGCGGGATGGACCTCAGCATCATCGCGCTGGTCGGCGTCATCCTCTTGATCGGGATCGTGAAGAAGAATGCGATCATGATGATCGACTTTGCGCTCGCCGCGGAACGGACCGAAGGCAAGGGCGCGGCCGAGTCGATCGAAGAGGCCTGTCGCCTGCGCTTCCGCCCGATTCTCATGACCACGGCGGCCGCGATCCTCGGCGCCGTGCCGCTCGCGCTGGGGACCGGGACGGGCTCGGAGCTGAGGCGGCCGCTGGGCGTCACCATCATCGGCGGCCTGATCGTGAGCCAGCTGCTCACCCTCTACACCACGCCCGTCGTCTATCTCTCGCTCGACCGCCTGCGCCTGAGCCTGGCGCGCTGGCGGGAGGCGCGCGCAGGCTCGGCATCGCCGGAGCCGGTTCCATGAGCGCGTGGCGCAAGACGATCGTTCCCATCGCGGCGGCGCTCGCGCTCAGCTGCAACTTCGCGCCGAAGTACACGCGCCCCACCGTCGCGTCCACTTCGCCGGATCCGCCCTCGGCCTGGAAGGAGCTGACGCCCGGCGATTTCGCGAGCACCGACGGATGGAAGCAGGCGCAGCCGCGGGACGGCGTCATTCGGGGAAACTGGTGGGAGCTGTTCGACGATCCGTTGCTCAACGACTTGCAGCGGCAGGTGGACGCCGCGAACCAGACGCTCGCGCAAGCCTACGCCAGTTATCGCGCGGCGCGGGCACTCGTCGCGCTCTCCCGCTCGCAGCTCTACCCGACGGTCACCACCTCGCCGAGCGCGACGCGCTCGGGGCCGCCCGGGACCAACCGGTTCCAGCTGCCGCTCGACGCCGCCTGGGAAGTGGACTTGTGGGGCAGCGTCCGCAACCAGGTGGAGGCGAGCGGCGACGAGGCGCAGGCGACCGCCGCGGATCTGGAGAACACGCGCCTGTCGCTGCACGGCCAGCTGGCCGTCGACTACTTCCAGCTGCGAGGGCAGGACGCGCAAAAGCAGCTCCTCGAGGCCACCGTCGACGCTTTCCGGAAGTCGCTCGAGCTGACCAATGTGAAACACGAGTTTGGCACCGCGTCCGACTACGACGTCGCCCAGGCCGAGACGCAGCTCCAGCAGACCATCGCCCAGGACACCGACCTGGGCATCAGCCGGGCGCAGCTCGAGCACGCGATCGCGATGTTGGTCGGCAAGCCCGCCTCCGGCTTCTCCATTCCGGTGGAGCCGCTTCGCGCAAATCCGCCGGCGGTGCCGCTGGGCGTGCCGTCGCAGCTCCTCGAGCGCCGTCCGGACATCGCCGCCGCAGAGCGCCGCGTCGCGGAGTTCAACGCGCAGATCGGCGTGGCCAAAGCCGCCTACTTCCCCACGCTCACGCTGAGCGGCGAGGCGGGGTTTGCGAGCAGCGCCATCGGCTCCCTCTTCACGCTGCCGAGCCGGATCTGGGCGTTCGGGGCGTCGTTGTCCGAGACGCTGTTCGACGGCGGCAAACGGCAGGCGCAGGTCGAGCAGGCGCTGGCGACGTACGAGGGGTCCGTCGCCTCGTACCGCCAGACGGTGCTGACCGCGTTCCAGGAAGTGGAGGACTTCCTCGCCGCGCTGCGCATCCTCTCGCAGGAGCGCCAGCAGCAGGACGATGCCGTCGCGTCGGCGCAGAAGGCCCTGGCGCTGGAGATGGATCGCTACAAGCTCGGCGTCGACCCGTACCTCAACGTGATCACGGCACAGACCATTCTCCTCTCCAATCAGCGCGTCGCGCTGACCCTCCGCATGGAGCAGATGACGGCGAGTGCGCAGCTCATCGTGGCGCTGGGCGGTGGCTGGGACGCGTCGCGGCTCACGGCGCAATCGCGATGAATGAGGCAATCCGCTATGCAAACACGACTTTGTCGAGGCGCGCGTCGAGAAAGACCGCCAGCCGCGCCGCCTCCTCGCTCGCCTGCGCGCGGGCGCGGCGCGAGAGGGCCGCGAACGGCTCGATGCGCACCTGGAGCCGGCCGTTCTTGCGCTCGTGGCGCCAGACTCCCTCGGCGTAGCCGTCGACGAGGAGGACGGGCGAGATCCAGCCCTGCGGCCGGAAGATGCGCGCCTTGTGGGCGGCGGGGAAGAGGCCCCCCGAGCGCGGCGCCCCCATCACGTACGGATCGAAGGCAGGCAACAGGCGCACCGAACGCGCCAGACGAGGGGGACTCGCGTCGGCGGCGAGCAGATAGGCGCGGGTGCCCGCGAGATCGACCGCGGTGACGTCGAGCGATTCGAGGAGCCGCTGCGCCTGCGTGCGCGTCGTGCCCTGCCACCAGAGCGCGAAGTCGTCGCGGGTCGCGGGCGCGTAAGCACCGAGATAACGGCGGGCCACCTCGGCGAGCGCACGCTCGGGCTCGAGTTGCCGCATCGGGCCGGGATGGGTGAAGCGCACCCGCGCGCCCTCGCCCTCCGCGAAGCAGAGCTGGCCCCGGTAGGCGCAGGGTTTGAGGAGGACTCCCCATCCCTGGCGGAGCACCGCGCCGAGCTTCCTCGCCCCCGTGCGCTCGACGACCGCGTCTGCGAGCTGCGCGCGGGTGAGGACGCGGCCACGCAGCACTTTGCCCACGGTGGCGATCACGAGCTCGATCTCCTCGCGCGTCAGGCCGAAGTACTTCACCCAGCCCTGCGTGAGGTAGTGCCGGTACGTGGAGAGCGCACCGAGGTAGACGGGCAGATCGCGCGCGGGCAGGAGGTGGAGCGTGCCGCGCATCGCCCAGCTCTTCACCAGCGTGCCCTCCTCCCAGAGCGCACGGCGCAGCCCCGCGAGCGTCGCGCCCTCGACGCGTGCCCAGAGGGAGAGCGCGGCGCTGGAAAAGAGCTGCGCGTGCAGGCCGCAGATGCGGCTGACGACGCGCAGCTCGCTGCCGCGCGGCGCCCGCTCGTGCAGGTGGTGCCGGGCGAGCCGCAGCGCACGCACCTCTTCCCAGCCGACCTTCACGGCGCCAGTCTGCCAGACGGTCGAGGCCGATGAAACGCGGACCGCAGCCTCGCGATCACACGGTCTTGCCACCGTCTCCGCATTGCGCGAGATCGGTTGTGCGGAAACCACGAAGTGAAGCTCCCCATCGACGGCACGCTCGACCTGCACACCTTTGCGCCGCGCGATGTGATGCGCGCGGTGGAGGCGTACATTGACGCCTGCCGCGCGGCAGCGGTCCTGCACTTGCGCCTCATCCACGGCAAAGGCAAAGGCGTGCAGCGGGCGGCCGTGCAGCGCCTCCTGGCCCAACTTCCCGCGGTGCGGTCGTACCGCACCGCCGACGAGTGCGGCGGAGGGGAAATGCCGTGACGCTCTCTTCCTGATCAGCGCGGCCGCCGCGCGAAGATCCCGGCGACCGCACGATGAAGACGCGCTCCCAGCTCGTAGACATGCCCCTCCGCGAAGTCTTCGAAGTAGCGCATGGTCGGAAGCTTATCAGCCACGCAGGTGAGCGCGAGGAGCCGGTTCATCGGCTGAACATCCGGATGAACTCGGCGTTCCCGTGCAAATTGGCGAAATCCGGATCCCGCGGCGCCCAGCTATGGAAGTAGCCGGGAGTCATGCGGATGCCCTCGCGCAATTGCTCCAGGGCCCGGCCGGCAAGGCCGGCCCGGGCGAAGGCGCAGGCGACGTTGTAGCGGATGCGGCCGTCCTCTGGTGCGATGCGAAGCGCCCGCTCCGCCTGGGCAATGCCTCCGTCCACCTGGCCGTTCTGCACGAGCACGATCGCGAGGAAGGCCCGCGCGAGCGCGTCGTCCGGGTTGCGTCGGAGCTCCTCGACGCAGGCGTCGATGTATCGGTGCATCGCGCGCAGCCGGTCATCGGAGCGACCGAGCATCTCGTAGGCCGCTGTCACGTAGCCCGCAGCGCGGTAGTGCGCGGCGGCACGGCGCGGTCGCGATAGATGCGGACGTCCTCGCGGGAGGCGACGCGCAGACCGCCCAGGCGCGTCAAGTCGACGATCAGGTCGTCGGTCAAGCCCGCTGCGAGGAATGCGTCCTCCGCTGACGACTATTTCGAGGCGCCGATTCGCCACCACGCCGGACAACAGCGCTCCGGCGACTCCTGCGCGGCGGAACTGCGGTGCGACCTCGCAACTGACCGCGCGCGCACATCTGCGCCTCGCAGCTTTCGTGAAGCTCCCGGCGCAGCTCGACGCAGGTCAGCTCCTGCGTCTTTTCGATCCAGCCAGGCACCTCCTCGGCTGCGGCATCGCGGGCGATCAGCCGGGCTTTCGTAGCAGCGCGTGGGCGAACCGGCGAGCGAGGGCCGGGTCGCCGACCCGCGGCAGCCGCCATCCGAGGCGGGCCACCGCGGGCGCGATCTGCTCCAGTCTGGCGTCGAGGTGCTGGTAGCCGTCGCCCACGATTCGATCGTACCAGCCTCTCCGACATCAGACCTTCATGGTCCCTCGCCGGGTTCGAACATCGGCCGCACCTCGGACTCGCCCTCGAATCCGGGCCAGTGCTTCCGATGCAGCTCCATGAACTCGGTCGCGATCCGGATCGCTTCGGCCTTCGAGCCCACGTTCAGGATCGCCCAGCCGCCGATCACTTCCTTGCTCTCGGTGAACGGGCCGTCGGTCACGGTGATCTTGCCCTTCGCGAGCCGCACGCGGGCGCCGTCCTTGGTGGGCAGGAGGCCGCCCGTGTCGACGAGCGTGCCGTCCTTCATGGATGTCTCCACGAACTTGACCATCGCCTCCATCAGCGCCTGCGGCGGCGGGGAATCGCGGTACGACTCGGGATGCCGGATGAACGTCAGGAATTTCATGGGTCCTCCTCTGGGGTCCGATCAGGCGACGAACGAGCCTGGACCGGATCGACACGGCGAAGATTTTTTTAGGTGGCTCTCGAGAAGGCAAGGCGCTCTCGATGTTGATCGTTTACGCCCGTAGCACCCCGCATACATGGCACGCTCTCTGCAAGGCCTGCCAGCTTTGGGGCAGGAGACTGACCACACCAGCGGCGCGCGATGCGAAATTGAATCCGGCCAATCACGTCTCACGAAAAGACGCACTGGAGGAACGTCGTGCGGCCGCCGCGCAGAAGGGCCTTGCAGCAACGCACGTACGTGGCCAGGCCGAAGGAGGAGATGATCAGCACCGGGTGGCGGAGCACGTCTTTGCTGGTGACCACGCCCTGGATTGCCATCTCGTCCTCCTCGCTCTTTCGTCTCTCTCTGCGCGGAAGTGTTACGGCGCGCTCGTGAAGGGGCGCTGAAGCACAACTGAATTCGCTGTCAGGTTCTTCGGGCCGGTCGTCAGCCTGAACCGCGAAGACCGCTTCCGATGGTGGCCGCCGCGGCAGCCGCCGCCACCACGGAGCAGACCGCGAGCGCCAGGAGCATCGAGGAGCGCAGCAACAGGGTGCCGAGCGCCGCGCCGCCGAGCATCATCAGCACCGAGACAGCGGGCACTCGCCATCGCGCTGCGTGCCCTCCCGCGAGAGGAGAATCCGCGGCGAGGCTGGTGATGGTCATGGTCAGGACCGTGGTCGTGAGACCGGGCACCGCCAGCTTCCGCGTGGTCGCGTTGCGGATGCCCATCGCCATGCCCGTGAGGGCGATGACGGCGGAGCCGAACAGCAAGTCCTCGGGTCCGCGGATGCTAATCGATGCGAGTGCCGCAGCGAGGAGGAGCGCCGCTTCCAGCGCAAAGGCCGTGGCCGGCCAGCGGGATGTCGGCTTCGTCCCGCCGGCGATCGCGCCACGACCGCCGATCGCCGCGCCGCCGAGAAACGCCAGCACGGCCAGGCCCGAGCGGGTGAACGAGAGCTCGGGTACGCCGGCCGCCGCGAATCCCATGAACACGATGTTGCCCGTCATGTTGGCAGTGAAGATGCGGCCGAGCCCCAGGAAGCTGACCGCATCCACGATGCCTGTCCCCGCGGTGAGGGCAAGCAGGACGTACGGCAGACGATCTTGCGGATTCGGTTGAGTGCCCACGGAGCGGACGAGTTAAGGGACGCGGGGGGCTACGTCAATGAGCAATGCCTCCGGTGATCGCCGTCGATCACGCCGCGCACACCTTTGTCGATCGGCTGGACAGCCATGCCACCCGTGCGCGGGGAGGTCTCGAGGCACGTCGCGGTGGCGTGACTGCTGCAAGCACGCAGAGCATGTCGATGAGACGTCCCGAGTCGATGATTCTCGCGGCCGCGGTGCTGCTCGCGCCGGCTGCGTCCTACGCGATCGCGGTGCCGCTGCCCACGAAGGATTTCACGCTCAACCTGGATTTCACGCTCCAGCCCCAGTTCCTGGTCAACGAGGCCGGCGCACCGGATGGCACGAGCCCGAGCTACGACTTCCTCTTGCGCAGGGCGCGAATCTCCCTCGGCGGCAACGTCGCCGAGAGCTTCGCCTACTTCTTCCAGATCGACAATCCGAACTTCGGCAAGTTCGGAAACAACACGGGGCGAGTGGTCGTCCAGGACGCGTGGATGGGCTGGGCTCCGACCGGCATCAACGGCGGAACGGTGGTCTACGTC
>WNGJ01004363.1_pt1 | contig 14718 bp, 7 predicted proteins | sample 5400611 | NCBI WGS metagenome assembly WNGJ01 (sample SAMN13153375, study PRJNA577476) | soil metagenome | isolation source: 40 cm soil or saprolite under Garry oak tree replicate 1 | place: USA:California | collected 2016-06-15
CCGCTTGGACCCTACATGCTGGAAGCCGCTTTGCCAGGCTTCAAGAGCTACGTGCAAAGTGGAATTGTCTTGCAGGTCGATGCGAGTCCGACGATCAACGTCGTACTCCAGGTAGGCCAGGTTACCGAACAGGTGGAAGTTCAGGCGAACGCCGCTCTTGTGGAAACGCACAGCAGCGGCCTCGGAACAGTCGTGGACAACCAGCGCGTCGTGGAACTTCCATTGAATGGGCGCAACGTCACCGAACTGGTCTTCCTCGCCGGCATGGCGAACGTCGGCGGCAGCGGCTTCTTGAATTCGGTCCGCAATTATCCGACCGTCATGATTTCGGTGGCGGGCGGAATCGCAAACTGGACCGCATATAACTTCGACGGCGTCGCCCACAATGATGCCTACAATAGCTTGAATCTCCCGTTACCTTTCCCGGATGCGCTACAGGAATTCAAGGTCGAATCCAGCGCTCTGCAGGCACAGTATGGCGTACATGCATCGGCTAATGTGAACGTCGTTACGAAGTCCGGTACGAACGATCTCCACGGCGATGCGTTTGAATTTGTGCGGAATGGGATCTTCAACGCTCGAAACTTCTTTGCGCCGAAGCGCGACACGCTGAAGCGAAATCAGTTCGGGGGCACACTCGGCGGCGCCATCGTGAAGAACAAGCTTTTCTTCTTTGGCGGATATCAGGGCACCATTCAGCGTTCCGAACCAACACAAAATACCGCCTACGTTCCTACTCCAGCCATGCTTCAGGGGGATTTCACCACGTTTGCCGGCCCCACATGCCAGGCGAGGCCACTTACGCTGGCGGCTTCTCAAGGATTTGTGAATAACCAGGTTTCGCCCTCGCTCATCAGCCCGTTCGCACTGAAGGTCGCGGCGCGGCTTCCGCAGACGAGTGATCCATGTGGCAAAGTGAACTTTGGATTGAAGACGAATCAGAGCGAACACATGGAAGTCGCCAGGCTCGATTGGCAAGCGAGCGAGAAGCACTCGATATTCGGGCGATTCTTCGTCACGAATTTGAATATTCCCACGACATTCGATGGGTCGAATGCGCTTACGTTGAGCAGGAACGGTCAGGCGGATCGCGTGTATGCGCTCTCGATCGGAAGTACTTACTTGATTAGCGCTAACGTCGTGAGTTCTTTCCGTATCGGAGCGAACCGACAGGAAATTCCAAAGGTGACGGATCATTTCGCCACCTGGCCCGAACTGGGTGTGAATGCTCCCTTCAACCCCGATGCCGAGCCGCGCATTACGGTCGCCGGAGGAAATGTCGGTGCAGCCGGAGCGGGTAATACAGGTGGTGGAGGAAATGGCTTCAACATCGGCGGCGGCAACGCCATCATCAATAGCGACTACGGTGGACCGAATCCCAACATTAGCGAAGATATAAGCTGGGTCCGAGGATCGCATCAGTTCGGATTCGGAACGAGCTACATTCACACCGGTCTGAACTACAAATCAGGCATCAATGCGACCGGTGTGATGACGTTCAACGGGAATATCACCGGACACGGTATGGCCGATTTTCTACTCGGCAAGCCCATTACCTGGGCGCAGGGCAACATTCAGTCCTACTTGTACAACCGGCAGGAATATTTCGGTGCCTATATACAGGATTCCTGGAAAGCGACTCAGCGTCTCACCATCAATTACGGCCTGCGTTGGGAACCATTCTTTGCATTCAAGAACAAACACGGATGGTTTGATCATTTCGACATGGACTTGTTCAATCGGAACGTGCATAGCACCGTTTACCCGAATGCACCGGCGGGCCTGATCTTCCCAGGCGATGCGCAGTGGACGTGGGGCCAAAAGAGCATTGCGTACAACAGATACAAGATCTTTGCGCCGCGTCTGGGTTTGGCATGGGATCCGAAAGGGGACGGGAAAATGTCGGTCCGCGCCTCGGCCGGAATCTTTACTGACCGCGGTGCCTTGTATTCCATGAGCGCGATGGCGCAGGATTCACCGTACGGAAGCGTGCTCACGGTTAATAATCCTAAGGTGGAGGATCCGTGGGGCAGCTATCCGGGCGGAAACCCTCTTCCGATTGTGCTGAACAAGAACATCATCTTCCCCACTTTTGCTTCCTATGTCACGGACAACCCGCACTGGCACCCCACAACGGTGAATCAGTTCTCGTTGAGCGTTCAAAGGCAATTCGGCCAGGATTGGTTGCTGACGGTCAATTATGTAGGCAACACCATTACGCACCTCATTAATGCTCAAGAGATTAATCCGGCTGTCTTCCTCGGAACGGGACCGTGCACGTTGAACACGGTGAATGGTCCAACGTCCTACAGCGTGTGCTCCACCACTGCGAATACGAACCAGAGGCGCGTTCTTTATACGAGGAACCCGGCTCTCGGTCAGTACTACGGAATCATTGCGACGAGCCATGATGATGGGACGGGCAACTACAACGCCATGTACGTTCAGGTCCAGAAACGCCTGAGCCGGGGTACGACGATACTTGCCAACTACACCTGGTCGCACTGCATCAGCGATCTGTGGAATGGCAATCCCGGAAACACGGGGATGTCTGCCGTTACTCCCGGCGACCGCCGCCTCGACCGTGGAGCGTGCGACGATGCTGGGGTGCAGAGTACGGATCAGCGTCATGTATTCAATCTTTCCGCCGTGGCGCAGGTACCGAGGTTCTCCAACAATATGCTGCGGCTGTTTGCGAGCGACTGGCAATTTTCGCCAATCTTAAAGGTCAAATCGGGACCATACACTACCGTCAACCTCGGAACCGATAATCTTCTCAATGGCGAGGGGGGAGGAAACCAGCGTCCCAATCAGGTTCCCGGCGTTAACCCCTATCTGGATCACAAGAGCGTGGATGGGTGGCTCAATCCGAAGGCGTTCGTCATTCCGCCTCCGGGTACCATGGGCAACGTGCCTCGAAACTCCGTGCAGGCTCCGGGACTCATTCAATTGGATCTGTCCATCTCCCGGACGTTCCGCATCGCGGAAGGCAAGTCGATTCAGGTGCGTGGCGAATCGTTTAACCTTCCGAACCGGCTGAATCCCGGACTTCCCATTGCGGCAGTAAACCTGGGCACGTTCGGAAAAATTCAGGGTGACATCAGCGGAACCAGTGGTTTGTCCGGTGGCGACCCACGCATCATCCAGTTCGCTTTGAAGTACGTGTTTTGATATGCAAGGAAAGCTCAGGATGTCGTGGATCGCTACCCACCGTCGTCAGCTTGATCAATGGCCGAACGATGCCGAAGACGTCCTTCAGTTAGCGCCACGCATAGTTCTCGAATCCCACATTGATCATATCGATGGGACTGGGCAGCATGAGGCGATCTCCGCAAAGTAGCGTGACAGCTTCTATTCAACTGCGCGACGTCCAATTCCCGATCACTCTATGAAACTCACTGCATGATGCGAAGCTTCCCTGCGAAAAACGGAGAGTGTACAGACAAAAGATTTATCCTGATGAAAAGATCGACCGTATAGGAGTCAAATGACCAGGTCACGTAGCCAACGACGAACTGCGTCTCAGCGGGTTTGGAATGCTCGATTCCAAACGACTCATTGAAGCGTCAGCGTCATTGCCTCGCCGGATTGTGAATAGAACCGAATAGTGCCGGTAGCGGCTGGACTGCCGCCTCTGCCAATGAGAATGAACTCGGTGGTGTAACCACCACCCTGCACGAAGTGGGGGACGTAGAGACCGGCCAGGGAATCCGTGGAATTTCCATCCGGTATTGTCGTCGACAGCAGAAACTCGCCGCGCTCGTTAACCCGGCTTCGAAGTCCGATTGCAGAAAACGCAGTACCATCAGGCGAGGTGATTCGAAGCAGGCCGCTGAAGTCCGCGGGCAGTGCCTGCGTCCCGGGGAGTTCGTTCAGGAACAGTGCGCGCTGGCCATTTGCAGGAAGCGCTAGTGTGCCGCTCGTTCCCGTCGGACGGCCGTCGCTGGAAATCACATCGAAGTTGATTGCCACAGGTTGAGACGTTGCGTTCGCAAAGGCGAAGGCTGAACGCAAGGACGCCGAGGTCTCAGCATAAATGTTCACAGCGGATGCCGGCGCAAGTGTCGGGACACCGGTCTCGGTAACTGTGACGCCGCCGGTGCTATACGAAAAGATGCTCAGACCTACTGGGGCAGGACGGCTCGAATCTGGAGTGACGTGGATGGAGCCGACGCGAATTGCCGTGTCCGTGGAACTTCTTCGAACAGTGGTTGAGCTGCGCGCGGCGATCGCATAGGGCTGTGTTTCCTTTTGTGCTCCACTCTGGTCGAAGAAGCGTAGCGTTCCAGTAGTGCTGGCGTCACCAGGATTCACCAGTACAACCTGCGTTGCCCAGCCGCCGCCCTCGGCAAAATGCGGAATGATGGTTGCTTCCGATGTCAGTCGCGAAGTATCGGCAACGGGCAGTGTGGTCATGAGGAATTCGCCGCGCTCGTTGACGAAACCGCGCAGTGCGATGGCTGCCACGGGTTGAGAGGCCGAAAATGTAAACGTTTTCGCCGCACTGATCGGACGTTCCAGGGACTTTGCAGTAGAGAACGGCTGTTCATCCAGGAATGCCGCGGTTTGCCGATTCGCTTCCAGGACGGTCGTGCCGCCGCCGAAGTTCTGTCCCTGCGCGTCGGTGAAATAGAACGAGAGCGTTACGGCCTCCGAGTTCGGATTTGTGATCGCGAGACCGGTTCTCACTACGCCTGTCGTCTCCGCGTAAATGCGCCCGGTACGGCTGGGACTGACGGCGGGTACGCCGGTCTCTGAAACGAGAACCCCGTTTGAACGGAATCCAAATACTGCAATTCCAGCAGGTGGCGTCCCAGCCCCATTTGCCTGAATGCGGGCGTATCCCACCCGCAGTTGTTGGTCCGCTCCGATGGTCGTTCGAGCGAGGCTTCCGGAAGCGGAAAGCTCAAAAGCCACCGACGAAGCGCTCACGCGAGGCGGCGCGAGCGTGATTGTCCGAATCGCATTATTCCAGCTGTCGGCAACGTAGAGCGTATTTCCGTCGCCCCAGACGGAATTCGGTTTCTGGAAGCGCGCGGTTTCTGCGCTTCCGTCTTCAGTTCCGAAAAGCGTTTCGCTTCCCGCAATGTTTGTCATCTCTCCGGTCGACTTATCGACGCGCCGGATAGAGTGACCGAATGGTATGTAAAGATAGCGATCGTCACCCCAAAAGTTGCCGCCTCCGAGATTCGTAAAGGGAACGGACTCCACGAACGTCGTGAGTTCTGAGGTCGCCAGATCGAACTTCATGATGGAGCGCCCAAATTGATTCGAGAAATACAGGAATCGTCCATCGCCCCAAATCTGGATTGGGCCAGCGAGACCGGAAAGCAGCGTTGTCACTTTTCTGGTAGCGATGTCGATTCGGCGAATGGCGTGGCCATACGTATCGGCCACATAAATGGAAGTCGCATCACACCACAAGCCGGCTGGACTATAGAATCGTGCCAGGTCCCCACCCGAAACAAGCGTGCTGACCTCCCACGTTTCCATGGTGATTTTACGAACGGCGCCATTGCCGTAATCCGCAACGTAGAGCGCTGTTCCATCACTGCAAATTCCCTGGGGCTCCCGGAAACGAGCGTGATTGCCGATGCCATCGCTCATCCCAAAATCACCCGCGAATCCGGCAAGGGTTCTGACCTCTTGTGTCCGGAGATCAATCTGGCGAATCGTGCCACTGTACCGGTCCGTTACATACAGACTACTGCCGTCGCCCCAGATCCCTGTCGGCAGGTAGAAGCGAGCGCTCATTCCCACGCCATCGGCGTTCACCGTCTTTCGCCCCGAAATGGTGCTGACCGCGCCCGTGGGAATGTCAACGGTTCGAACGCGTCCGCCGTCATCGACGTAAAGCGTGTTGCCCACTCCCCACAGCTTGCCGGGACTGAAAAACCTCGCCTGCGATCCAATTCCGTCATCTCTCCCCCGCATTGCACCGGCACGGGTGCTCACTTCATTGTTTGCCAACGACAATCGGAGAATCTCATATGGACTGGTGAGGTACAGGTTCACTCCGTCGCCCCACACATCGTTCGCGTACCCAACCTGCGCAAGGGTAATGACGTCATAAGTGTCTAGCGACATCCTCCGGATGCGGCCGTTCGCCGGAGAATCCACGATATAGAGATAAGCACCGTCGCCCCATATGCCTCGCGGACCAACGAACCGTGCGGACAGGCCGATGCCGTCGATGGACAACGCGGTCGGATTCGGACCACCTGCAATGGTTTCCACTTCCCCCGTCGCCAGAGTGAGCCTGCGGATCGACGCCACGTCGGTCATATACAGGTATGTACCGTCTCCCCACAGGTCTTCTGGACCACCCAAACCCGCGTCGGGGCCAACTCCGTCGACTTGGCCCACGGTTCCGGGGGAACCGGCCAGCGTGGTTACTTCGCCCGTTTGGATTTCGACCCTGCGGATCGTGCGATTGGTCTTATCGCTGACGTAAAGATACCCACCATCTCCCCAGATCGCCTGTGGATTATTGAACTGCGCCACATCTGGAGCGCCATCCCGACTGCCAGTTATTCCGGTCCCGGCAACGACAGAAGCGCTATCTCCGGCAATAGGTATCTTGTAAATCCGGTTTGACGCGGAGAAATACAGATACATCCCGTCGGACCAGGAGACGCCCGCTAGGAGATCTTGAACGTCGGCGCCGTCGGCTACGCGGAGCCCTACGCCAGCGAACGTGGTTAAAACAGAAGTGCGGAGGTCCGCGATGCGAATAACATGATTGCCGTAATCGCAAATATAAAGGTGGTCGCCGTCACTCCAGATTCCAGCGGGATTTCGAAGGCGCGCCTGCGAACCGGTCCCATCGATCCAGTCTTGAGAGTTGGCGGTTCCGAGTATAGAACGTACCTTTCCCGTGGACTTGTCGATCCTCAGAATTTCAGCTGTACTGGAGGCGGCATAGAGGAAACCGTCAGTGCCGGACCATAGCCCGCCAACAATGCGGCTCAGGTCGGGAGTCGTCAGATTGGTTACAACGCGAAATGCATTTGTCGCGAGATCCATGGCGACGAGCAGCCCTTGATCGTAGGCAATGAAGAGTTCGCGGCCGTCTCCCCAGAGTCCGCCTGGAACCGAATTGCGCCCTGTGAGGACCGGCACAGTTATGGTTGTGACGGTATTCGCGACAAGATCGATTTTGCGTAACGCGCCGGGGCCCGCGAGGCCTCGAAGACCGTAGATGCCGTCGTCGGCGACATACAGGAACCGATCGTTGCCCCAGACATCCAGTGGACCGCGAAAGGTCGCTTCGGATATAGGTCCGTCCGCCGCCGTGGGGGAAGTCTGGCCGGCAATCGTCACGACCTCCGCGGTCGCAATAGTCATCCGGCGAACACGGAAATTGCCTCTGTCGGCAATGTAGAGGTAGACGCCGTCGCCCCAAAGGCCGCGCGCACTTCTAAACCGCGCGGCCGCGCCGATACCATCCTGATAGCCGCCTTCGCTGCTGCTTCCCGCGATGAGCCGGACTTCTGCTGTTGCGATGGTGACCCGCCGGATGGTGTAGCCGGACTGATCGGAAACATACAGATACGTCCCATCTCCCCATATATCAGAAGGGTACCGGAAGCGCGCGGCCGGACCAACACCATCCGCGCTACCTAACCCGCCGGGACTTCCGGCAAAGTGCCGGACCTCGAAGGTCTGTTGCCCGAACAAATCCAGCGCGAAGCAGCAGAGCACGAAAACAAGCGCAACCGGTCGTGAATAAGCAACCAACACGCTTTTCGACGATAGCACAATGATGAAATTCCGCCGCGGATTACGCGGATTTCACGGATTGAATCCTCGTGCGTGGTTTCTGCGTTGACTTCGCCCGCCCGGCCAACAGCCACCGGCAAGTTGATATACGCCTGAGCAGGCTGCAATGAAAGACTTTCGAAAATTACAGGTCTGGGAGAAGGCGCATCAGTTGGCGCTGACGCTCTATCACGTCACCGCCTCATTTCCCCGCGACGAAACCTATGGGCTGGCGTCTCAGATTCGTCGGGCGGCATCGTCAATCCCATCGAATATAGCCGAAGGTTGCGGTCGAGACGGAGATGCCGAATTGTCGCCGGTAACCAGCACGACTTTTCCTGCCAAACCAGTCTGCATGGCTTCTCCTTTTGCTTCCCTCCGAGTATGATTCCTCGCATTATCCATTTCCAGGAAAAGCACCGAGGTTATCCGATATGAGACGGATTCGACTGATTGGGCATCTGAACTTTTCAATATGCCTGCTGGTCTTCGCTGTGAGGGCTTTGACGCCAGCGAACGGTGCCAGCCTGCTTGTTCGAGGTGGAACTTTGATCGATGGAACGGGAGGCGCTCCAATCGCCAATGCCCGAATTCTCATTACGGATGGCAGGATCGCCCGGGTCTGGTCCGGAGACAGCGGGGCACGGGCGCTTCCGGCCGGAACCCAAATCGTGGAAGCTGGCGGCAAGTTTATCATCCCGGGACTTATCGATTCGCACGTTCATTACAACTGGTACATGGGTGAGTTGTTTCTTTCTTACGGCGTGACAACGGTTTTCGATCTGGGCGGAGGGCCCGTCTGGTCGATCGCCGTTCAGAAGGGACTGAACTCCGGCCAAATCGTCGGCCCTCGGTATTACTTCCACGGCGTCTTCGGTGGTGGAGGGACGGGGCAGACCGATCCTTTGGCCGGCACCAATACCGCGAAGATGCGGTTTGCCGCTAACGTCAATACCCCGGCGGATGCGGCAAAGGCAGTTACCGCTTTGAAGGGCAAAGCCGACATCATCACGCTCAATGAAGACTGGAAGAGCGAGTATTTCAAAGCCGTCGCCAGCGCCGCGCATGCCAGCGGACTGAGTATCATTTCACACTCTTTCAACGCCCTCGATACATCCGACTGGGGAGTGGACGGCATTGAGCACATGACCGGAGTGGGAATAGCCGCCGCCCGCAGTCCTGAAGCCAGGAAGGCCGTAGCCGCTATGGGGTTCTGCACTCACCAGTACGCGCCGATCCTTGAACAGTCGCTGCCCTGCATCGCCGCCGGTCACAAGAACAGCAAGCTTTATCAATGGATGGATACGTCGTACTTCGACGAGATGATCCAGCACCTTGTGAAGAATCACACGTTTCTCAACCCGACGCTGGACTTCGAATGGAAGGGCATCATCGATCGAACGCCTCAGTTTGAGCTCGAGGATCAGAAGTTGTTCTTTAATCCCGGGCTCCAGTACGTGCCGGAAGATGAGCGCCTGGTCACGCTCGGCCAGTATCACTGGGCGGACGCAAGGCCAGCGTCCGATCGGGAACAGTTCCTGACGGGTTATAAGAAGGTACAGGAATTTCTACGAAAGTTTGTGGCGGCCGGAGGCAAGCTGTACTCTGGCACGGATTCCGCGTCGGCCAACACGCCGGGTTTAGCGCTCCATCACGAAATGCAGCTTCTTGTCGATGCCGGTATTCCGCCGATGCAAGCGCTGCTTTCTTCCACGAAATGGGCCGCCGAGATGGCCCGGATGGATAAGAACCTCGGGACGGTGGAAGCGGGAAAGTATGGAGACCTGGTTATCCTTGCAGCCGATCCGCTTCGGGATATTCACAACACGCAAACCATCGAAAAGGTAATCAAAGACGGCGTGGTGCAGAACATCGGCTATCATGCCGGCTACGATCTGCCCTTTCATCTGACCGGTCCCCTGACCAAACACTTGTATAGCCAGCCACCCGTCGTCACCAATCTCGAGCCCGCGTTGACAGTACAGGGATCGGAGGTGTGGGTTCGTGTGACAGGAGCCAACTTCTCCCCGAACTCCGTGGTTCTGTTCAATCGAAGGCCTGTGGAAACCAAATTCGTTGGTGACAACGAGCTATCCGGACGGCTAACGGCGCAGCAAACATCTCACCCTGGGAACTATCTGATCGGAGTTGAAACGCCGAAGCCCGGAGGCGGCGTTACGGAAGGATTAGGGTTCATTGTCGACTACCGGTAGGAAGCCCGGCATTTTTCAAGAAAGATGAGAAGCTTATGAAAAACGAGATCAGAAGCACGATTCGAAAAGTTGGAGTCGCCGTTACTGCGGGCTTGTTGCTCGTGACGGCTGTGCAGCAGATGCGGGCCGGGCAGCAAACGCGGAGCGCGGCTCACGCGCCTGACTGGACCAATAAGGTCATTGAGGAAAAGATCTGGAAGGTGCTCGGGGACGACAAGTCGGCTTTCGTCACACTGCCGGAGGCGGATTTTCGGGCCCTCGGAGAAGGTTTCGATCTACCCGATGGCGGGAAGACAGTTACCGATCTCGCGATGGCAGCGCCCGGAGGAGCTTTCGATCCCCGCGACCTGGCAAAGATCCCGCCTGAAAAGCTCGGCTATAAGGCCGAGTGGGTCGTCGAGCGCTACAAACGCTACAACTTGGATTGGGACATCACCGGCCTGAAGCTCACCAGCCTGAATCCGGATGCGAACAAGTATCCCTGGTTCATCATCATGAACGGCGGAGCGGCGAACTTCTACGAGTTCTTTGTCGATCTGAAGAACCGTCCGGGCTGGGGGCAGTTCCTTGCGCAGAAAATGAACGTCATGATTGTCACCATCCCTGGAAATTTCAAGTATGGCGGTTGGGAGGAACCCATTGAAAGCCTCAAGCGCCAGCCGCAGTACTTGCTGGATCGTGACCTTCCGATGGCGGAAATAGAGGTTCGCAACACACTGTTAAACAACCGCGTGGTGATGGAGGGGCTGAAGAATTTGATTCTGAAGAATACGCAGGGTGACATCCTGCTGATCGGCCACTCCACTTCCGGTGAACTGGCCATGCTTTCCTATGAGGATCCCGAACTCGCTGCACGCCTCAAAGGACGGTACCTTGGCTGGGGCAGCGGCGGCCCCGCCCGCGTTGTCCTGACGCGAACAGTCAAATCGCCCGCGATCAGTGCGGGCGGAACGGGCGACGAAAGCGGCGGCAAGAAGCGGCCCCTGGAGATGCTAACGCGTCGCAACGTAGCAGCCTATAGCCGTGGCTATAGCTGGTTCCTGAATCCGCTTTACGAGCCGGGTATGTCGATCGCCAACATTGCCGACGCCTGGCTGAAAGTAGAAGCCCGCCGCCGTCCTCAGTTCAAGCAGCAGATTCAGGATTTGGAGCACGGTGCTGACATCGATCAGAAGGGGTGGGTCGAGGTCCAGATTTTGGGTCTTCTCAAGAAGACCGGAAATCCGTGGAGTGTGAACTTCGAAGACGTCGACAAGGATCTCTACTCCACGCACTACACGCGAATGGATGGATTCAAGAAAATGGTCTGGACCGTCGGTCACTTCGATCGGAATCACTGGCTTCCCGAAGATCCTATGCACGCGCTCGAGGTTTACGTTGCGAACGAGTACAGGGCCGTGAACCCGGACGCGCAGATTCGCCTGATTGTCTGGGATCCGCCTATGACGCACTACGGCCACCTCGAGTTGCCGAAGCAACTCGCTGCCGCCGACTACAGCGTGGTCAGGTGGCTGGTCAGGTAATGTCTTGCCGCGACTCTGTTCTCTAGGTTCTCTTGGCGGTCAGAATGTTCACAACGCGGCAAGCCGCAACCAAGATCTGAGCCGCGAATTGCGCGAATGACGCGAATGGGCCGCCCGCAATTACTGCAATGTGGCAATTCTCTGCGGCCCATTCGCATCATTCGCGCAATTCGCGGCAAAAAAATCTTCGCAAAAATCCAAGAAACCCGCCATTAGTTGTACAAAATGGTCAAATTTCGCGAAGCCCAAGCAAACGCGGGCTTTAGCCCGCGTTCCGGGAGTGGCACTCTCCTCGGTATGAGGCACGCTCGCTACCTCTTGCCGACCATCAGAATTGAAAACGAACCCGGGACCATGGGACCACGAGGGGGACGTCCTGAGCCTCCCGGTTGCGCGTCAGCTGGAGCGGGCCCAAACTCGGCGGCCATGGTTAGTACGTGATTCGTCTTTGTGTCGAGGGTTAGCGTCTTGGCGCCAGACATGGTTTGCAGCGTCTGCTCTACGACGAAGCTGGTGGGACTGTTTTCCTTGATGAACGTCATCGTGCCGCCGTTTTCCGCGCTGATGGCTTCCATTGTCACAGGATTGAACGCAACGGTGTCCACATCCACGCCAGTGGGCAGAGTGGTAATGATGTTGCCGTTGTCTGCATTCAGAATCACCACTACAGGTTTTGACTGGCGGTAATACGCAAAAAGGATGTGATTCTTCGCATCAAATGCCAGACCGCTTCCGCGGCTGCCCTTCGAGCTAACGTCATAATGCGCCGTAACCTTCATATTCTTCGCGTCCACGACGGCAATGTTGGCCCTGTCCGAAATGTTCACATAGATCGTGCCTTTGCCGTCGCTCACCGCTTGCTCCGGACCTCCTCCCAAGGCAACTGTTCCAATCACGGCGCCTTCCTTCGCATCGATGACCGTAGCATCCGGCGGCGTGTGGCTCAGCACCCACACACGCTCGTTGTACGGATCAAACATGATCCCATCGGGACGCCCCTGGATGTCGAACGTTTTGATTACTTTCAAAGAGGTTGTGTCCCACATCGTGAGCTTCTCTCGTGTGGTAGAGAATCCGTGATGGGATTTTGGATCCACCGTAGCGCCGCCAGCAGCGACATTGGGAATCTCGCCGACCGGTTCAAGCGTATCCAAATTGAAAACCGACAGGTGCCCCATCGGGCCATTGCGGGGGATGTATAAACGGCGGGCTTCCACGTCCGCGAAAATGTAGTCAAAACCGCCTTCGCCGCCAACTTTGGCCCTCTTTAGCACTTTATAAGGACGGGCTGTTGGCGCATGCTGCGCCAATCCGGTGGATACGAATATCGCGATCGCTACTGTAAGTACAACTATTGGATGAATTCGCCGCATAGAACATTGCCTCCCAACGGATTATTTTTTCGATCGCGAAAGACCGACGTCGCGAAATCCCTTGTTGAAACCTTCGACTTCGTTCATCGGCGCGCAGATGCCTTCGGTGATCCCTGCGAACAACCCCTTCCACCCGAAATAGGTGATATGGTCATCCGTTATTCTTCTGAAGGTCCTCTTGGCCCCCACGTACGGTGCGGTGTAGTACTCCGGATCGTACAGCGTCATTTGAAGCTCGATCGTGTTGTAGTCGATGCGCCGGTATCTCTCTTCGATACGTGCATGGAAACTTTTGGGGAGCGCGTTTTGATCCAACCACGCCCGTTCTTCCAGACCAACGGTATTTACGATCAAGGTGTCCCCGTCCCAATTCGCAACGGAGTGTCCATACCATGCCGGACCAAGGTTCTCGAGATTATGGCCTGAAGGTAGCGTCCGGCCATCGGTCCAGAGGTATCGTATTCGGCTTTCCCACTGGAAAACCTGAAGGACTTTGTCCTTGGTCATAATCCATTCCATGGGCTCGTCATCATTAAGCAGTCTTGGAAAGCCCATTGGGTTGCACGTATACCATGGCGCGTTTCCGACGATTGGGCCCTGACCAACGACCCGTCCTGCCATTGCCGCTACGCCTGCAGGAGTCAACGGAGGAGCCGGTGTGCCCAAGGTGTGATCGCGAACCGTCATCTCCCAAATTCCGGTGAAATCATGCGGGTCGAATTGTTGATCTGTCGCCCCCTTTTCATAAATGGGCTTGAACTTCCCATTTCCTGGAGCGCCTTGACCATTCGCACTAGCGGCTGGCCAAAGGAAAACCACTGCCAGAGCGGTGACTAGAGTCATGAAGCGATTTCGCATATTCGAATCCTCCTAGCGGATTAAATTAGCCACGGTTGACACGGGCGCCGTGTATTCGTGATGTCATCGAGCGGATTCGCGTCCAAGACGCATTAGAAACTCCTCCTTAGACGTATACAGACCAGGTCATATCCGGCTGACGCGTAGCTTATATGAAAAGTGGCTTTGGTCAAATAATCCGCTTCAATCCGGCCCTGAGGATAGGAAAGTCTCATGGCCACCCCGAGGATGAAAACTTCAGAGTTCCTGACTGTCGAATCGGGAACTCTGAATCCGGCCGATGCCCGCATGCGGACGTTGCGATTGGAGAACCAAGACGATTATGATCGGTCGGCGCTCCTCAAAAGTTCACTGAGGTCGTGGACGTCCGAGGGGCTAGCGTCGCCGAGGACGAAGTACCAGAGGCCTCCTTCCGCCCACGTCTCGGTATTGAAGGCCAGCTTCCTACTGAGCGAGGATCCCGAATTCAACCCGCTTAACTCGGCGCGGTTTTGGAATATGAACACCGAAATCTGATGTTTTCCCACCTCAAACAACAGTTGTGCGCCGGGACTCTGCTGGAAATAGGTGAGGCGTCCGCCGATAAGCTTGAATGGAGATGTCTGCATCTCCGGCAGGTTGAAAGTGAACGGGAGTTTACCTTGAAACCAAGGTTTAACCGTATGCCGGTCGGACGATACCACGTCAACCGGATTAGCGCTGGCCAACGTGGAAACATGAAGGTCTGCGAGTTCACCCAGGGCTTGCTCACTACGCAAGTGTTGCAGCCAAACGGCGGCGGGAACCAGCACCAACACGAGCGCGGCCGCTGCGGCCAAGGCTGGTGCCCATCTCCTCGCCCACGGTGGACGCTTCGCCGCATTGATGCTTTGTGCGATTTTCAGGCGAAACTCCGGCCTCGGAGAGAACCGGCGCCCGGCAGCCTGAGTCATTCGCTTCAATTGCAGACGGCTGAGCGCGTCTGCGGCGCAGGTCGGACACGCCCGCAGG
>WNGJ01004364.1_pt1 | contig 14717 bp, 10 predicted proteins | sample 5400611 | NCBI WGS metagenome assembly WNGJ01 (sample SAMN13153375, study PRJNA577476) | soil metagenome | isolation source: 40 cm soil or saprolite under Garry oak tree replicate 1 | place: USA:California | collected 2016-06-15
TGGATCGGTGGGACGTTGTCAGTCACTGTCATTGCCGCCATCGCAACGTTCTTCTATGGTGATCCGAATGCCCAGGTCGGTGGGAGCGTCCTGACCAACACCATTTTCAGAATCGTGGTTGCCCTCATCTTCATCTGGGGGATAACCTGGTCCGCTATCCTGGCTCTGCGCGTCGGCAAATGGCTCTCCGTTATTGGTTCCTATGCCAAATTCGCGCTCATCGCAGTGTTCACTGTGCTGGCACTGGCCTTCTTCATTGGCGGTCACTCTGTAGGCGAGCATGTGGTTGGTGCTCACGCAACAGGCCAGCATATAGCTGCTGTTGATTTGATCCCCCATGACTTTGGTCTAATTGTGAGCCTCATCCTTCCCGTGTTGATTTTTAACTGGGTTGGCTTTGAACTACAGAACGGCGCGGGCGAAGAAATGGTCAATCCGCAGCGCGATGTGCCTCGTTCATTGATTCGTGCTGGGATCATCGCAGTGATTGCCTATACCATTCCGATCACTGTTATTCTCTTTACTCTCACGAAGAGCCAGCTCTCCAATGCGGGCGGTTTCATCAAAGCGTATCAAGTTGTTAATAGCATCTTGCCTTCCGGCATAGCCACCGTCCTTGGTTGGCTAGTTGCTGTAGCTATTGTGCTCGGCCTGGCTTCCAGCGCTAATTCCTGGATCATTGGCGCCGACCGCACCTACGCTATTGCCGCGCTCGATCGCACTGCTCCATCCTTCTTAGGCCGGTTCAGTGGTAAGTTTGGCACGCCGATTATCATGAATACCATGACTGGAATAGCAGCAACGATAACGATGATCGCAGCAGTTTTGATCACCGCAGTTGGCTCTGGTAGTATTACGACGCTCTTTGCGCTGGTGCTTGGTTTTGTCATCTCGACAACCGTCATGTCGTACCTGTTTATCTTCCCCTCATTCCTGGTGCTACGCTACAAGTATCCTGATGTGTATCGCCCATATAAAGTATCTGGTGGCATGGTCGGTGCGTGGATCGTCACGCTGTTTCCGTTGGGATATGCTGCCGTCGCCAGCTACTTCATCCTTATCCCGACCGATGCCACCGTTGCCAGCTATAGCCTTGATCGGCTCACCTACGAGCTGACCCAGTTCATACCGCTGGCCATCATCGTATTGCTGACGACGGTGTTCTACATCTGGGGACATGCGGAGAAACGCAACCAGGATGTGGTCGTCGAGTATAATCTCGCCGACAACTCAGAAGTTTCCATTAGCGGCGCTGGCGAATAGGTAACAGTTGAGTGACTTACTCTCATAGATGTGGATAGTAGGGGCGACCCTCGCGGTCGCCCTGGCCTCGCTTCGCACCTGGGTAGGCTTTCTTCCTAACTCGATCAAAGGTAAAGACTATTATGCCCTCAGCAACAAAAGCAAAATCGTTTCCTGTTATGCCAACACTACTGGCCATCGGGGCTGTTGGTGGCTTGACTGCCCTGGCAGTGCGAATCTATCGTCGCCCGCGGGAAACCATGCTCGATGTGGTTCGCGCGGGCATGCTGCTTAGTGGCATACGCGATGAGACTTGCAATCTGGACGGTGTGGCCATGCACTACTACTGTGCCGGGCGGCGTGGTACGCCCATCGTATTGATTCATGGCCTTGGCAGCTCCGCCGAGACCTGGGCTGCTCTCATGCCGCTATTGAGCAGGGAATACCTGGTGTATGCGTTAGATCTGCCTGGTTTTGGCAAGACACCACTGGCTCCAGAGGGAACCAATATCGGCGCTCATGTCCTTTACCTGGAACGCTTTCTCGATGCGCTTGGCTATCCACGCGTGACGTTCGTTGGCAATTCATTGGGCGGGTGGATTGCCACGCGCTTTGCTGTGGAACACCCAGAGCGTGTCGAGCGACTCTATCTACTCAATAGCGCAGGTTTGAGTAGGGAGAACTTGCATTCGCCTTATGCGGAAGATCGAATAGCCGCACGGCGTTCGCTTGAGCATACGTTGGGATTTTCATTGCCTGTTCCTACATTTGTGCTGGATGCCGTGGTGCGCAACTCACAAACTCCAGCGTATGCTGGATTCATTCGCGGCTACGACCCACGCGAAGAGTTAGATTCTGTCTTAACGGATGTGCAGGTTCCAACAACCATTATCTGGGGGGAGCAGGACCGTTTACTCCCGGTGACCTGTGCGCATGACTTACATAGTGGCATTGCCAACTCTGAACTTGTACTGTTGCCGCGTGTTGGACATATGCCCCAGATACAGGCGCCTGGAAAAGTGGCGCGTATCATCCTGGAGGACTCACTCTAACGATTTTTCACATCTTTCTCATCGATGTTACAAGCGCTATAAACGTTACAAGTGTTATAAACGTTAGTGCTCTGTTGTTGGCTCTAAGTACTTTAAGGTGATAAGATTCTACATCCTCCTTTAATCATGCGATAATAGTAAAAAGCTGTAAGATGCTCACCTTTTAGAAGCCTTAAGGGATGAGTCCCCAGAACGGGGATTTTTATGGTATACTTTTTGGGCGTCGAGCATTACCTAGTTATCTGCAAGCAGGGAGCTATTGTCGATGGAGTCACGAAAGCCCTCCCAGCCACCCGGTTCAGATGGGGAACTGAGAGGACAGGCTGATAGCGCGCCACAAATGGAGCTGCTTTCAATCAACGACCTGGCTCGTTGCTGCTCCGAAGAAACCAACAAATTTCTCAAGCAGAGCGTATCAAATGATCGATATTGCTTAGAGCTGTTTCGTCGTGCCATTAGCAGGCGTGATGAAGATGCCTGGGCCTGCATCTACCAGCAGTACGCGCCACTTGTACTCACCTGGGTCAACCAGCACCAGAGCGCGACGTCCTTACTGGGTCAGGATGGATGCGCTCCACTGGTGAACGCTGCCTTTGCGAAGTTCTCACAAGCGCTCACTCCTGCTAAAATGGGAAATTTTGATTCGTTGGCCGCAGTCTTGAAGTATCTGAAAATGTGTGTCCATAGTGTCATAGCTGACGAGGTGCGCTCACGCCAGGCGCGTCAATATGAGGAAACGCTGGAATTAATAGAACATGAACCTGCTTCGGATGATCCTGCCGATGATGTCGTATCGAACATCTCAGCACAAGGCTTATGGCAGGTCATTCAAGAAGAGCTCAACGGCGAAGATGAGCGTGTTTTGATCTATCTTGCGTATGTTCAAGGAATGAAGCCGAGTGAGATAAGCAGCCAACATAGCCGGCTCTTCCCCTCGGTAGAAGATGTCTACCGCATCAAACGCAATGTTTTGGAGCGGCTAAGACGCAATCGTCGATTACAAACGTTGTTCAAACATCGACATCTGTAGCGTTATGCAAGCATGCAACATTTGTCTTGCTTACAACGGCAAATGCTAAAATACTGACGCTATTCGTTTATTCAGGTAAAAAGGACAATAGAAGATTGCTGAGTAGCATATAGTCTACGCCGATCGGGGAGAATCGTCCGTATACTGCAACCTATACTACTTAGCGGGGGCGGCACTTGCGTTACATCGCAAGCAAGCTTAACGAGTATAGCCGTCTGACAAATATCCTAAGTTTAAAGGAAACGCTCATGGAGTGTAGTGAACCCGGGACTATTCGCGATGAAGAACTGCTCGCTTATCTGGCAGGGGAGATGGTACGGCCAGACGTGCAGCAGCACCTGTCACATTGCCAGCGTTGTGCTGATAAGTTAGCAGACTATCGTCGAATGGAACTCTCGCTTACCAGTAAGCTCTACCGGTGGAATTGCCCACCTAATCAAGTGCTCGGCGAATATCAGTTAGGATTGCTCAGTAACGACAGCGCGGCTGCCGTCAAAATGCACGTGAGTACCTGCGTACTCTGTGTTGCGGAGATAGCAACGCTCGCGCAATTTCTAGCCAATGACCCTATGCTCGTTGAGCGTATATCCGTTCAGCCCTCCTCCCTGAATAATCACCATGCGCCGCAGGAGGCGAAACCCCTGGTAGATCGCCTGCGTGATCGATCAGGTACGCAAGTCCGGCGCGTAATTGCTACTTTACTACCACCACAGCCCCGTTTTGCCTATCAGCGCGAAGTTGCGCGCCCTGAGGTCTGGCCGCGCCGTTATAGCGCTGAGGATTTGAGTATATCAATCCAAATTGAGCGAGGCACCAGCCGTAGGGACTCCTTGCAACTGATTGGCTTTGTCACCCGCAAGGGCGCTGCTCTGGAATCGCTTCAAGGAATTCCGGTAGTGCTTTCATCGCAGAATAACGCCGTGTATTCGCAAAACATTGATGAACTCGGCAATTTCGTCTTTTCATCAATTTCTCCTGCGACCTATACGCTTGAATTGCAGTTCTCTGACAGCACAATTGTGATCGAACAGCTACCAATTGTTCTACAGGATTGATGCCAAAGTACCTGACTCTATCCTGTAGAACGAACAGAATGTGTCACAGTAACTCAGTGTGTTTTAAGATGTTTCCATAAACACTTCCTTTCTGTATGATTCTGCGCTACAATCATTGTGATCGATATGATATTCAAAACGTTTGACATTGTAGAGATGTGAACTAACTCGTCGCGGGCTTTTGGGCACCTCGATAATCGCTCAATGACTGCGCATTCAACAATAGCGGAAAACACAATTCGCATGGTACCCCAAGAACTGGTAGCTATGCTTCTTAGCATGGGTGAGAAGCAGGGACAACAATTACTACAGATGCAACTTCCCACAATTGATGACGGCACGCTTAATCTGCTGGTAGAACTGATTAAGCGCGAAGCTGATCGTCAATGGGCGAAGGAATCAGGTCTCTCATTTATACTTGCCGGGTACCTGCTGTTTATTGGTGACGCGATCCAGGATAAGTATGTGCATGCGCTCGGCTTGATGACGCGTGGCGATGCATTGCGGCGTATGGATCGTGACCAGGAAGCACTGCCATTTTTAGACGCAGCCGGGACCGAATTTCTTGAAATTGGTGACGAGGTGAGCTGGGCGCGCACACGTATTGGTCGTGTCAGCGCCTGCTTGCAACTGAATCGCACCAATGAAGCTTTGCAGGATGCCGCAGCCGCGCGTGAAGTCTTCGTACGTTATGGAAAGCACCTGCGTGCAGGGATGATTGATGTCAATGCTGCGATTATCAACTACGAATCGGGGCAGTATGACCACGCACTGCGCCTCTTCGACCGCGCCATGAAAACATATGCTTTGCAGGGCGAAGGGGTTGAACTGTACATAGCACGCGCTAAGGCCAACAAGGCCATTATCCTGGCAGCAATGGGCAGGTTTCGTGAAGCGGTAGCTCTACATGAGCAAGCTCGCGTCACCTTTGCAAGTCGCCAGGGGCAGGAAGTTTCCGTAGCGCGGCAGGAATTGAACATCGCCCAGATTTATGCGGCCCAGGGGCACTTTAGCCAGGCGCTGCTCCTCTTCAATCGCAGCCGCGCAATCTTTCAACAGAACGCCATGCGATTTCAAGCGGCTGAGGTGGCACAACAAACGTGCCTGTGCCTGCTGCGTCTGAATCGAACACAGGAAGCATACGAGCTTGCAGGAGAGACCATTAGCTACTTCCGCCAATCTCCGGGGCACCGGCATAGCCTTGCCCGCTCGCTCATGTACCAGGCCGAGGCTGCCATGCTCGAGGGAGATTATCGCGACGCCGATGAGAAATTGCAGGAGGCCAGTATTATTCTGGATGAGATCGGCTTTACTGGCCTTGCTTCAATTGTGCGGCTGCAACAGGCGGAATTATACTTCGCCGATGGGAAGCTAGAAGCAAGCTTGCGCGAAGCTCGTCATGTCGCGGATGCTTTCGCTGAGCAGGAGGCGCTTCCTTACCTGGCAAGAGCAGCGTTGCTGCAAGCGCGTATTGCTGCGAACCTCGGTGATACTGCAAGCGCACAGTATCTTTGTCAGCAGGCGCTTGATATTGCGCAAGGCCAGGATATACTCGATCTCGAGTACCGTTGTGATTATCTGCTTGGACAAATTGCAGAGCATCATAGCGACCTGGCATCGGCAGCAGGCTACTATGATCGTGCCATCTATGGTATCGATGTTGTACAGAGTCACCTCGTCATGGATGAACGCAGCAGTTTTCTGGAAGACAAAGGTGGTGTCTATAAACGGGCGGTGATCCTGGCCTTAAAACGTGGTAGCAGCGAACGAGCGCTCGTCTACGTTGAGAAAGCCAAGTCGCGAGTGTTGGGCGATTACCTGCGTAATAACATCGATATCCGGTTGCGCGCAGGTGATCAAGCTGGAGAGGCAATTCTCGAAGATCTTGCCCGGCTGCGAGAGGAGCAGGCCTGGTTCAGCAATATTGTGTACGAAGCAGAGAACGAAGCTAGCCTGAGCGATACGGCGATCTTGCGTATCCGGTCAATGGCTCCTGGTCAAGCGCGACAGGAGATGCAGAAACGTGAGCGTAGCATCGAACAGATGCTGGAGCAATTGCAGTTGCGCCTGGCTGGTGACCTGGTGTCCCGGTCGCGTCCACAGTGGACGGATAGCATCATCACCAAGCTTTGGCCCAAGATCGAGCATACAGTTTTGATGTTGGAATATTATCTTACGGAGCAAGACCTGTACATTTTCCAAATTACGCGCGATGGTATAGAGGTACATGTGGTGGAAGACGGCGTTCCCAGGCTGGACCGTCTGCTCTCACTCTGGCGTGTCAACCTGGACCTGGCAGCGCAGGCGAGCGGAGCGAGGGATAGAGCTCAGGCCTTCACTGGTTTGCAGGAGAATAGTCTTGGCCTGCTGCAACGTCTCTATGATCTACTCTTGAGGCCTGTATCTGGTGCATTGGATAGCTGTGAGCACTTGACGATTGTCCCCTACGGTATGCTGCACTACCTGCCATTCCATTGCCTCTTTGATGGTGTGCAGTTCGTTGTTGAACGTCTGGACGTGTCTTATCTGCCAGCCGCCGCGCTTATGGAAATTTGTCACCAACGTGGGCAGCGTGCCGAGGCAAACAGGATACCGCTGAAAAGTTCGCTTGTGATGGGCCTTTCCGATGGAGGTCGGCTGGCCTACGCCGCGCAGGAGGCCGAAGCAGTTGCAAAACAACTGGGCGCTCCAAGCATACTCGATCAGGACGCAACGACCACACTGTTGCGAGAGGCAGGAGCCACCAGCCCCATCGTGCATATCGCTGCCCATGGACTTTTCCGGCTTGATGCCCCCAACTTCTCGCATATCAAGCTCGCCGATCGCCAATTGAGCACAATCGAAGTCTTTAATCTCGATCTCTCCGCGTGTACCCTCGTAACGTTAAGTGCGTGTGAAACGGGGCGCGCTATTGTCGGTGGAGGAGATGAGGTTATCGGCCTGGGACGTGGATTCCTGTATGCAGGTGCGGCTTCGCTGCTGCCGACGCTGTGGAAAGTTGATGACGCCAGTAGCGCAGAACTGATGGAAATGTTCTACCAGGCGCTGTTAAGTGATTATGGTAAGGCTGCTGCTCTTGCAGGTGCGCAGCGAGCATTTCTGGTACGCGCGCGAACGTCTATCCGCCCCTATCGAGTACACCCGTACTTTTGGGCAGGCTTCCATTTGATCGGGGATCCAGGCCCACTATAGAAGTGCGAGGAGAACCTACTATGCAGCATCTCGCCCCAGACTACGTATATACATCTGAGGGTTTGCAAGCCAACTTGATTGTCACAATTTCGGATGATGGACGAATCGTTGCCATAAATCAAAGAGAAGCTGGCATGCAATCAATTGGCTTATCAGAGATCTCATCTCTCCCAGGCGTAGCGCTCCTGCCCGGTTTCGTCAACACCCACAGTCACGTCTTTCAGCGTGCTCTGCGGGGACATACCCATCGTCCACTCTCTCAGCATGATACGTTCTGGACATGGAGACGTGCCATGTATGACGAGGCTCAGCGACTGAATCCAGACCTTTTATACGAAGGAGCGTTGACGACATATCGCGAGATGCTGGCTGCCGGTTACACTAGCGTGGGAGAGTTTCACTATGTACATCATCAACCGGGTGGGCAACCCTATGCAGATCCCAACGTGATGTCCGAAGCACTAATACAGGCCGGACGCGATGCAGGAATACGTGTTGTGTTGCTCATGACGGCCTATGCGCAGAGCGGTTTTAATCAGCCGCCAATGGAAAGGCAGCGGCGCTTCTGTGACGTCTCTGTCGATGCTTATCTCAACCGTGTTGAGACACTGCGTGTCTCTGGTGTTCTCATTGGTGTCGCTCCTCATTCCGTGCGAGCAGTACCAGAGGAGTGGTTTCGTGCTATCGCCGACTATAGTCATGCACATCGACTTCCCCTACATGTCCACGCTGATGAGCAAAGAGCAGAGATCGAGCAGTGCCTGGCGACATATGGCTGCACACCGATTGAGTTACTCGAGCGTTTTGGGGCATTAGGAGCGATGACAACAATTGTGCATGCCACCCATGCCAACGCCATCGAAATTGCATTACTTGCACAACACGGTTGTACGGTCTGTGTCTGTCCCACTACTGAGGGAGATCTCGGAGATGGCGTCGCTCCCTATGCAGAACTTCTGAGAGCGCATATTCCCCTGGCGATTGGCTCAGACAGCAATACCCGGCTTGATCCGATTGAAGAACTGCGCTGGGCGGAGTACTCCGCTCGTATGCGCTATCAGCGCCGGCGCGTATTGGTCGCTGACGAATTGGCATCCCCTGGCCCTTTACTGTTGGAATATGGAGCACGTCGTGGCGCTGCCGCACTTGGTTTGGAGACTGGCGTAATTGCCCCCGGTATGCTCGCCGATTTTGTCGCGGTGGATGTGAATCATCCCTCGCTGGCAGGTTGGAATGCGGAAGATTTTCTTGACGTGCTCTTGTTTGGGACGTCATCAGGGATCATTACACAGACATGGGTACAAGGTAGAAGAGTATGATTGTGAAGCGAATCTACCTCCCTCTTCTCGGCCTTTCCTCAGGCTTCGACTCTAGCGCCGGAACCTCATCGATCATGCGTAGAGCCTCAACAATAGCCCGATCCAGTTGTGGGTCAATATTATTCACGTAATCCTGCGGGTCGATATCAACTTCGATGTCAGGATCAGTGCCGTAGTTCTCAACGTTCCAGCCTACATCCTTAAACCAGAAGGCATACTCAGGTTGAGTTGTCATGGTACCGTCAACAAGGGCATGTTGCGGGTTGATACCAATCACGCCACCCCAGGTGCGTTTGCCGATCAATGGTCCCAGCCCCATCAACTTGAAACTGTGGCTAAAAATGTCGCCATCCGATCCTGAATATTCATCGGTCAAAGCTACCATTGGACCACGAGGCGACTCCTCAGGATATGGAACAGGCTGACCCCAGCGCGGGAAGTCATAACCAATACGTCGTCTTGCCAGTTTCTCTAGTAGGAGTCCAGAGATATGTCCCCCACCATTGTGACGCACATCGATCAGTAGCCCGGGGTAATCATACTCGGTGAGGTAACTGCGGTGAAATTCCGCAAAACCTTCTCCCATCATGTTTGGAATATGGACATACCCTACACGTCCATGAGATTTTTCACGCACGATGCGGCGGTTGTTCTCGACCCATTCTCGATAACGAGCAGGATATTCATCCGAGAGAGCTTTAACGGTGATTACTCGTATCTCCTTAGAGGTCGCATCTTCAGTAGTGACCTGTACTTCGTTGTCAGCCTGATTCACCAACAATTCTTGTGGGCTGCGATTGGGACCTACGCGCTGCCCATTAATAGCTAAGACAGCATCTCCTACGTTCACATTCAGCCCTGGACTGGTGAGTGGCGAGGTAGCTTTGCCATCCGAGGGATCGCCCTGGACGATGTGGCCAATGCGATAACGGTCATTTTCAGCATCGTAGCTCCAGTCCACCCCCAGGAATCCTTGTTTATAATGTGGTCGCTGGCGATATTCACCCCCGAATTCATAGGCGTGAGAAGTGCCAAGTTCCCCCTGTATTTCCCAGAAGAGATCGGAGAGTTCTGAACGCGAACTGACACGTTCGACCAGGGGTGAATACTGCGCATAAATAGCCTCCCAATCGAGGCCTGACATGTCTTCTGTCCAGAAATGCTCGCGTTGCAGACGCCAGGCCTCGGCAAACATTTGCTTCCATTCAGCGGCAGGCTGCACCGATACTTTTACACGGCCCAGGTCAAGCCAGCCTGTTTCGCGGCTCGCCCGATCCCCATTATCTCCTTTAGGCACCTTGTCCCCTGCTTTCAGCGCGCGCAGGCGCTGGCGTGAGCGATAGATCAGGGTCTTGTAATCACGCGAGAGGTCGAAGTCACTCACCCCATCAGTGAAATACTCAGTTTTATGCGCATCAAAATCATAACTTTCAATGCGTCCTCTTGGCTCATGATTTTCTCCAGGCTGATGAATAGTTCCTTCTATTGGAAATGACAGGAAGAGCGCTTTCCCTTTGATACCTCGTATCGAGGTGTATTTGCCCTCGGCAACAGGGAATGGTAAAGCTCGTGTTGTAATTCCCTCCAGGTCGATGACAACAGGTATTGGTTTCTTCGCTCCTTCCTTTGTGTTGTCTTCCTCGGCCTGGTCTGTATCGTTGGTATCCTTTTCTTCTTGCTGCTCGGCGCTAGCTTTTTCTTTCTCGTTTTCTTCAGGCGCATGAGGTTCTGGAATGAAAGGAGAACGCAAGTCGCGCTGCAGTGTAATGGCGTAGGGTTTCACTCCGCGAGGGAAGCTCATATCGAGTTGTAAATTGTCGTATACGGGATTAAAGGTACGATAGCCCAGGAAGTACAGGTATTTTCCTTCGGGGTCAAATGCTGGTGAAGTGTCGCGTAGTACAGGTTCAGTGACGAAATGGGTTTCTCCGCTCTCTACATTACACAACTTGATCGCGGTTTTCTGGGAAGTCGAACGAAAACCATATGCCAACCAGCGGCCATCTGGCGACCATGCCATCCCACGCATTTGTCCGTAGTCGCTGCGATCGATTGTACGAGAAGAACCAGTATCCAAATCGACCACAAGCAGCTCATTGCGATGGTTCGCAATTGCGACAGCATCATCGGTGGGCGAGACAGCCAGGTCGCTGGCCCTGCCAAATTCAGTACCGGCAAATGTCTTTGGTTCACCGGCATCTTCAGGATTGAAAACCACCAGGCCCTCACGACCTGTTGCATCGTTGATCGCCACAAGACGTTTGCCGTCGTTCAACCATTCCAGGAAACGATAGCGCACACCATCAGGCTCGCCATGTTGCAGGACAGGTCCCTCCCAGTTGCCCATAGTAAAAGCCTTGCCGCGTGTCGCCAACGCGACAGCGTACCCCTTGGGGTGTAAGGCGTAGCTATCGAGGTAGCTTCCGGCGAAGACAAACTTGCGATTGCGTTGTGTGCGTATACTTGGCAACACTACATCCAGTTGGCGCGCTCCTGGGGCTGAAGGGTCAAGCAGGTAGAGATCAGCGCCCGCATGATAGACCAGGCGTTGCCCATCGCTCGACAGATTACGCGCGTAAAAGTCGTGATGGTCGGTGTGGCGACGGATGTCTTCTCCGAAAGGGGTGCAGGAATACACGTTGCCGACCCCTTCGTGATCAGAAAGGAAGTAGATACGCTCGCCCACCCAGCAAGGATTAGCTATGTTCCCCTTGAGTTGGAGTAAGCGTTGGAATACCCCTGAACCAGAAGCGTCACACCAGAGGTGTCCTGCCGTGCCTCCCTGGTAGCGTTTCCAACGCGTAGGTTCTTGCCAATAATGCCGGGCGATTACTACCCCACCATGCGGACCATAGGAGATAGCGTTCGCCCTGCCCACAGGAATCTGGCCTGGTTGACCGCCCTGAGGACTTAGAGCATAGATGGCATGGTGGTCAGGATGTGCCTGGCCAGCGTTGCTGGCATACAAAATAGCATCGCCAACAGGAGTCCAGCCAGCTACACGGCACGAAGCGGATTGAAACGTAAGACGTTGAGCAATGCCTCCGAGTGAAGGCATCGCGTAGACTTCGCTGGGACCCTCCTCACGGCCCACAAATGCCAGCAGTTCGCCATCCGGCGAAAAATGAGGGTACGATACTTCTCCTACTCCCGCAGTCAAGCGCTCTGCCCGCCCACCCTCACTCGATACCAGCCAGAGATCATCTTCAGAAACGAAAATGATGCGATTCTGGTGGATGGTTGGAAAGCGCACATATCCCTGAGTTGACATATCTTCTCCTTACGTTGCCTGATGAAGCATTGATGTACATAGATGTAATAGTGCTATGATGGGTAGATAGTATTGTAACATAAGTGTTGCTGTGTTATCTAGCAAGTAAATTGCCAGCCAGGTAGTCCCTACCCTCTTGTCAGAAAGCCCTAGTAATGGTAATCTCTGCTTGCAATTCTCTATCATGAATACACAAGGAGAGAGTATCCCTATGGCGCAAACGGTGAATGGGCAGAAGAAGGACACACCACAGAAACAATATCGACCGGGACAACGTCAACAGGAACGTCTGCAGCGCCAGGCGCGTCGACGGCGCAGGCAGCGCATTTGGACGGCTTCCATAGCCGCGGTTGTGCTTATTGTACTATCCGTGGCTGGTTACCTCGAGTATCAACGCTATACAGCAGGCCGGGCCGCAGCCCAGCTTGCAAGCGCGAACGCAACTGCTACTAAAATAGCCAGCGTACATGCGACAGCAACAGCAGAACAGCTTGCTTCTTGCCTCGCTGCATTAAAAACCACTCATACGCCGACAGCCGGGCCTGCCAAACCGCCTGCTCTAACTGGTACGCCCGTCACACTATCTGATGGCCTTCAGTACATTGATGTACAGGTTGGCTGTGGCCCTGCGGCGAAGGCAGGTAGCAATATTTCGGCGCAATATACCGGCTGGTTCCAGAAGACCGGCAAGAAATTTGATAGTTCGTGGGATCATAACGGTCAAGCGTTCACCCTAGTGCTTGGTCAGGGGAAGGTGATCAAAGGATTTGATGAAGGACTGGTTGGTATGAAGCGAGGTGGCTCGCGGCGGCTCATCATTCCGGCCGCACTCGCCTATGGGGCAGCAGGCCAACCTCCGACCATACCACCCAACTCGGTACTCATTTTTGATGTGACGATGGTGAGCGTCCAGTAGTTGGCTTTGTCACCATTGCCTGCGCGATCATGGCGCAGGCAATGGTGCATTCGACGGAAGCTAGTACTGCTAACCTTGTGGGTCAGTGTGTGTCTGCCAGCAGCTCATACTCGATCCGTGAACGGATTTCGTCACGCACACGCCGGTATACTTTTAGTTGCTCGGCTTCGCTGCCGGTGGCTTTCGAGGGGTCTTCAAATGACAAGTGGCGACGTCGAGCGGCACCAGGGAAAACCGGACACACTTCGGCGGCCGTATCGCATACCGTAATCACATCGTCAAAAGGCTCATCCAGGTAGCGATCCAACGTTTTCGACTGTTGTTGTGAAATATCGATACCCAGCTCGGCCATTACCCTAATGGCCAGTGGACGCACAGAGGTTGCCTCTGTACCAGCGCTAAACACCTCGAATCGTTCGCCTCCCAGGTGTCGCAATAAACCCTCAGCCATCTGCGACCGCGCAGAATTGTGAGTGCAGATGAATAGTACGCGCTGCTTCATGTGATTGTACTCTTCCTTTCTCTACTTCATAAGTATACTATACATCAAAAATATGCGTCAGATAGCGCGCATCTTGCACGGTAATTTTTGGGCCGATAAATCGGCGCTGGGCGCGATAATGCTCATTAACAAATGAATCGGGGAAGGGATGTGGGGGCGCAATTCATTGCGCCCTGCGACGAGGATTGTCTCCCCAGGCGGGCGCAATTCATTGCGCCCCTACATCCCTTTTTCTCTTCCTCCACTATTGTGTTCATCTGCATAATCGGCCCCTACGGAGGACCGGATGAGTTTGTTAATCACCATTACTGCGTCCTTTTGGCCGCAACTTCGTCTATACATATGGCAAAATCATGATCAGATTATTATCGTCTTGCCCCGCATAGTGTACAATGAAGGTGCAATATGCGAGATACAAAGCAAAAGAAGGATGAATTCGTATGGTCCCTACAACTGAAAGAGTATGGGAAGAATTCAACATTGGACTCAAACACTTTATCCTCAAACGCGTTCGGGATGAACCAAGCGCAGAGGATATCTTGCAAGATGTCTTTCTCAAGATACATACTCATATTAACACCTTGAGAGAAACAGACAAACTTCAAGGCTGGATCTATCAAATAGCACGAAACGCTATTACCGATTACTATCGTACACACAAGCCGACACCGGCCATACCAGAAATGCCCTCTGTAACGGAAGACCCATTTGATGACGTCGTCAGAGACCTTCTTCCATATGTCAAAGAGCTTGTTGACAGCCTTCCCCCTGATTACCGCCAGGCTCTTATTCTAACAGAATATGAGGGGCTTACCCAAAAGGAACTTGCAGAAAGACTCGGTATATCTGTTTCTGGAGCCAAGTCGAGAGTTCAGCGGGCGAGAGAAAAGGTCAAGATCATGTTGCTGAGTTGTTGCCATTTTCAGTTTGACCGCCAGGGAAGGATCATTGATTACGAACCCAATTGTGAATGCTGTGCGAATCAGGATTGCAGCTCTGGATGTAAGTAAAGCTGCAAGCGAGTAGCCATGCGTCCTTTTTGAAAAATCCCCGTCTATTCAGAAATTGAAAAACCGCATATGAACGCTTGCGTCGCCCTATGTGGGAGGCGCTTTGCAGAAGCCATGGGTACATTTAT
>WNGJ01005893.1_pt1 | contig 14716 bp, 11 predicted proteins | sample 5400611 | NCBI WGS metagenome assembly WNGJ01 (sample SAMN13153375, study PRJNA577476) | soil metagenome | isolation source: 40 cm soil or saprolite under Garry oak tree replicate 1 | place: USA:California | collected 2016-06-15
GCTCCATCTCGGCGGAGTCCTGCGCCACGTTGCGCAATAAAGTGCGCCGCATCAGTCCGACAATGATGCCCGCACCATCAAACAACACGGCAGCCGAGACGACCAATAGCCGGCGCATGCCCACAGCCTGCATGGCGGCGACGGTAGAGCGCGCGCCCTCGCGCATGATCGTTGTCGGTCCAGGACCCGGCGGACCAAGCATCGACAGCACTGCATCGTGACCGGGCAGCGCCTGCGCCAATTCAGCGACGTCGCGCGGGTCACCGCGACGGATGGTAAGCGTCTCGCGCTGGGGACCGAGCTTCTCGGGCGAACGCACAAAAGCCGTCACCTGATCGCCACGCTTGAGTGCCTGATCAATAATCTGGCGACCGATGCCGCCGCTTGCTCCAAGGACGAACAGACGCATGTTCACCTCCATCAACAATCTGGCTCATTCTGCTTCTTTCAGGCATAGCGCGCGGCCGCCATGCAGATGGCCGTGATCGCCAGCAGCACGGCGGCGATGCGTTGGCTTGCCGGCATGAGATTGTCCGGTGCGAACGACCCGGATGCGCCCGCGGCCGCGGGCTGCCGCAAGGCCCGCGCCCCCAGGCCTTGAATACCGGCTGCGAGCAGCGCGCAGACCGCGCCAACGCCGAGAATGTGCTCCTGCATGCCCGCAGGACCGCGATGAAGCAGAAACCACAGCGTGCCGCCGGTCACGACTGCGACCGTCGCTGCGCCCATCTGCGGCCTGAAAAGTTGTTCCGCCTGTGAGGTCCCGATTCGCGCCAACACGAATGTCGAACCGGCCCAAAATACGCCGGCGAGAACATGCAGCGCAATTGTAACGATGAGGGTGGCTTGCATGGTAGGCTCCTTCCTGACGCGCGCCAATTCTTTACGCGCGCCAAAGTTAGCTATACATGATGTATATCCAAATAACATTGGCGTGACATGAAGCGGCGGCGCTACCAAAGTTCCATTCGCGATGCGGCCGCGTCGCGCACACGCGAGCGGCTCGTGGACGCCGCGGCGGCGGTTCTCGGCACGGCGGAAGGAATCGGCGAATTTTCGCTGGCGACCGTCGCGAAGAAGGCGGGCGTGACGCGGCTCACCGTCTACAATCAGTTCGGATCGCGTCGCGCCCTGCTGGACGCCGTTTTCGACGAGATCGCCGTCCGTGGCGGATTACTCCGTTTGAGCGCGGTCATGGCGGGCTCCGACCCGCACGCCGCATTGTCGCAAACCATCACGATCTTTTGCGAGTTCTGGTCTTCAGGCCTCGGCGCGCTCCGCCTGCTGCATGCCTCCGGCGCAAGTGATCCGGAACTTGCGCAAAGCGTCGACGAGCGGAACGAACGGCGGCGGGGCCTGTTGCGCGCCCTGGTTCGCCGGGTCGCGAAAAATCACCCGATGTCGCCCAGGAGTCAGCGCGACCTCGTCGATACTCTGTTCGCGCTCACGAGCCTTTGGTTTTTTTTCCAGTTGACGACGGGAGGGCGAACCGCCGCGGCGGTATGCCGTATCATTCAACGGCTTGCCGCTGATGCCATGCATCATCACATCTCGACGGCGACAGCAAATAAAACGCCAAGTTCTGCGCGCTGAATGCCACAGGGGCGCAGCGCTCGAAAAGACCGCAAGCTGCAAGAGCCAGACCTAAGAGAAATAACGTCAAGCAGAACCAATGGGAGCGCAGCATTTCGATTTCCACGCTCGGAGGTCGCGGCAAGCTTAGGGCATATTCACCAATATTCGTCAAAAGCAGCCAGCATTGCTGCGCGCTAAAGCAGCTTCCCCGGCCGTCTCTCTGGAAACCGTCAAAAGACGGACCGGTCCCAACTCTGGCGGCGATGTTTTTTCGACTTTAGCGATGCCGTCGGCGCCCTTACCCGGGCGATGTCACCGGGCAATGCCGATGCCATTGGCTCACCCTTGACCCGTTCGCGTCCGCAAAATCGTCGGCGCGACCGGCCGGCGCCGACAAGGGCTCACCTTTGACCAGGACCCGCGCTGCTAGCGCATCGATCGCCATGGGGCGCGCCCCCGGACTGCCGAGCAATTGATCGGTGCCGACATTGGAAGCCACCAAGGGAAGGATCGGTCCGGCCAGCGGACGCGGCGCCGGCTGACCCGGCTGCACATTGGCGTCGGGCGTCACCGGTTCGGTCGGCAATGCGATCGGCGCGGAACGCGCCGCCAACAGCCGCGTGATCTCGCGCTCGACATAGTGCGCGAGCTTGCGCGCGCCGGCCTTGGTGAAATACACGCCGTCGGAAGAACGCAGCTGCCGAATCTGACCATCGTAGTCCGGGCCCTTCTGCAGGAAGCGGCCGGCCTCGTCGACAAAGCCGTCCCAGACATCGACATAGGTGATGCCGGCTTTGCCGGCCGCATCGCGATAGAGCGAATCCAGGAACAGCGTGTCGGCGGTCGCCTTGGGGCCACGTACCGCCGGCAGACCGACCCACAGCACCGGTACACCCTTGGACTTAAGCACGCCGATCATCTCTTCGATCTTTTTTTTGTAGAGCTCGACCCAACGTTCCTCGCGAAACTCATAGAGGCCGTTCGGCGAGCGCACGCTTTTCTCCGGTGCTAGGACCGGCGGCGCATCGCTTTTGTCGGCTGCATCGTTCGGCGACAATTCGGAATCCGTCGCCTCGTCATCCGGCTTTCCGACGGCATCGGGTTTCGCGGCGGATTTTGTGTCTGAAGGCTTGCCGTCGGGTTTGGCCTTGGCGTCCTTTTTGTCCGACGATTTATTGTCGGACTTATCGGCCGCCGGCTCGCGCATCGCGACACGGTCATTGAGCCCGAGCATGATGACAATGGCGTCAGCTTTTTCGGTGGCAAGAATGCCTTTGGCGGCGGCGGCCCAATCGGCCGGATCGCCCTTCGGCTGATACTTGATCAGGCCGGAGACGGTCCTGTGTCTGCGGATCACGCCCATGTCAGGCTGTTCGGCATAGGCGTCTTCAAGACCATAGGCGAGCCAGTCCGCCATGGCGTCACCGAGCACCAGAATGTGGCGCTCCGGTACAGTGTCGTGTTTCTCGGGCGGCGGCGCCTTTGAAAAATCCTCGCGCACGGGCGGTGGCGTTTGCCGTCTCGGCGCCTGCTGCTGGTACGGCTCAAACATGTCATTACCAAACCAGCCACCACCGAATCCGCCGCCACCGCGTTGTGGCTGCTGCCGCTGCTGAAATCCGCCGAAATTGAAGAACTGCGCCGAGGTGGGTCCGACAATGCCCAGCACCATCCCGGCCGCGATGGTCAGCGCAATCAGCGGGCCGCTCTGGGTAAAGATGCGCAACTTTCTTGGCTTGTCTGGCATGCTCTTGCACCGCACAGGACGGAGAACTTGCCTCGACACAAACTAGCACTAACGCTCTATGACGAGTCTCAGATTACCGTGAGGTGCGTTAGCGTCAGTGGGAACCGAAAACCGCAGATGTCATCGTCGCCGCGGCCTATGCCCGTGCGCTGTGGTTTACGGCGACCGCGCCGGCTTGCGCGTCGGGGTAGCAGCCGGCCGCAGCGGAGGCGCTGATATCTTGGGTCGAGCGTTCTGCGCGGAAGCTCTGGCCTCGAAAGCCTTGGCCTCGGAAGGCTTAGCCCCGGAAGGCTTGGCCCCGGAAGGCTTGGCCCCGGAAGGCTTGGCCTCGGAAGGCTTGGCCTCGGAAGCCTTGGCCTCGGAAGCCTTGGCAATGACGCGGGCCATCTGTTCCTGGCTCGCCTTGAGCTGCTCGACGGCGTTCGCATTGTCCCGGGCCATTTGTTCCTGGCCGGCCTTGAGCTGCTCGACTCCTTGCCCGAGGGTGGCGAGATCGCGCGCCATCGACTGGAGCAGCTGCGTCAACTCCGGCGACAGGGCAGCGACGGTCGGCGCGACGTCTTGTGCGGTCTGAGCCGGAGGTGCTGGTTGTGGAGGTGCTGTCTTCGCCACGGCCGCCTGAACCGCAGGTGGGTTCGGCTGCGCGGGGAGCCGCGGGTTTTCGAGCGCCAGCGAGGAAGTCGGGACGAGCTGCTGCGCCCACCTCGCGATAATCTGCCTGGCCGTACCGCCGTAGGACGACTGCGAAACGAAGGCCGCGCCAAAGATGCACGCTGCCAACATTAAGCCGATGAAGCCGCGCACCGCTTTTCCGCCAACCGACCGCCGCTTGCCCGGGACAGCAGTGCGTGCGGCATCGCGCTCCAGCTTGGAAAGCTGTTCCTCCGCGCGCGCGATGTCTTCATCCGCGCGCGTGATCTGTTCATGAGCGTGCGCGAGTTCTTCGTCCGCGCGCGCGATCAGGACATCGCGCGGATCGATTTGTTTGGGGTTCGGCGCAGTATCCATTAAGCGCTCCGTACCCAGTTCAATGTCACCCGCTAAAGGCGGCCCCCGGGATTTACGCTAGGTCGGCGACGTACTGCCCACGCTTCATGGCGGTTTGACCAAAACAAGGCTGTAAGATGGAAAATATAGGGCCGTTATGGCGACAGCGCTCGGGAACTCGGGTCAGGGAGCAGAGGACATCAGAGTTCTGCATAGGTTGCGATAGCTGGCACGGTCTGTGGCGCATGCTCGGGCCGGGTTCTATTCAAGCGGCCCGCTTAGCACACGATGCACAGCGCTCCCGCGCACCACCAACCCAAAGGGGGGACGGATAACAAAGACGCTACCCTGGATTAGCCTTCAGCCCGGCGGCTTCGATGCCGGCGATGGCGCAGATTTCGTCGTTGTCGGAGGTGTCGCCGGAGACGCCGACAGCGCCGAGCAGGCCGCTGCCGTCCTGGATCAGCACGCCGCCCGGCACCGGCACGAGGCGGCCTTGTGCGAGCGCGTTCACGGCGTTGACGAAAAAGGCCTGCTCCTGCGCGCGCTGGAACAGCGCCCGCGATCCCATGCCCATCGCGAGTGCGCCATAGGCCTTGCCGTGGGCGATCTCCGCCCGCATCAGGCTGGTGCCATCCTGCGCGGCCGTGACTTTGACCGCGCCGCGCGCGTCGAGAATGGTGATGACAAGGGGTTTAAGCTTTTTTTCGATCGCTTTGGCCAGCGCGGCGTCGAGAATTTTGCGGGCGACGTCGAGGGTCAGTTCAGCCATGGATGGTTTCCTTATGACGGGGGCGGGGTTGAGACGGATGCCGCGCGATCGAGGCTCATGGCTAGCACGCGCGCGGCGTGCAGGGCAGGGCGCTCGGCGCCATCCTTGATCTGGTGCCGGCACGAGGTGCCGTCGGCGACCACAAGCGTTGCCTGATCGGCGCGGCGGACGGCGGGCAGGAGCGACAATTCGGCCATCTCGATCGACGCCTGATAGGTCTCAGTGCCATAGCCGAACGCGCCGGCCATGCCGCAGCAGCTCGACTCGATGATCTCGACATTGAGATCGGGAATGAGCCGCAGCAATTGCTCGACCGGCTTGAACGCGCCAAAGGACTTCTGGTGGCAGTGACCATGCACGAGAACTTTCGCAGGCATCGCGCCGAGTGGCAGTTTCAGGCGGCCCGCCTGCGCCTCGCGAACCAGGAATTCCTCGAACAGCAGCGCATGCGCGCTGATCGTCTTCGCGGCCTCGTCCGACCGCAACGAAAGCAGCTCGTCGCGCAGCGTCAACAGACAGCTCGGCTCTAGCCCAATGATCGGGACGCCGCGCGCGGCGAAGGGTGCATAGGTTGCGACCAGCCGATCGAGCTCAGCGCGAGCGTTGTCCACGAGGCCGGCGGAGAGATAGGTGCGCCCGCAACAGAGCGGCCTGCCGCCATTCGCGGGCTTCGGGATATGTACGCGATATCCACCTTCGACCAGCACGCGCAGCGCCGCATCGAGATTTTCCCGCTCGTAGATGCGGTTGAAGGTGTCGGCGAACAGCACGACCTCGCGGCCGTCCGTGGAGCCGACCGCTTCGCTGTCGGAGCGGAACACATCGCGCCGGAACGCCGGCAGCGCGCGCCTGGCGCTGATGCCGGCAAACCGCTCGAACAGTTTTCGCAAGAGCGGGCTGCGGTTGCGCCAATTGACCAGCGGCGCGAAGCGGGAGGCCAGATCGGCATAGGCGGGCAGGTAGCCGACCAGCCGATCCCGCAAGGTAAGCCCGTGCTTGGCGACGCGCGCGGCGAGCACCTCGATCTTCATCTTGGCGATGTCGACGCCGGTTGGACATTCGTGGCGGCAGGCCTTGCAGGACACGCAAAGTTTCAGCGTCTCCGCCATCTCGTCCGATGCCAGCGCCTCCGGCCCGAGCTGGCCGGAGATCGCGAGCCGCAGCGTATTGGCACGGCCGCGCGTGACGTCTTTTTCGTTGCGGGTCGCACGATAGGACGGACACATCACGCCGCCCTCGATCTTGCGGCAGGCGCCGTTGTTGTTGCACATCTCGACCGCGCCCTGGAAACCGCCGCCAGCGCCGGGATAGGCCGACCAGTCGAGCGCGGTCTTCAAGTCACCGATGCGATAATCCGGCGGATAACGAAACAGCGCCCGGTCATCCATCTTGGGCGGATCGACGATCTTGCCGGGATTGAGCACGCGGGTAGGGTCGAAGCGCGCTTTGACCTCCCTGAAATCGGCGACGATGCGCGAGCCGAACATCGCTTCGTGAAATTCCGACCGCACGATGCCGTCGCCATGCTCGCCGGAATGCGAGCCCTTGTATTCGCGCACCATCGCGAAGGCCTCTTCGGCGATGGCGCGCATCGCTTTCACATCCTTCTCGAGCCGCAAGTTCAGCACCGGGCGCACATGCAGGCAGCCTTCGCTCGCATGCGCGTACATGGTGCCGCTTGTGCCGTGCTTGGCGAATACGGCATTGAGCCGCTCGGTGTAATCGGCGAGATGCGGCAGCGGCACCGCGCAGTCCTCGACAAAGGAGACCGGCTTGCCTTCCTGCTTCATCGACATCATGACGTTCAGCCCGGCCGCACGAAAATCGGCGACCGCCGTCTGTAGCGCCGGCTCGGTGATCTCGACCACGCCGCCCCATTTGCGTCTGGGGTTGTTCCAGCCAAAGCCGAGATCGGCCATCAGCTCGGTGAGCTGCTTCAGGCACTTGAGATTCTCGGCCTGATCTTCTTCCGCGAATTCAACCACCAGGATCGCATCGGGATCGCCGCGGACGGCGGCGGCGATGACCGGTTGAAACATCGCGATCTCGCGGCCGAGCGCGATCATGGTGCGATCGACCAGTTCCACTGCAATGGGCCGGAGCTTGACCAGATGCTGGGCGGCATCCATCGCCTCGTAGAAGCTGCCGAAATGGCAGACGCCCAACGCCTTGTTGCGGATGACCGGCCACAGCTTCAGCTCGACCTTGGTGGTGAAGGCAAGCGTGCCCTCGGAGCCGACCAACAGATGCGCCATGTTGTTGGGCGCGTTGCGCGGCACCAGCGCGTCGAGATTGTAGCCGCCGACGCGGCGCTGCACCTTGGGGAATTTGTCCGATATCTCGTCAGCCTCGCGCGCGCCGAGATCGAGCATGTCGCGGAACAGCGCCAATCCGCTGTCAAGCCCGCTTGCAGGTGTATTGCTGCGCGCGAGATCGCGCGGCACCTCGCCGAAATGCAAGCGCGTGCCGTCGGCCAGCGCCGCGTCCATCGACAGCGTGTTGTCGCGCATGGTGCCGTAGCGCAGCGAGCGTCCGCCGCAGGAATTGTTGCCGGCCATGCCGCCGATGGTGGCGCGGGAGGCGGTGGAGACGTCGACTGGAAACCACAGGCCGTGCTTTTTGAGCTGGCGGTTGAGATCGTCGAGCACGATGCCGGGCTCGACCACGCAGATGCGGTTCTCGAGATCGAGCGAGAGGACGCGGTTCAAGTGCTTGGAGACGTCGACGACGATGCCGTCATTGACGGTCTGGCCGCATTGCGAGGTGCCGCCGCCGCGCGCCGTGACGGTCCGTCCCTCGTCGCGGGCGATCTCAAGCGCCCGCAGCGCCTCGTCCATGGTGCGGGGGACGACCACACCGGCCGGCACGATCTGGTAGAACGAGGCATCGGTCGCATAACGGCCCCGGCTGAAGGAATCGAACAAGACGTCGCCGCTGATGTCAGACCGAAGCCGCTGCTCGAGCTTCGACGGGGCGGCAGGCGCGTTCGGCATTTGCGATGATCCTTGCTCGGCCGCCGTCGTGTTTCGTAAGCGGCTGCTGTCGCCATCTTTAATTCATTTATGCCATGAGCCAAATATGTTTTGAATGCAAAATCTAGCCGGCCGCCTTCAATCCAGCCGGCGCTTCCGCCGGCGGGTTGGCGCCATGCTCGGCAAGATAGGCAATCGCCGCCGCGCCCTTGTTGCGCAGGTGCTGGAACAGGATGTCGTTCAGCTCGCCGGCCGCGCGGCGCCTCAGCGCATCGAGAATGGCCTCGTGCTCCCGCATGGCCTCGCTCCAGCGCTCGCGCTTGCGGGCGAAATTGGCGGAAAAGCGCACCCGGCGGATCCGTCCGGCGAGGCTTTCGTAGGTCGCGATCAGTGTCGCGTTCCCGGAGGATTCGACGATGCAGCGGTGGATAAGCTGGTTCATCCGGAAATAGCCCTGCATGTCCTGACGCATGTAGAAACCATACATATCGTGATGAAGTTGCTCGATTTTTGTAATTCCTTCCGCGCCGATGGTCTCGCAGGCGAGCCGGCCGGCGAGACCTTCCAGCCCGCCCATCAGGTCGAACAATTCGCGAATGTCATGCGCGTTCAAAGGGCGCACCCGGGCGCCGCGGCCCGGCAACAGATCGACCAAGCCCTCGGCGGCGAGAACCTTCAGCGCCTCCCGCAGCGGGGTGCGGGAGATCTTCAGCATTTCGCAAAGCTGCCGCTCCGAAATCCGGGCCCCGTCGGCGATATTGCCCTCGACGATGTAGCTCCGAAGCGTTCCCAGGATCTCGTCATGCAGCGAGACGTCGTCGCGTGGCGGGCCAGCTTTCGGCTCGGTTCCGGCCGGCAGGGCGGCTGTCTCATGGGGAATCAGGGATGTCATGGGATGCGACTTTAAGGTTCTGGAGATAGCGCGTCGACAGCTAAACTGAATGCAAAATATACTTGTGGCATTTTGTATTGAATGCAATTGTGCCCCAACCGAGCTCAACGCGCAACGGAGTAGTCCCGTGACCCGTCCCCAAGGCCGCCATTTCCTGCAGATTCCAGGCCCGAGCCCGGTCCCGGACCGGGTCTTGCGGGCGATAGACATGCCCGTCATCGACCACCGCAGCCCCGAATTCGCCGAACTGGGGAAGGCGATCCTCAAAGGCAGCCAGACGATTTTCAAGACCTCCGGGCCGGTGATCATCTTTCCCTCGTCGGGAACCGGCGCTTGGGAGGCCGCGATCGTCAACACGCTGTCGCCGGGCGACAAGGTGCTGATGGTCGAGACCGGCCATTTCGCGACGCTGTGGCGCCAGATGGCGGCGCGCTGGGGGATCGAGGTCGATTTCATGCCCGGCGACTGGCGGCGCGGGGTCGATCCGGCCGCGATCGAAGAGAAGCTCGCGCAGGACAAGGCGCACACCATCAAGGCTGTCATGGTGGTGCATAACGAAACCTCGACCGGCGCCACCAGCCGCATCAGTGAGGTCCGCGCCGCGATCGACCGCACCGGCCATCCGGCTTTGCTGATGGTCGACACCATCTCTTCCCTCGGCTCGGTCGACTACCGCCATGACGAGTGGAAGGTCGACGTCAGCGTGAGCTGTTCGCAAAAGGGTTTCATGCTGCCGCCGGGCCTTGGCTTCAACGCGATTTCGGACAAGGCCCGCGCCGCCGCCAAGACCAACAAGATGCCGCGCTCCTATTGGGATTGGGAGGAGATGCTGAAGCCGAACGCACAAGGCTTCTTCCCCTATACGCCCGCGACCAACCTGCTCTACGGATTGCGCGAAGCCATCGCGATGCTGCTTGAAGAAGGTCTCGATCAGGTTTTCGCCCGCCACCAGCGGCTTGCCGCGGCAACCCGCGCCGCGGTCCATCACTGGGGGCTCGAGGTGCTCTGCCAGGAGCCGAAGGACTATTCGCCGGTGCTCACCGCGGTGATGATGCCGCCGGGCCATGACGCCGATCAGTTCCGCAAGATCGTCGCGGAAAAATACAACATGTCGCTCGGCACGGGCCTGGCAAAAGTCGCGGGCAAGGTGTTCCGCATCGGCCATCTCGGCGAAACCAACGAGCTGATGCTGATGGGCGCCTTGTCCGGCGTGGAGATGGGCCTTGCCGCCGCCGGCGTGCCGCATCGCGCCGGTGGCGTCGAGGCCGCGATGAACCTCTTGGAAGGACGCACGGAATCGAATGCTCCGCCGTCGCTGAAAGCGGTCAAGACCTAAAAGTGGTCGCGACGTGAGGGGCCGGGTCAGCGCGCTGCGCGCGTGCGGGCGGATGCGACTGCAAAAATCACAACAAAAATCACAATAAAACATTCGGGATGGAGAAAAAATGCGGCTTCGTTTCAAGGCCACGCACGTCGTGCTGGGGATGCTTTGCATCATGTACCTGATCACCTATGTCGATCGGGTCAACATCTCGACTGCGGCCAGCGAGATACAGAAAGAGCTGCACCTGAACAACACCGAGCTTGGGTTGGCCTTCTCGGCTTTCGCCTATCCCTATCTGTTGTTTCAGGTCATCGGCGGCTGGGTCGGCGACCGCTTCGGGCCGCGCAAGACGTTGTTCTGGTGCGGCCTGATCTGGGCGGCGGCCACCATCATGACGGGCTTTGTGACCAGCCTCTTGACGCTGTTCATCGCCCGCGTCGCCCTCGGCTTCGGCGAGGGCGCGACCTTCCCGACGGCGACGCGGGCCATGCAGTTCTGGACGCCCGCCAGCCAACGCGGCTTCGCCCAAGGGCTGACCCACGCCTTTGCGCGCCTCGGGAATGCGGTGACGCCGCCACTGATCGCGGCATTGATGGCCTGGCTGACCTGGCGCGGCTCGTTCGTCGCACTCGGATTGGTCAGTCTCGTCTGGGGTGTGATCTGGGCCGTGTATTTCCGCAACGAGCCCAAGGATCATCCCGCAATCACCGAGGACGAACTCGCATCGCTGCCGCCGCGCCCCACCGAGACACGGTCTCAGGTCGCTTCTCAGGTCCCTTGGGGACCACTGGTGCGCCGGATGTGGCCGGTCACGCTGACCTATTTCTGCTATGGCTGGAGCCTGTGGCTGTATCTGAACTGGCTGCCGCTGTTCTTCAAGAACAACTACAGCCTGGACATCAAGAATTCGGCGCTGTTCGCCTCCGGCGTTTTCTTCGCCGGCGTTGTCGGCGACAGCCTCGGAGGAATTCTGTCCGATCGCATTCTGAAGAAGACCGGCAATGTCCGCCTGGCGCGGTTGAGCGTCACGGTCATTGGCTTCGCGGGAGCGCTATTGTCGCTGGTTCCGATCCTGTTCGTTCACGACATCACGGTTGTCGCCTTGTGCCTGTCCGGCGGATTTTTCTTCTCCGAGATCGTCATCGGACCGATGTGGTCGGTGCCGATGGACATCGCTCCGAAATATTCGGGGACGGCCGCGGGGTTGATGAATACCGGCTCGGCGGCGGCGGCGATTGTCTCGCCGCTGGTGGCCGGCTACGTGATCGACGTGACCGGCAACTGGTATCTGCCGTTCCTGATGTCGATGGGATTATTGGTGCTAGGCCTGTTCTGCGCCTTCCTGATGCATCCGGAGACGCCGTTCACGGAAGAGGACGATGTCGGGGCGTCGTCTCGGCGGCCGGCGACCGCGGCATAAGAGCCTTCGGGACTGACGCGTCTGAACCGTAATAAGGGTGATGTCCTAACCAGGAGAATTATCCCGTGACGTGGTAAGCGCCGCTTTGCGCTAGTCGCACGCTTCAGCTAATCTGAAGGGTTCGAAATTCAGTTGGGCGTCTAGGGCCTCGAGTAGCTGTAATGCTCGGGAAACTTCCGCTTTCGGCGCACTGCGCACATGGCCTAACCTGCTGTCGGCTCGACCCGGTAGCGAATGGACCCGAACCGGACACTCGGTCGGGGCGGGGCTACTTAGCTAGATCGGATCAAGGCCGTCATCTATCGTCGCTTAAGTCGGCTTCCCGCTTGGCCAAAGGCTTGACCGCCGCCGGGGTCGGCATAGCCTCCACCGCCATCGTTGGTCTTTACTGAAACTAGCTCGGTCGGATTTCATCACGCCAGTTTAGTTCAGTATGCCCAAGCAAGTGGGAGAATTGTGCCATGCCGAAGCGCTCTTCCATAGGCAAGCGTCGGAGCAAAGCCTTACCCGCCTTAGGGTTTGCCGGCATGTCTCTCTCGATGGCAAGCGGTGCGTGCGCCTCAACTAGCGAAGCGTCGGCGAATACATCACCGCCCTCGCAGAAGCACGAAATCTTTCTTGGTGAGGAGGAAATCTCCGACGTCAGTTTGGCGACGTTCTATGTCTTCGACAAGGAAAATGCTGGACCACCACCGCTCTTCCAAAAACTAAGGCTGGCCGTCGGAGGCGGTGCCGGCTGTGCCTGTAGCTTCGCCTGTGCCTACTGGCCGCAACCTCCGCAGCCTCCAAAGGCAACGCAGCCGACACAGCATCGAAAGAAGAAGCCTCCGCACCGCAGGAACTAAATGGCGTCCGGCACAGCCGCCTCAGTCAAGCTTTGCGCGACAGGCTTACAACGTCCTAGAGTCCTCACCCTCAAAATCGAACTGATGTCTGCTTGTGTGTAGGGTTTCGGATGCTGGCCAGCGACAGCGGCGCGACATACAGCAGTGGCCGGCGTCCGAAAGCCGCCAAGGAAAGAACCCGCGGGGGATCGGGCGCGGAGAATGCCGCGCACTCCGCTATGGGGATAACAAGTCCTGGTAGCTCATCCCGCGGACGGCCGCCTTCGAGGGCTGCGACAGATTGAGGACGAGCGTATGCCTATTCAGTGAACGTGCACGCAAGGCGGTTCGATGACTTTCAACTGCGGTGCTGCATTTCTAGGATAGAAACGCTTGGAACTTTTGCTGCAGCCTTCGCTGCGTTGGAAAGGTAGCACCATGAGGAAGACGTTATTGGCTCTCGCTGCGGCCGCGACTTTGGCCGTTTCCGCAGCCTCGCCCGCTTATGCTGGTCCGCGCACTTATCCCGGACCCGGCGGCTATCCGTACTGGTCGGGCTATGTCGATGCCCCGGTTGGAGACCCGGTCGGCCCCTGCTACTGGCGTACCGAGCGCTTCTGGGACGGTTATGCCTGGCGCGTGCGCCGCGTGCGCATCTGCGGCTGATCAGGTCGCGGCTGTTTCGGTGCCTCGACCGGCGGGCTCGGCGATGTGACGTAGGACACGCGACCCGCGCTGTAAAGCAGTGTCCAACCTGCCTAATCGGGTCCAGCTTCAGCAGGTCGTGGGCCCAGCTGGTGAGGGCGCTCGGCAGGTGCTAATCACCACCAGCCGGATCGAATCCTCGGCCGTCATGATCAACCGATTGTCTGTTTTTGGCACATCGCGAAATTTTTCTGCCATGCAAAACTCGTTCGCTATCGGGGCATGGCGGACATTGAGCGAGCCTCGCCCCTTTCAATCTGGCTGAAGCTACCGACTAGAGCGCGATGAGATCAGGATGAATCGTCATCGCGCTCTAAGCCCTCACGCCATTTGGGGTCTCCACGCAATGACGCCTTCCGTCCGCGCCCGCACTTCGGGCGAGGCCAGACAAGTGGCGACCGCCTCATACCCGGGGGCACAGGGATACGGGGCGACGCTGATCGGGGGGCTGTGATTGGCGGGACAGAAAATGATCGACTCTTCGGCACCCATTGCGGCCAAGTCCAGGATCGCGGAAGAGCGCGTGAGCAGGAAAAACGGGCGCGCGCCAGGCCCGCGGCGGCGTAGGAGGGCGATCAGGGCTTGCTGCGCGGCCTGGTCCAGTCCCTGTTCCACCATGTCGACGACCACGATGGCCGCGCCTTCCGCTTCCAGTCCGACGAGCAGGGCAACCAGGGCCTCTGAGGCCGCTGCACCGTCTTCAATCAGCCAGGCCAAGGTCCTGTCGACCCTGGACTGGAGTGCGGGGTCGGCGTCCAATTGCGCCCGAGCTGCCGCGCCGCCGTGCTCCAATCGATCGAGACCCAAGAAGACCGCGTTAGGCAGAGTTTCGGCGAGACGCTTGGCCAACCGCGTTTTGCCGCTGCCCAACGGGCCGATAATGTAATTCAACGGCCGCACGTCGCGTAGTTCGAACCGTTCGCCGCCCCAAGGCCACGGCAGATCGAAAGCGACGCTGAACTCGGCGGTCGGTCCCAGCAGGCGCACCAGTTCTCCGGCTGTCGGGGACTTGCCCTGCGCGATACCGGCCCGAAGCTCGCGGACCTTCTCAATCGCGCCGGCCAGCTCGCGGATCGAGTGTCGCCTGATGTGCGGCCAGAGCCGGCTCCAAGCCTTGAGGATCATCTCCGAGCACCCGCGCGACCTGGGACAGGCTCAGTCCAAGCGCGCGCAGGGTTACGATCTCAGCGGCTCGGGGCATCTCGTCGGGACCGTAAGCTTGCCAACCGGCCGCAGTGCGGCTGGGTGTTATCAGGCCGTGTTGCTCATAGAGCCGCAACGCCTTTGCGGAGACGCCGAGCCGCTGAGCGGCTACGGAGGGGTTCAGGAATCTGGCGGAAGAGCTCACGAATCACCTCGGTGTTTGCTGACCGCTGCCCTTATCGGGCCGGTCCCCGGGGCCGGGTCAAGCGGGCGTTCGCGCCCTGCTGCAATGCCCCGCTGCCCGGCAGGGGACAAGCCCGCCGATTGACGACGCGGAGCTTGGCACGTCGTTTGC
>WNGJ01025948.1_pt1 | contig 14712 bp, 17 predicted proteins | sample 5400611 | NCBI WGS metagenome assembly WNGJ01 (sample SAMN13153375, study PRJNA577476) | soil metagenome | isolation source: 40 cm soil or saprolite under Garry oak tree replicate 1 | place: USA:California | collected 2016-06-15
CGAGAGGCCGTGGCGTCATCCGCCATTCCAACGACGACGCGTTAATTGGCTGCGGCTGGCGCCCTAGGCGTCGACTACCGCCGGCGCACCATCGGCGGCTGACGTCGCCGCCGCAACAACTTCTCGCTGGGGCGCGGCCTCGCGGTCCGGGCGCGGGCCGAGGAGGTACCAGGTCTCCATCTCGCCCTTGCCCTTCACCGAGACCGTACCCCTGGCCTCACATCGGAACCCGTCCTTGAGCAGCTCGTATGTGGCCCGCGTGATCTGGATGTGACCGGAGGTCCCGTGCGTCTCCATCCTGCTCGCGATGTTCACGGCGTCTCCCCAGAGGTCGTACAGGAAGCGCTTGCGACCGATGACGCCGGCCACCACCGGGCCGGAATTGATGCCGATGCGCAGCTCAAGGCCGAGCTCTCCGACGGCCTCACCTGCCCGCACGGCGTTCAGCATGTCGAGCGCCAGCAGCGCAAGTGCGCGGGCGTGGTCAGCGCGGGGTGTCGGAACCCCGGCCGCGACCATGTAGCAATCGCCGATGGTCTTGATCTTCTCGAGGCCGTACCTCTCGGCGAGGGTGTCGAAGTGGCTGAACAGGTTGTCGAGCATCCCGACCACCTCGGCGGGAGGCAGGTGCTCAGCACGCGGGGTGAAATCGACGACGTCCGCGAAGAGGATCGAGGCCTCGCTGAATTGATCGGCGATGGTCTGCGGCTCCGCCTTCAGCTTTTCGGCGATCGACCTGGGGAGGACGTTGAGCAGCAGATTCTCCGCCCGGTCCTGCGCGCTGCGGAGTGCTGACAGGGCCTCCTGCAGCTGGTTCGCGAACAGGGCCAGCAACGTGAAGACGAGCGTGCCGCCCACCGCGACGTTGAGCGCAAGCATGGTGCTGGTGAACCAGACCGGCACGGAGCTGAGGCTGCCGACCACACCTCCGAGGATGCCCGACCCGAGGAAGACGACCAGGAAGGCGATGTACCAGCGAATTCCCGCTCGCACGCCACCAAAGACGAGCGCCCCCATCGGAGCAAGGATGCCCCACAGGCCAACGCCACCCGACGGGAGGAAGCCGCCCAGCGGGATCATCGAGAGCGTTGGGGCGAACAGGATGTCGATCAGGTTCACGCGCAGCAGGAATGCGAGGTCACGCGTGCGCGCGAAGATGCCGATCGCGCCGAGCAGGATCGCGAAATAGACGAAGGGCACATAGCCGACTGGCGAGCCGAACGCGAGGTAGAGGCTTCCCCACACCACCGAAATGGGGAGGATTAGGACGGAGATGAGCACCAGCAGCGCCTTGCGCTGCCGCGTCTCTTCGTCGTCTGCTGGGTCAGCGCCAATTCGCGCCAGGCGAGCGAGGGCAGCTTCGAACGGCCGGCGAAGCACATGGAGCGCCCTCGATCGCGCATGACCCAAGAGGCAGGTGGCTGGCTTCTTGCGCCTCTAAGCAGGGTAGTCCGAGGCATCGGGCAGGGATCAGGCAGGAAGAACGCAGGAGGAAAGCCATGCCGAAGCTGGTCGTAAGTGAATTCCTGACGCTCGATGGCGTCATGCAGGGACCTGGCGACCCCAACGAGGATCGGAGCGGCGGATTCGAACAAGGAGGCTGGCAGCTGCCCTTCTTCGACGATCTCTTCGGTCGAACCATCATCGATGGCTTTGCCAATTCCAGTGGCCTCCTGCTGGGTCGCAGGACCTACGAGATCTTTGCCGCGTATTGGCCCAATCAGTCTGCAGACGATCCCTTGGCCGGGACGATGAACCGCCTTCCCAAGTACGTGGTGTCCACCACGTTGCGCGAACCTCTTCTATGGCAGAACTCGACGCTGATCAACGCGAGCGTCGAGCACGAGATCGCGAAGCTCAAGGATCAGCCGGGAAAGGAGATCCAGGTCATCGGCAGCGGCGAGCTGGTGCAGACCCTCGCGAGGCACGATCTCGTCGACGAGTATCGGCTCATGATCCATCCTATCGTGCTTGGTCATGGGAAACGCCTCTTCCGCGAAGGACGGACACCCGTCCATCTGCGATTGGTCGACACCAAGCCGACCACGACCGGCGTGCTCCTGCTGACCTACGTGCCGACGACGGAGGTTGCGGCCACGCCCGTGGGTGCGACTTCTGGGGCGTCATCCGGCTCGCAGCGATGAGTAAGGTCGTCGCAAGCATCACAACGTCGCTGGATGGCTACATCACTGGACCGAATGACGGACCCGGCTGCGGCCTGGGCGAGGGCGGGGAGCGGTTGCACTACTGGGTCTTCGGTGGACCATGGTCGTACGACGAGGAACCGAAGGGCGAGGCGACCGGGGTGGACAAGGCATATCTCGACGGGGCGATCGCGAATCTCGGAGCCGTGGTCGGCGGTCGCACAACCTACGAAGCGGCCGAGAAGTGGGGCGGAAGCAATCCGTGGCCTGTCCCGTTCTTCATCGTCACCCATCGGACCGATGAGCAACCAGACGAGGGCTTTACCTTCATCGGAGACCTGAACGAGGCCATCGCGCGGGCGCGGGATGCCGCCGGTGAAAAGGACGTATCGGTCATGGGCGGCGCCGATGTCATCCGTCAGGCGCTGCGCGGTGGCCAGGTCGACGAGCTCAACATCGAGATCGCGCCGCTCGTCCTGGGAGGCGGCAAGCGCCTCTTCGATGGCTTCGACACATCCATCAGCCTCGAGCATATCGGTGTGATGCAGTCTCCGTTCGCCACCCACATCCAGTACCGCGTCCTGCGCGACGCAACGGCAGTCACTTGACCGGGTCTTCGGCCGTCGACGGGTATTTGGCGCGGCTCCCGGCGGACCAGCATGCAGCGCTGGATCGCTTGAGGGCGCAGCTGCGGGTCCTCCTGCCCGAGGCGGTCGAGACGATGAGCTACGGCATGCCAGCCTTCAAGGTGCGCGACCAATCGGTTGTGTGGTTCGCGGGCTGGAAGGCGCACTGCAGCATCTATCCGCTGACCGATTCCTTTCTGCGTTCGCACGCGGACGCCCTGAAAGGGTTCGGCCGCACCAAGGGCAGCCTGCATTTCACGCCCGAAGCTGCGATTCCCGAGCACCTCGTCGAGGAGCTGGTTCGGGCGCGCCTGTCCGAACTCGAGCGGGACTGGACATGACAGTGCTTGATTCTGGTCTCGCCTCGCGATCGGCTCGCGAAGCATTTCGAAGAGGAGCGGGTTGGTGCCGTTGACCGGAGACTATGAACCCAGCAGCGCGAGTTGGGCACGCCGACAGGCAGAGCGGTACGAGGCGACCAACGGCGCGGAGGCCAGGGACCTGCGCGGCCGGCCAATCATCGTGCTGACATCGGTCGGGGCCAGGACCGGCAAGCTGCGTAAGACCGCGCTGATGCGGGTCGAGCACGATGGGACGTACGCGGTCGTAGCGTCCCTTGGTGGCGCGCCCAGGCACCCGGTCTGGTACTACAACCTCAAGGCGCAGTCGCATGTCGAACTGCAGGACGGACCGATCAAGCGCGACTATGAGGCGCGCGAGGTGACCGGCGACGAGAAGGCGCTCTGGTGGGAACGCGCGGTCGAAGCCTGGCCAGATTACGCGCGCTACCAGACCAAGACGGCGCGGCAGATCCCCGTGTTCGTGCTGGAGCCCATCTAACTCACCGGCATGACGCTGAAGGTGAGCTGGCCGCAGGCGCTTGCCTGGCGCCTGCATCGGCAGCACCTGACTCCAGTCACCCGTCGATCGGTTCCCGACGTCGTCCGCCGGTCACTCGAGTGCTATCGGACGGACGGCTGATCAAGACGCTCCGCAGGGGCGTCGCGCGCGGCACGTGGAGGTTGAACGGAGAGGCGCGCATCTCCTGGTTCCGAGAGGCCGGACCCGCGCCACGGGCTGCCCTCGCCGCGGAGGCCGCCCGGCTCTCGTCGATTCTCGACCGTCCCTCGAGACCGACATTCAACCGTCTAGACAGGCCCACAGCCGAAGTCGGCGGTCTTGCCGCCTGACTTGACGAGCGCCCGCCGCCGGTTCATAGTGCGCGCGTTCGCGCAGATATGCGCAGAGATGTGCACGCGGCGTGCGCAGGAAGGAGCGGATCTCCGGTGCTCGTGGGCGAGCGGCGGCGAAAGATCATCGACATCCTGGAGTCGGACGATCGGGCCCAGGTCGGGGAGCTGGCGGCGCGTTTCGGCGTCTCAGAGTCCACGATTCGCCGCGACCTGCAGCTCCTCTCCGAGAATGGGGCGGTCGAACGCACCCACGGTGGAGTCCTGCCGCCCAGCCGCTTCGAGCCCTCATTCGGACAGAAGGAGACGGAGAACCGCGCGCAGAAACGCGCGATCGCGCGCTTTGCGGCCGGGCTCGTCCGACCAGGTCATACGGTCTTCCTCGATGGCGGAACGACGACCCTCGAGCTCGCCCGGATCCTGCGCTCGCGCACCGACATCACCGTCGCCTCCAACTCGGTCCCGATCGCCGTCGAGCTCGCCAATCACCCCCGGCTGATCCTGACCGGAGGATCGGTCAAGGAGTCGACCCTGGCGCTGGTGGGGCCCATCGCGGAACGCTCGATTGAACAGATGCACGTCGACATCGCCTTCATCGGCATGAATGGCGTGTCTGCGACCTCCGGCTTCACCACGCCCACCTGGGAGGAAGCCGCGACGAAGGAGCGGATGATCCGCGCGGGTCGAGTTGCCGTCGTCGTGGCCGACAGCAGCAAGCTCGGATTCGCGACCTTCGCCCACGTCGCCCGTCTCGACGAGGTGGATCTGCTCATCACCGATGAGGCGGCGTCGCCCTCCGAGGTCGATGCGCTGCGCTCCGCCGGCCTCGAGGTCCGCATCGCCTCCGAAGGTCGCCAGGCGATCGCCTGATGCGCCGCATCGTCACCGTCACCCTCAACCCGGCGATCGACCGCACGGTCTGGGTTGACGCGCTCGTTCCCGGGACCACCATCCGTACCGCCGACACGCACGCGAGGATCGGGGGCAAGGGCATCAACGTCGCGCGGGGAGTCGCGCGCATCGGCAAACCGGTCATCGCGCTGGGCCTCGCGGGCGAAGACCAGGCAACCCCGATCGAGCGGTACCTCGACTCGCTCGGCGTCCCGTCTCGCTTCATCCGCACCCCTGGCGAGACGCGGACCAACCTCAAGATCATCGAGCAGGCCAATGGGCGGCTGACCGAGATCAACGGGAGCGGCGCCGAGGTCAGCACCCATGAGGTTGATGCACTCCAGCTCGAGCTCCTATCGGTCGTGGACCAGGGTGACGTCGGGGTCGTCGTCCTCGCGGGAAGCCTGCCGATCGGCGTGGACCCATCGGTCTATGCACGCTGGACGGAGCTCCTGCGCAGCAGGCATTCGAACGTGCGCGTCCTCGCCGATGCCAGCGACGAGGCGCTGGAGCAGGTCGCGCGAGCTCGACCCTTCTTACTCAAGCCGAATCGGGTCGAGGCGATAGCGCTGACGGGCAGACGCATCGAGACCGATGCCGACGCAGCCGACGCGGTGAAGGAGATCGTCGCGCTTGGCGTTCGGGGCGTGCTGCTCTCGCTCGGATCGGCGGGGGCCGTGGCCGCGTGGGTGAGCGCGGTCGAGCGGCTGCCATCGAGCCCGATTTCGGTCCCGCCCGGGCAGCTGCAGACCACGGTCGGGGCGGGTGACGCCATGGTGGCGCGCATCGCGGTCGAGCTCGCGAAGCTCGATGGGGCAGATATCCAGCAGGAAGCCTTCTTTGCCATGTGCCGCTTGGCGGTGGCGGAAGCGGAGGCGCAGATCAGCGGGGTCGTGGTCCCGCCGCAGCCATCCGCCGTCTCCTCCGGCTATCCAGAGATATTGCCGGCGGACAACGAAGGGCGCGGAGCGGTGCCGATGACCGACGGCTGATCAGCGCTCCTGCGAATCAATCAGGCACCGAGGAGGAACAACTGATGACGGCGTCTTCTCTCCCATTCGCCACTCCGACCGCCGGATCGGGGTGGCAGGCAAGAGTTCAGCGATTCGGCGGCTTTCTTGCCGGCATGGTCATGCCCAACATCGGCGCGTTCATCGCCTGGGGCCTGATCACCGCCCTCTTCATTCCAACGGGTTGGATTCCCAACAAGACGCTCGCTCAGCTGGTGGGCCCGATCATCACCTACCTGCTGCCAATCCTGATCGGCTACACCGGCGGCCGGTTGGTGCATGGCGACCGGGGCGCGGTCATCGGTGCGATCGCTACGGCCGGCGTGGTCGTGGGCAGCTCGGTCCCGATGTTCCTTGGTGCCATGATCATGGGACCGCTCGCCGCCTGGCTCCTCAAGCAGTTCGATCGCGCGACGCAGGATCGCGTGGCGGTCGGGTTCGAGATGCTGGTCGCGAACTTCTCGCTCGGCATCCTTGGCGCGGTGTTGGCCGTCCTAGGGCTGCTCGCGATCGGACCGGTGGTCGATGGCCTGTCGACCTTCCTGCGGACCGTGGTCGAGGGCACCGTTAAGGCGGGCGTGCTGCCGCTCGTCTCGATCTTCATCGAGCCGGGGAAGGTCCTCTTCCTGAACAACGCAATCAACCATGGCGTGCTCGACACCATCGGCGTGCAGCAGGTGACTCAGCAGGGCAAGTCGCTGATGTTCATGCTCGAGACCAACCCGGGCCCCGGGCTCGGGCTGCTGCTTGCGTATTGGGCGTTCGGCCCGCGGGGGCTCCGTGCATCCGCGCCGGGCGCGATCATCATCCACTTCTTCGGTGGCATCCACGAGATCTACTTCCCGTATGTGCTGGTGCGGCCGATCCTGATCGTGGCCATGATCCTGGGCGGCGCCTCGGGGATCGCGACCTTCGTCGCCACGAGTGGCGGCCTGGTGGCCTCGCCCTCGCCGGGAAGCATCTTTGCCGAGCTCGCCATGACCCCGCCCGGCGGCATCTTCTCGACGCTGGCCGGCATCACCGTTGGCTGCATCGTGACCTTTGCGGTCGCCGCGGCCCTGCTGCGCGCCACCGTCCACGAAACGGCTGCCGATGACGTCAGCCAGCCGGTCTCCGAGCCGGCCGGAACTGCCGCATGAGCAGCATCGCGGCGGCGGACGTCCACAAGATCGTGCTGGCCTGCGAGGCCGGCATGGGCAGCAGCGCTCTGGTCGTGTCCCAGCTGAAAAAGCAGCTCAAGGACCTACCAGTGACGGTCGAGCACACGTCCGTGTCGAGAATCCCGGCCGACGCGGACCTGGTGATCGTTCATCGCTCGCTCGCGGAGCGTGCGAGGCAGGTCGCGCCGGGACACCCGGTGGTGGCCTTCGACGTGTTCATCGGCGATCCGGTATTCGCCCGGGTCGCCGACGCGCTGCGTTCCGGCACGGCGATCGAGACGTAGGGCAGGCATGGACGTCCTGCCGCGCGAAGCCATACGCCTCGGGTTGTCGGCGGGTTCCAAGGGGGATGCGATCCTGGCCGCGGGTCGCATCCTCGAGGACCTCGGCGCCGTGGACATCGGCTACGCGGATGCCATGCTCGAACGCGAGCGCGGCATGTCAACGTCGGTGGGGGAAGGGTTTGCGATACCCCACGGCACGGACGAGAGCCGGGAGCTCATCCACCGGACTGCCCTGTCGTTCGCCCAATTCCCAGCGGGCGTCGACTGGGGTGAAGACCGTGTCTACGTGTGCATCGGCATCGCCGCTCGTGACGACGCGCATCTCGAAATTCTCGCGAGCCTGGCCAACATTCTGATCGAGCCAGACCAAGCTAGCCTGCTGCGAGAGGCGACGGAGCCCGACGTCGTTCTCGCGGTCCTGGCGCCGGCATTGCAAGAGCCACCCCGAGAGTCCAAGGAGACAAGCCATCCAGACAGCACGCCTGCACGCGCCGGGTGACCTCCGGCTCGAGCCACTTCCCGATCCGCACGCTGGCCCGGGTGACCTGGTCATCCGCGTCCTTGCCTGCGGAACGTGCGGCACGGACGTCAAGATCTATCACTACGGCCACGCCAACATCACCTTGCCCCGCGTCATGGGACACGAGGTCGCCGGCGAGATCGTCGAGGTCGGAGCTGGCGTCGATGCGTGGAGCGTGGGCGATCGCGTTCAGGTCATCGCAGCCATTCCGGATGGCGAATGCTTCCAGTGCCGCCGCGGGTTCCAGACCGTGTGCGAGCACCTTGAATCCATCGGCTACCACTACGACGGCGGATTCGCCGAATTCATGCGTGTTCCCGCCAAGGTCCTCGCGGTGGATGGCCTCAACCGCATCCCCGAGCACGTCGAGGCTGCGGAAGCGGCGGTCTCCGAGCCACTGGCGTGCGTGTTGAACGGCCAGGAGCTAGCCGACGTCCACCAGGGCGATTCGGTCGTCGTGGTCGGAGCCGGCCCCATCGGATGCCTGCACGTGCGCCTCGCGAGGGCGCGCGGCGCAGCTCAGGTGATGCTGATCGACGTCAACCCGTCACGCCTCGAGCTCGCCTCCCGGGTCCAACCCGATGCGCTGATCGACGGCTCGAGCACGGATCCGATCGCCGCGGTCCTCGACCTGACCGAGGGCCGCGGCGCGGACGTGGTCATCACCGCGGCGGCCTCGAAGCCGGCGCAGGAGCAGGCCCTGTCGATGGCGATGCCCCGCGGTCGGGTGAGCCTGTTCGGAGGGCTGCCGAAGGATGATCCGATCATCCGCAGCGACTCCAATCTGATCCATTACCGCGAGCTGGTCGTGGTCGGCGCCTACGGATCCGCACAATCAGTCTGGCTGACCACCGCCGGCCGCTTCCAGGGGGAAACGGCCACCGCGTGTTACGACGCGTGAGCGTATCGACCAACGAGACCCGTTCGCGGCGCCTTCGTTGGTCCGAGCGTTACGGCGCGTGAGCACCACGACCAACGAAGCGCCTCATCGGGCAGATGTTTGGTCGTTAGGCTCACCAGACGTAACACCCAGCGCCCCGGGCGCCTGGCCGTGTGCGCGGTGTGCAGCGGAGATCTCCAACGGTCCAGTGAGCGTCCCGCCAGGCCCTTCAAACCAGGCCTCATTGGCGGTCCTGTGCGCGGCCACCCGCAAACGGCTTCTAAAGGCGGTTGCAGCCGCCTCGGTCTTGTCCCGTTGGACGGTGGGAGACTCCAGCGTCACATTGGGGGGCTTGGCGCCGGCGAGGGTCAGCGGCCCGCCGCGGAACCGATCGGCTCCTCGTACGCCCGCCGAAGCTCCGCCTCGTCGAGCTTGCCCATCTTCAGCATCGCGGCCATGACGCGCTGTGACTTCACTGGATCTGGGTCGCTCAGCATCTCGCCGAGCGCCACCGGCACGATCTGCCACGAGAGGCCGTATCGGTCCTTCAGCCAGCCGCACGGCCCGGGCTCACCTCCGGCGCCCAGCTTCTCCCACAGCCCGTCGACCTCCTGCTGAGTCCGGCAGTTGACCAGCAGCGAGGTTGCCTCCGTGAACCTGAACTCCGGCCCGCCGTTGAGGGCGTTGAAGCCCTGCCCGTCGAGCTCGAAATCGACGGCCATGACCATACCCTCCGGTCGAGGGCCGGCCGAGCCGTAGCGGGATAGCTGGGTGATCTTCGAGTTGGGGAAGATCGAGCAATAGAACTTGGCTGCCTCCTCCGCCTGCTCGTCGAACCAGAGCGAGGTGACGATCTTCTGCATGTGGGTTCTCCTGGTTTTGCGGAGGTTCTCGACAGTGCTCACATGCCGGGCTTTTCCTGGACCGCCCAGTTGTTGCCGTCGGGGTCGGTGAAGAAGAAGAAGGTGTTCCACGGCCCTCCCGGGCCATCGGCCCAAACGCCGTCCTCGATATGCTGGATCTTGCTCACCTCGACACCTCGTCCGGCCAGCTCGCCATGGGCTGCCTCCGCGTCCGCTACGACCAGCTGCAGGCCGGGCGTGAGGCCGGTGCCGATGGTGACCGAGCACGCCGAGCCCTGCGGCGTCAGCTGCACGTTGCGGAAGCTCTCGCCCATGCGGTTATCGACGTCCACGTTGAAACCGAGCTTGTCACTGTAGAACTCCTTGGACCGATCCACGTCCGTGACGGGGATCACGACCACCTCAAGCTTCCAGTCCACCGATCCAGCCTCCTTGTATTTGCGTTTCAGGCGACGGGGACGAGCTTCGCGATCAGCTCGTCAAGTCGCTCGAATCCTTCGTTCAGACCCTCCGTCATTCCCGCGGCGATCATCGCATCGCGAGCCTCGACCGACTGGTGGACGGAATTGATGCGGGCGATCGTTCGCCCCTCACGGTCTTCCAGCGCCAGCGTGTCGAGGGAGACGTGCCCCGGAGCGCCCTCGTACTCGAAGGTCTGCACGAGTGCGTCAAGACTCGGCGCGCCATGGAAAACGCCGTGGAAGCCGTGCTCGGTGCCATCCGGTTCGAACTGGACGTAACGCCAGGTGCCGCCGTCGCGAAGGTCGAAGCGATCGACCTGCATCGTCAGCCGGCGCGGCCCGAGCCACTGGACCATCAGCTGTGGTTCAGTGAAGGCCCTGAAGACCAGGTCAGGCGGAGCGTTGAACTCCCGGGTGATGAGGATCTGCTGCGTTCCGGGCTGAGCGCTGATTTCCGCCTTGCTCATCTCGACTCCTTCCTTACCCGCTTTGGCGACCTTAGTGATGCCTTCTTCGTGCCCGTCTTGGCGTCGAGATGCGCGCTTTGGAAGTTCTCGAGGAGCACGTCGAGCTGCTCGAACCGCTCCTCCCAATACTGCCGATAGCGCGCCAGCCAGTCCGTGGCCTCTTTAAGCGGTTCTGCCTCGAGGTGACTCATACGCGCGGTCGCGCGCCTCCGCCGCGAGATCAGCCCGGCCTTCTCGAGAACCTTGAGATGGCGGGAGATCGCAGGTTGAGAGACCGCGAACGGCGCACTCAGTTCGCTGACGTTCGCGTCGCCGGCCGCCAGCCTCGTCAGGATCGCGCGTCGTGTGGGGTCCGCGAGGGCTCCAAACACCGAGTCCAATCGGTCCTGTCGTTCCATAACTAGTACCTTTTAGAACTGAGTAGTTAATGATGCCTTGCGGATGGACGGTGTGTCAAGTGAGCTGCGGTCCTTCAGAGCGGATGGGGCCGGGCGGGCTGACGAGCGGGACGCGAGGATCCGGCACCATCGCGGACCACTGCTCACGGATTGCGTCGAGGTCAGGATCATACGAACAGGCCATCGTCCGGCGATCTCCGGCGAGGGCATTCAGGTAGTACGCATCGTCGCCATGGATCGCCACGAACGGGTGGTAGCCATCCGGGATGAGCACCAGCTCCCCGTCATGCACGGCCCACAGCGCGTCCCGGGTTCGGTCGCGCCGGTAGAGGCGCTGGATACCCCAGGCTTCGGGCCGTCGGAACGCGTAGAAGTAGATCTCCTCCAACACTGCCTCGCTCGGCATGGCGTCGGTGTCGTGCTTGTGTGGCGGCCAGCTCGACCAGTTTCCTGACGGTGTGTAGACCTCCACCAGCTCGAGGCGATCCGCGGGGAAGTCCGGCGAGATGATGTGGTTGACCTGGCGTGTGGCATTGCCGGCTCCCCGGACCTCGACCTCCACCTGTGCCGGACCGATGACGACCGGCTCGCCCGGCACGGCGTGGCGGCCGGAGGCCGGCGCGCTGGCCACGGCGACACGCGCCGGGTCGAGCGCCCGGACCATGCCCAGGTGGCCGGGCGGGAGGTAGGCGGCCCAGGGAAGCCCATCCCAGACCGATGCCCTGCCTGGGAGCTCGAGGCTCCCGCCGCGATCGAGCTCGACCTGAACCCCGCCCGCGAGGGTCACGATGGCGGTCTCCTCGGCCTCGCCCCCGACTCGCACCTTTTCGTCCCGCTTCATCGCGTGCGCGCGGAAGGTGAGATAGCGCCACTCAGCGTCCGCCGGCGTCACCGAAACGGTCCCGGCGACGCCGGGCCGCAGTCGGAGCTGATCGGCTGAAAGGTCGTTGGGTGGAGCGGAGCGGGGGAGCGGCGAGTCGCTTCTCACGTACGTTTCAGATCGGGATTCGGCAAGAGGGCGTCGGTCACCAGGTGCAGAAGCTCGTGATACGAGCCGACGAACGCGCGCAGTGTGCGGACGGAAGGCCCAAAGGAGTCGAACTCGCCCGGGCTGAGGCCGTCAGGCTGGTAGGCGCGCTCGAAGTCCGGGAAGTGGCGACGCAGCTCGTCGATGATGCGCTGGTCGACGGCATCGTCCATGCGGGGTCGCACCTCGACGTCCGACGCGTTGAAGCGCCGCTGCCAGACCGACGGCAGCGTCACGATCACGTCGCCCCCGATCAGCTCCGACCAGTGCAGGTGATGGCGGATCGCGGCTCCCAGCAAGCGTGCTCGATAACCTCGTTCCTGGAAGAGTTGGTAGGCACGCTTGAAGACCGCGACGCCGGACCAGGGCAGTGCCGCCGGGTCGGCGACGATGCCGTCCCGCTCGGTCAGCACGCGCAGCCAGTCCTCGAGGCGTCCCATCATCATCGTCACGACCGGCCCCATGCGATCGGTCGGCAGGCCATCGGCTGCTCGGCGCAGCAGTCCCCGCTCCACTGCCTCGGCAGCGGCAATCGCCTGCGCCACGCTAAAGCTGACCGTCGCGTTGATGCTAACCCCGCGCGCCGTCGCCTCCTCCATCCCTTCAATCCCGGCCGCTGTGGCGGGGAATTTGACGATGACGTTCGGCGCCAGGTCCGCTAACCGAAGCGCCTGCGCGACCATGCCCTCCTTCGAGCGGAAGAGAGTGGGATCGGTCTGGATCGAGAGGCGGCCCTGGCGACCCTCTTGCGCCTCGAACGCCGGCATGAGTAGCTTTGCTCCGCGGACGCTCATCTCCTCGACGATTGCCCATGCCACGTCGAATTCCGTCCAGGCGGATTGCTCGAGAGCCAGGGCTCGGCTTCGGTCCGCCCAGTGCGCCGGGTCCTTCTTCCAGTTGTCGACCACGATCGTGGGGTTGGCGGTTGCGCCGACCGCGCCAAAGGCGATGGCGTACTCCAGCTCGTCGACCGCGCACGAGTCGTTCCAGATGTCCGTCGCGCTCTCGGCGACGGTTCGGCCCAGCGGGCTCTGCTGCAGCGTCTGCATGCCTGGCCTCCCGAGAGGGGCGGTACGGCCCATCATTTGCGAGACCCAAATCGTAGCGCGCAATCCGCATCAGCCGAGTCGCCGCGGCCGCCTATTCCCATTGCGACGCGCGCCTGATATCCTCGGCGCCGCCTTTCGTGTAAACGTTTGCCGTCTGCGGCTCGTTCGCCGCTGAGGTATTCGAACGTGGCCATTCAGGACCCCGAGTCGCCGGTGGCTATGCAGGCTGGTGGCGCGACCCAACGCCTCTCTGGTGCGCAAATGGTCGTCGAGTACCTGGTGCGCCAGGGTGTTCCCTACGCGGTGGGCATTCCCGGCCACGGATCCTGGGTCCTGACCGACGCCCTGCTCGATCGGACCGAGGCGATCCGCACCCTCCAGGTCATGCACGAGCAGTCCGCCGTGCACCTTGCCGATGGTTTCTATCGCGTCTCGGGGCTCCCGCTGCTGGCGTTCACGAGCATCGGTCCGGGCGCGACCAACACGGTCGTCGGCATGGCGACGGCCTACGTGGACAGCACGGCGGTGATGCTCATGACCGGCTCGGCGCACACCTACATGCGAGGCCGCGCGCTCCTCCAGGAGGTCGAGCGGCGGCACGTAGCGGACAATGCCCGGATCTTCGAGCCCGTCGTCAAGGAGTGGTGGACGCCCTCCCGCGTCGACGAGCTGCCGTTCGTGCTGCATCGGGCCTGGAATCAGATGCGATCTGGCCGTCCCGGGCCGGTCCTGCTGGACCTGCCCATGGACGTGCAGGCGGAGTCCGCGGAGGTGCAGATGCCTCTACCCGAGCAGCGCGAGGCGCGATCCGGGCCCCGGCCCGCCACCGCGGACGTCGAGCGGGCTGCGGGCCTGCTCCGGGGGGCGCGGCGACCGGTGATCGTCGCAGGCGGCGGGGTCATCACCGCAAACGCGGGAACAGAGCTGACGGCGCTCGCGGAGCGCCTCGGCGCGCCGGTCGTCACGACGTGGATGGGCAAAGGGGCCATCGACGAGACGCACGAGCTCGCCGCCCAGACCATTGGCGACACCGGGTCGACCTGTGGCAACGGCCTCGCCTCGGAGGCCGACGTGATCCTGTCCGTTGGCTGCCGCTTCACCGATTGGTCGGCCTCCTCGTACAGGCGGGGAATCACCTTCGCCATACCGCCGACCACGCTCATCCAGGCGGACGTCGATCCGCGCGAGATCGGGAAGAACTACCCGGCCACCGTTTCGCTGCTGGGGGATGGCCACGCGACCCTGACCGACCTGCTGGAAGCGCTGGGCCAGGCGGCGGACGGATCGGCCTACAGACAGAGCCCCTACTTCGAGGAGGTTCAGCAGCGCAAGCGAGCCTGGTTCGAGCAAGTCGAGGTTCTCTACCGGAGCGACGCGCGGCCCATGACCATGGCGCGCGCCGTTCGCGAGATCCAGGCCGCCACCCGTCCCGATGCGATCGTGGTCACCGGAGCCGGCCTTCCGCAGGGGATGGTCAAGCAGCGCTGGGTCACACGGCGACCCCGCACTCACATCACCTCCGGCGGCTTTTCGACCATGGGTTTCAGTCTCCCTGCGGCGATCGGCGCGCAGCTCGCCGCGCCGGACCAGCAGGTGGTGGCCATCTGCGGGGATGGCGACTTCCTGCAGACCATGCAGGAGCTGGCGACCCTCGCGATGCTCGGGGTGCCGGTCTGCGTGGTGGTGCTCGACAACTCCGGCTGGATCAGCATCAAGGGCGGTCAGCAGACATTCTTCGGGCG
>WNGJ01004372.1_pt1 | contig 14705 bp, 10 predicted proteins | sample 5400611 | NCBI WGS metagenome assembly WNGJ01 (sample SAMN13153375, study PRJNA577476) | soil metagenome | isolation source: 40 cm soil or saprolite under Garry oak tree replicate 1 | place: USA:California | collected 2016-06-15
GACGCCGCCTCGGCCAGGCCAAGCGCAGCGAGGAGCTCGACGGCACCGCCGCCAACCAGTGGCAGCCGGCCCAGGTCACCATCAAGCCGGGCGGGACGGTGACGTTCAGGACCGCCGGCGGGCAGACCCACCCGGTCGGGTCCGGCCAGGCGCCGCCCGGGACAAGCAGTTCGACGCCTCCAACTGCCAGCCCCGCACCTGACCAAGCTTCGCTGGCAAGCTCCGCAGCCCTGCCCCACACGCCGGCCGACCGGCCTCACCCGGCCCAACTCTGGCCGTTGCCGCCACGCCAACCCGTACGCCCGCATCTACGGCGATCCCTACGCACGCCACCCACCTACCCCTCCCCGCCGGACGGCGGCATCACCGCTGGTAGAGCCCGTGGGGTGCCAGAAGTCGGATCTTCAGGCTGCTGGCTCATATTCATGGATCAGTCCACCGAGTAGGTCACGCCGACGCAACCCGCCAAAGATCGGTCCGCTCCTCGGTTCCACAACCACCGGCGCCACGGGCGGGATGTGACCAAGGCCGCGGTGCGGGCGGTGCCGATTGTAGTGCTCGACATAGGTCCGCAGGACGCAGACAAGCTGCCGGCAGCCGACGATGAGCAGCTGGTCAAGACACTCTCGACGCACGGTACCGACCCACCGTTCGGCGACGGCGTTGGCGTTGGGCGCCTGCACCGGTGTGAGGATGATCTCGCCCCGGTCGAGCGCCAGACATCATCGAACGCCCTGGTGAACTTGGCGTCCCGGTCGCGGATCAGGAACTTGAACGCGGTGGCCTGGTCGCCGAGGACGGCGACGAGGTTGCGGGCCTGCTGAGCGACCCACCACCCAGTCGGGTGAGCGGTGACGCCGGCCAAGTGCACCCGTCGGCTTGCGAGTTCGATGACGAACAGCACATACACCCGCTGCAGGAAGACCGTGTCGACGGTGAAGAAGTCACACGCCAGGATCCCGGCGGCCTGCTGACGCAGGAACGACCGCCAGCCCGTTGGAGCGCGTCGGGGTGCCGGGTCAAGACGGTGGGCGCGCAGCACCCGCCTGATCGAGCTGGCCGACACCCGGACGCCAAGGCGCAACAGCTCGCCGTGGATCCGCTGGTAGCCCCACCGCGGATTCTCGCGGGCAAGCCGCACGACCAACTGCTGCACCTCGTCGGATATCGCAGGCCGTCCGTTGCGTGTGGTCGGGTAGGTCCAGCGCTTGCGCACCATGTTCCGGTGCCAGCGCAGCAGGGTCTCGGGCCGTATCAGGAACACCGACCAGCGCGCCCTTGGGAGCAGACGGCTCAGCGCCGCGAGCAGCGCACGGTCGTCTGGCTGCAGGCGGGGCCGTGGATGCTGGCGGCGCAGTACCGCAAGCTCGTGGCGCAGCACCAGGATCTCGATCTCCTTGGCCTCCCCCGACCGAAAGCAAAGCAGGACCAGCTCGAGGCTACGGCGCAGCGCCAGGTAGATGAACGACCAGATCACGCCGACACCTCCGCCGACGAAGACGAGCAAGCGAAGGCGCATCGTAACCCGTCATCAGGCGATAGCTGCTGGTCACGGCCACGATCGACTTTCTGGCACCCCACGGGCGAACGGCTTCCCGGGACCGGATGGGGCCGCGGCGGGAAGCCGCGCGAATTGATGCTGCAGCAGCCGCACGTCCCGGTGCAGGAAGCATCACAGACGGCAAGGTAATCAAGTGGGGAACCCTTACCTCCTTATCTGAACTGTCGCATCGAGCTCGAGCCGGCCGCCGGACTCGCGCCGGAGGGCGTCGCGCAGGGCGTCGCGGGTGGTAAAGCCGAGCGCCAGCGACGCGTCGTTGACAAGCTGACCCTGGGCGTCGGTGCTGGCGTGGAGCCGCTGGGTGATGCAGCCGCCCGGGAACAGGTACCAGCGGCTGGCCGCGTACCCGGCGCCGGCGCGCTCGACCCGCTGGAAGAGCCGGGTCCCGGGCTGGGCGGAGGTGGGCTGCTCCTGCACGCCGGTGACGTCGCATGAGCCGGTGAGCGCCACGTCGATGGCGCTGGCACCGGCCCGGTCGCCATCCAGCAGGAACCGGGACCTTCCGTTGCCGACCTGCACATCGCCGAGCGACCAGCCGGCCGGGAGGGCCTCCACGCAGGGCACCAGCGAGGCGGTGGGCACCGACTGGGCCATGAGCACCAGCGGCTCGTGAGCCGCGCACCGCAGATCTCCCGCGAGGATCGGCGCGTTGACAATGCCCTCGTCGCGGACGAGGAGGCTCCATGCGTTGTCGACGAGGACGACGGTGAGCAGCAGCACGAGCGCTGCGAGCCCGACCCGGCGGGCGTTCCAGCGCTGCATTGTGATCGGGCGGGGCCGCTCGGGCAGGAACCTGAGGAACTCGGCGTGCAGGTCGCGCCCTTGCGCACGCATGAGGCGGCGCAGCTGCGACGGCATGGCCAGGCCGCGGGTGGCCGCGAACGCCTCGCTGATCTCTTCCACCGTGAAGAGCCGGAGCGCGCGCTGGTAGACCCGCTCCGGGCTGGAGCGTAGCGCCAGGCACAGCATCATGTTCGCGAGGTCGACCGCCTGGCGCCACGGGCTGGGGCGCATCTCGGTGAAGAACACGTCGATGAGCAGCACCCGGCCGTCGCGGACCAGCAGGTTGGCCGGCTTGATGTCGCGGTGGGCCAGGCCCGCGTCCCACAGCTGGCGGACGATCCCAAGGCCGTCGTCGATCACGCCGTCAGTGACCTCTGCCTCGCTCAGCTCCCTTGCCCCCTCGAAGAACTCGGTGACCAGCAGGTACTCCCGGTCGGGGGTCAGCTCCACAAAGCCGTACGGCTGCGGTGTCGGCAGCCCGGCTAGGTGCAGCTTGTGCGCCGCGTAGTCCTCCTGCTGCACCAGCCGGCGGACCGAGTTGAACGCCTTCTCGTCCTCGAGGCGGCCGTACAAAAGCTCCCGGCCGAGCTTGTACCAGCGATCCGAGCGCAGATGGCTCTTGGCGTACAGCTTGCCGAACAGCCACGTGCCGGGGTCGCCCTTGAGCTTGATGCGCAGCGGCGTGGAGCCGGCCGAGCCAGCCAGCCCGAAGGGCTCGACCTCCTCGACGACCAGGCCGAGCTGATCTTGGAGGGCACGGCGGATCGCCTCGCCCCGGGCTCCGCTAACGTCCAGGTGCGCGGTCCGGCCCCGCCGGTAGCGGATCGGGAAGACCTCGTTGGGGGTGAGCAGCCGGTAGGCGAGCAACGGAATCGTGACGCCGAGGATAGCGCCAAGGAGCACGTCGGTCGGTGCGTCGACGCCGAGGTAGACCCGTGCGACGCCGAACAGGGCGACGATCCCGGTCAGGACCCACTTGCCGGCCTGTCGCCAGCGGCCCTCCGGCACCAGGGAGTAGAGCGCGCTGACCAGGCTCGCGGCGAGGATGGCGACCTCGATTGACGGCAGCGCATACCCGTTCCAGCTTCCCTGGATGACGACCCCGAACGGCCGGGGCCGCTTGAGCGCCGCTGACAGGAAGACGGCCAGAAAGAACATCGATTCGACGGCGACGACATAGACGATCAGGTGACGCAAACGCCTGAACACCAGCAGCGGGACGACGATGCACCAGGCCAGGAGCTTGGTCGTCCCCCAGCCCCCAGGAACGCCGCGTCCCCCATCGCACGGGTGAGCCACGGGCTACGCAGGCCGGCGAGCCACCGCACCACCCGGTCGTCGGCGGCGGTCAACGCTACGGCGGCATGGTGCCGGCTGGCAGCGAAGGTGACGACGGACAGCACGACGAGCACGACAGCGCCCAGCAGCCACCCGACGCCGGTGGTCTCAAGGTGGCGGGGCAGCGGCGGCGGTTCGCCGGATGGACGCCGCCGGCGCCGCGAAGGGCGGACGCTCGCTGCGACCCTGACCCGATCGTCGGTAGCCTGCGTCGTCTGGGCTGGGGTCGTTTCCATGACGCCTCCCGGCCGGGCGCTGGCATTGCTCGCCGTCGTGCGCCTCGACTGGCATTCTCCGGCTCGGACGCTACTCGCGTACAGCCCCGGGGTCCTGCCATCCTGCGACTCAAGGGCTGGCCACGTTCAAGTCAAATCGCCACGCGCAGTAATGCGCTCTCCGACCGCTGTGCGGCCTGACCTACCAGGGTGGAGAGGGAGCACGAACCAGCAAAGAAGCTGGTCAGAGTGGTCGACACCGACCGACCGGGGAATCAACGCTCAGACCTCACCTTAATCCTCCAGCCGCATTGTCTTTCGTATCGGGGAGTAGTGTCCGCGTCGAGTGCGGTCTTGGTGGCGCCGGCCCTCGTGACCAGGCCAGCATGAAGCCAGACTCGGGCCGGCCGGCCAGATGAGCCCGACCCGCTCTATCCCCCATCCCAAGACGCCCCGTCCGGTCTCGCACGTCGGAACGCTGCTGGTAACGGTCAGGTAACGCTGCTTGGATATGCTGGAACTGACAACACGTTGGTGACCCACGTGGTGACCTGCCCGGATGTCGCGGGCACGGCGCCGGCGCCTCTCCCAGTAGCGACTCGCCTCATCCCCGCCCGCTTGAGGAGATGCCCACGATGGGCCTGCACCCTCGGCAGTCATCGGTCGCGGCGGCCGGCACCGCTGACGCTGCGACGGGCGCTACCGGCACGGGTCTGGGCGACGCTCCCGACCTGCGCTGGGACGGGCGCTGGATCGTGCTGGTGCTGGCGGTGAGTGGGCTTGCAGTTGCCCTTGGCGTGGCCTTCGTGTGGCTGCACGTGGCAGGCCCCTCGGATGGTGCGCGCATGCAGCCGGGCAGGCGGACGTGGGCACACGGTGGCGTGGTCGTGTCGCCGCTGGCAACGCGGCCTGGAGGACTTTCGTCAGGCGATGTGGTCGTGGCGGTGGATGGGCGCCCCATGCGGGCGTGGGAGCAGGGGCTGGTTGCTCCTCATGCGCCGCACCCGCGCTGGCAGGTCGGCCAGACGGTCACCTATACCGTGCAGCGGCATGGGCACCTGCTTGAGGTGCCGGTGAGGCTGCGGAGCTACCCGTGGCGTGAGCTCGTCCAGCAGGGCTGGAGCATGCTGCTGTACTTGCTCATGTTCGCCGTGGTGGGAACCTACGTCTTCATCCGCCGTCCCGCCGACCGCGCCGCCAAGGTCTTGTTTGTGAGCACCTCGACGCTGCTGGCGGCCAACGTGGTGTGGAGCTTCGGGCTGCAGGTCAGCGACATCACTGGCGGGGTCGGCTTTTGGCTGTCGACGACAATGGCGCTCGTGGTGAATCCCACCTGCTGGGCAGGGTTTCTGCTCTTCGTCTTGCTGTTTCCCCGTGTCCATCCCGTCCTGGCCGGGCGTGGTTGGATCATCCCGTCCTTGTACCTCGCGGCGTTCCCGTGCAGTCTCGCGTCGCTTGCCGTCGTCCACGCCATGACCCCCGGGACGCTGGATTGGCTCGAGCCGTGGGGTCTGGGCTCCAACACCGTCATCCTCGGCTACCTGGCGCTCATCGTCCTGGTGTTGTGGTCCAACTTCCGGGCACCGCTTGGCGCCGTCGCCCACCAGCAGCTCCGCTGGATCGTGTTTGCGGGTCTGGTGTCCGGCGGCAGCGACCTCATGCTGTGGATCCTTCCAGCCAGCGTCCTGGGCCATCCCGTCATCAGCCTCGACGCGCTGGGGCTGGTGCTGCTGCCTATCCCGCTCGCCTTGGCGGTCGCCATCCTGCGCTACCACGTGTTCGACATCGATGTCCTCATCAACCGCGCCATGGTCTACGGCACGCTGACCGCGACCCTCGGGCTGGGCTACGCCGGGGTGGTCCTGGCGGTCGGGCAGCTGCTTGGCAGCCAACGGTCGAACCTTGCCGTGGCGGGCGCGACCTTGGCGATGGCGGCGGCGTTCCAGCCGGCCCGCCGGCGCATCCAAGCCACCGTCGACCGGCGCTTCAACCGTCGCCGCTACGACGCGGCCAAGACGATTCAGGCGTTCAGCGTCCGGCTGCGTGAGGAACTGGACCTCGACACCTTGACCGCTGAGCTACTGGCGGTGGTCGACCAGACGATGGAGCCCACCCGGGTCTCGCTGTGGCTTCGACCCGCGGCGGGTCAACCCAAACGCACACCCTGGTAGCCGTGCGAGCATCGACACCTGAGACTTCACTTCACCGCCACCTGTGTTGCGGTTCGCGTCGTCGATCGTATGCCCGTCTGGCGCGGACCTGGTGACGTCGGTACCACCTGGACCAGCCCAGCACGAGCCCGGCTCGACCGGCGCTGCCCACACCAGCGCCACCAGCAGGCGGCGGACCTCGGGGACGGTCAGCGGCAGCAGACCGAGCCCACTGGTCAGGCCGCCGCGGCCCCCCGTGCCCGGTCGCTGCTGTCGCTGCTGGTGGCGTTGGCGCGGGTGACCGCCAGGAACGCGTGCGCCAGCAGCACCAGCGTGGTAGGCCGATACCAGCCCGGCCATTTGCGGACCTCGTAGTGGTCCAAGCCGACCAGGCCCTTGCTGTGAAGGGTGCAACTTCAGGGTTACGGCTGTAGGTGATTCGCCCCGGGATTGATGGAGGCTCTGGTGTGCCCCGGCTTCCGTGGAGTCGGACGACTGGATTCTCATGCCACGGTGGGTGCATTCTCGAACGGTATCGGAGTGAGCATGCCAAGGCTGCTGTGGCGTGGTTGCCGGTTGTGGAAGACCTCCAGGTACCCGGGAGATCGCGTTGGCCAGCTCGACCCGGGTCTTCCAGCGGCGCCGGTCAAGCAGCTCCACCTGCATCCGCGACCAGAACGCCTCCATCATCGAGTTGTCGTCGCAGGCCCCCACGCTTCCCATCCAGGGCAGCAGCCGGAGTCGGTGGCACGGCGGGTGAACGCCCACGAGGCGAACTCCCACGCCCTGGTCGCAGTGTGGATGATCGCGCCGGCCGGTGGGGTGCGGGTCTGGATCGCCATCCCAAGCGCGTTGGTGACCAGTGCCGCGGTGGGCCAGGCGTCGATGGAGGGAGCCGACCACCCGGCGGGAGAACGCATCCAGCACGACCGCGCAGTCGGCCTTGCCTGGCGGGTGGGGTGCTCGGTACGATCGGTGACCCACAACTGGTCGAGGCCGCTCCGGAAGAACTAACGCTTGAGCGGGTCGGCGGCCACCTGGTCGGGCTTGGCGTGCCGCCATTTCGGCCGGCCGGTCACCCCGGCAAGCCCAGCGCGGCGCCCCGGCAGCTCGATCGCGCCGTGGCCGACCACGATCCCCCGGGGCCAAGCCGCAGCTCGGCATGCACCCGACGGGCGCCCTTGGGCGCCGCGAGCCAGCTGGTGCACCTCGATGATGAGGTCGGCCGGGCCAGGCGTGGCGGATCGACCTGGCCGACGGTGGGCGGCACAGCCACGCGTCCTAGCCCGAGGTCGAATGCGTCCAGGACCCGGCAGGCCACCTCGACCGGGATGGCTTCGGCGGCCATCACCCTGACCGCCTCGAACCGCCTGTTGGGGGCACCACCACTCTGGGACCAGCTCCATCGCCCGGCGCATCGCGTGCAGCTTTGGTCTCCAGCTCAGCAATGCGGCGCTTGGCGGTAGCCAGCTCGGTCTTCTCGCCGCTGCTCAGGCCCGGCTCCAGGCCCCGGTCGATGCGGTCTTGCCGCCGCCAGGTAGAGATCGACTGGGCGCTGATCCCCAGCGCCTTGGCGATCTCGGCGATCGGCTGGCCGGCCTCGACCAGATCCAGCACCTTGCGGCGAAACTCCGGCGGGTAGCCGCGTCGTCCCACGCCACTCTCCTCCCAGATCGAGTGGCACAAGAATCCAACAACTCACCTCCAGAGAACCCGGGGCACACCAGCAGGCACGATAGCTGACGATGTCGCCCTGGAAGGATGGCCGTCGTGGTGGTGCGCACCCTGGCGTTCATGACTGTCCGCCAGGTCGCCCGGCCCCACCACACCCACACGGATCGGATGGTGCTGGCCGCGTTGGCCCGGCTGCTGCCCCGGGACCACTGGCCGGTCTTCCTGGTCACCCCCGTCGACACTGCTGCGTTGGCACCGGGAGTTGGTGCGCCGCCGCTGGACCTACCCGGCCACCGGCCAACCCCGCCGTCGCGCCTTGGACGCCGAGGTGATGGTCGAGGTGGTGCTGCGGCTGGCGTGGGAGAGCCCCGCTGGGGGTATGTGCGCATCGTCGGAAATGCCGCAAGCTCGGCGTGAGGCTGTCGGCGACCTCGGTGCGCACGATCCTGCGCCATCATGGTCTCGGGCCGGCGCCGCGGCGCGGCGGGCCGAGCTGGGCGCAGTTCCTGCGTGCCCAGGCTGCTGGGATGCTCGCAGGTGACTTCTGCACCGTCGGGACGATCGGCCTGACTAGGCTGTACGTGCTGTTCGTCATTGAACTCGATGACCGCGGGGTGCACCTGGCCGGCGTCACCGCCCACCCACCGGAGCGTGGGTCACCCAGGCGGCCGGCAACCTGCTCATGGACCTGGACCAACACGCCGAGCGATTCCGGTTCCTCATCCGAGACCGTGACGCCAAGTTCAGTGCTGCCTTCGACGCCGTGTTCGCGGCCGCTGGCATCGACGTGCTCAAGATCCCGCCGCGGGCGCCCGGGGCGAACGCCTCCGCCGAACGCTTGGTCCGCACCCTGCGGACCGAGGGCCTGGGCTGGATCTTGATCTGGAACCGTCGCCACCTTCAACGAGTCCTGGCTGACTACCTCAGGCACTACAACGCCTCCCAGACACCGCCGGCCGCACCGAGCCGGCTGGACGCACCAACGGGTTGACGTCCTCGGCGGCCTCATCCACAAATACTGCCGCGCCGCCTGACCAGTACCCCTCACCCGCACAGCACTTACCCTCCGCGGCGTCCCCGGACGCGCACACAGACGCCGGCTGCCCACCGTCAGCCGACGTCTGTTGGCGTCGAGAACGCAGGCCAGGCCCGATGCGACCCGACGCGACCCCGGGACGCCCCCTGAACACCATCGGGTGCCCCACGACACCGGACCATCGCGCACCGAACCGTGATGTTGCACCCTTCACGCAACGGCCAGCCGGTGATGTCGCGGATCTTCGGCGGCGGCGGGATGGCTGGCGGCCGCACCGAACTGGCAGAAGGGACGCAGGTAGACGATGACGTGCCAAGACTCCCGGTGTAGCCCTACTGGCGGATCTCACGAAACAGGTCCGAGGCGCTGGTGGCACCGTCCCGCCAGCGCTGGTGCAGGTAGGGTTTGAACTCGTCGAGGATGCTGGGTCTGGCGGCAGGCTGAGGTTGATGACCTCCGCTGGATCAGATCCGTGAGTCTCAGCAGTGATCGTCGCAGGCCGCGGCCCGGTGATCCGGGTGCTGGTCCCGGCGGGCGACCTCCTGGTTTCGGAGCAGTCGGTCGCCTTATCAGGCCGGCCTATCGCCTGACGACAGCGGGGGCCTGCCTGGCGGCCGCCGACGGGCCGGCGACGACTACGCCTGTGGCTGAGGCCCGCACCGCCCCGCCGCTGATCGGCAGGCCACCGGTCGGCACGTGCATCGCCTCGTGGAACAGGCCGCCGCTTGGCTGGTTGGCGACCGCCAGCGTGGGCCACGCTCTGCCTCCGGCTGGCACGGAGGTGGAGATGTAGTCGCCCACCATGCGGCCCTGGGAGGTGTTGGCCAGCCAGCCCAGCTGCATCGGCCCGGCAACCGGGGTCGCCACGCTCCAACTCGTGCCCCCGTTGGTCGAGGAGACGAAGCCGACGTTGAGCTGGCAGGTCGTTGAGGAGCAGCTCGCGTTCGGATAGTAGTAATAGGTGAGGCCGATGCGGGCGCTGCCGCCCGAGGTCGACCGGTCCACGCCGATGCCGGGGATGAAGTGGTCGACGGTGCTGGTGGTCGCGTCGATCGGCACCCGGCTGACCGGCCCCCAGGTCGTCTCGCTGGTCGACTTGGACAGCACGATGTCGTTGGCGCTGCAGCCGGAGCGGAAGCGGCAGTCCTGCCAGACCACGTAGGCGGTGCCGGCCGCGTCGATCTCGGCCGACGGCAGCGGGCTGGTGCGCAGGCCGCCGGCGACGGTGTGGCGGCTGATGCTGGACACCAGCACGGTGGCCCGCCAGGAGGCGCCACCGTCGATCGAGCGGAACGAGCGGATCTGGCTCTGGTTGGCGCTGTCCATCGGCACCAGCACGGTGCCGTTGGGACGCACGACCGACTGGCCGCCGATGCCGGTGGCGTTGTCGCCGCTGTTGCGGGCCGGCCCCCAGGTCAGGCCGCCGTCGCTGGAGGTCTGCAGCTTGATCCGGTTGCCGTCGCTGGTGTTGTCCCATTCGGTGTAGCAGCGGCCGTAGAACGGGCTGGAGGTGGTGTTGTCGCAGGCGATCCAGTTCTTGTCGGGGTTGCCGGCCGTGCTGGTCTGCACCGGGTTGGACCAGGTCTGCCCGCCGTTGGTCGAGCGGCTGGTGAGCACTCGGTTGGACCCGCTGGCCGGGATGCCCAGCGAGGAGATCAGCCAGACGTTGTGCCTGGCGTCGAACGCGACCGCTGGGTCGCTGATCGCGCGATACGGCCCACCGACCACGCTGGTGGTACTGGGCAGGAAGCCCCCCGTCCAGGTGGCGCCCCCGTCCCGCGAGATCGCAAAGCCGATGTTGGCGGACTCGCCGCCGAAGACCCGGCCGACCTGGAAGGCCGAGACGATCGTGGAACCGAACGTGAAGGTGTCCGGCTCCACTTCCGTCCGATGCTGGCTGGCGCTGTTCGAGTAGGGGTCGTCGCTCACCTGGGTGAGCGCCACGTTGGCCAGACCGGGAGCGGCGGCCAGGGTGACCACCAAGGTGACGAGAAGGGGCAGAGCAAGCCGTCCGAGCCGCATAGTGACCCCCCGCGCTGGGTGAGCGGCACAAGCCACTCGATCGGCCAAACAGCGTACCAACCATCCTTCATGGCGGGAACCCTTCCAAACGTGCGAAGGCATCGCGAAACAACCTGTCAGGGTTGTGCGCCGCCCGATCAGCTTCCGGCGCCTACCGCTGGCCGGCGGTCGACTGCCAGACGTGGTCGGGAGTTCAGATGCTAGCCGGCACCGGTCGCGACGGCCTGCCAGGCGTGCCCGTCCCAGTGCACACTCACCAACACCTCCTGCGGGCCGGGCACGCAGCTGATCACCATGACCGTGCCGTGCTGGTCGCCCAGCAGTGCGCGGGTGGCTGCAAGCAGCAGCGCCCCAGGCCCGCGCGCGCGGAGCACGGCGGCCGGGTCACCGACGAAGTGGACGGTCCGGCCGTTGAAGGCAGCCCGGATCGTGGCACGTTCGGTCGGCGTGAACGGCTGCGCGGGCGACTGGGCACATGGCCTGGGATGCCCCTCAGCCCGGTCGATCTGCTGCTCGCCGCCCTGGACGGGGAGCGGCACCGTGGCGTAGCCGTCGACCACCGCGACGTCGGTGTCACTGTGGGCCGCGAAGGCGAGCGCAGCGGCCACAGCTTGAGCGGGTCGCGCTGGGCTTGCGGCTGCTGGGCTGGGCTTACCCACGGCATGGTCGGGGGTGCAACCGGCCAGTGCCAGCACGCCGACCAGGCTGACAGCGAATCTCCACACGGACTGCTCCCATCGTGCGGCTAGTAACGACGAGTGTGGATCTCCAACTATGGCGTCCGACGTCGGTTCCCGGTTCCCGGTTCCCGGTTCCCGAGATCATCGCCGGACCACCCTGCCAGCTCCGCCACGGGCAAGAGTTGGATATCAGCTGCAGCCATGAACAAGCGCTGCGGACAGAGGCTGGCCTTGTTTGTCGGACAGCGGAGACACGGTTCTCGACATGACAACGTGGTCAGGAGCCGCGACGGTCGAGCACCAGATGGAGAATCTGATGCCTGCGAGACCTCACTACTGACCTTCACGGCAGAATGCTTGCGGCGGCGTGGTGCGTGAAGGCCAGCCTCCAGATCAGCCGCTGAGCCCGGCGGCCGGGGCCCTGCGCCGCCCTTCAGCGCGGCGCCACAGCCCGTACGTGAGGGCGCCGATCGGCATGGGCAGCAGGAAGGTCAGCACCCGGAACACCAGCACCGCCGCCACAACTTTCGCCTTGTCCCCGCCGGCGACCACCAGCGTGGCCGCCAAGCCGAGTTCGACCACACCAAGCCCACCGGGAGTGATCGGGAAGGCCGACAGCAGGCGGACGAACGCGAACGCGGCCAGCGCCTCGATCCAGCTCACCTGCGACTGGGCGACACCGACGTGACGCAGGGCAAGCAGCAGCACCAAAAACAGAGACAGGTGGCTGACCAGCGTGGTCAGGGTGAGCCAGTGCCAGCGGCGACGCAACAGCGCGATCACGCCGGTTCGAAAGCGGACCGCGGCCCCGGCCCAGGACGGTCGACCCCGCAGGCCGGCCAGGCGCCGCGGCAGCGAGGCCACCGCGGCAAGCCACGCGCCGATCCACCCGGCGTGCCGCTCGCTGGAGAGCGTGAGCGCAAACGCGGCCAGCGCGAGGCCGAACACGCCGACACCGACCACCGCCACCGGTGCCAGCCCGCTAGCCGCCTGCCCTGTCAGCACCAGCAGGCCGAGCGCGACGATCGGCATGCCGAGCTTCACGAAGTTGTTCCAGACCCCTTGGATCAGCAGGGACTGCGCAATCGTGGCGGGGGCGAACCCGTAGGAGGAGTAGAAGCGATAGGTGACGCCCAGCCCGACCGCCTGCCCAGCCGGGAGGAGGTTACCGACCGCGGTCGAGGTGTGGCTTTCAATGGCGGCCTGCCGCGGCGTCAGCCCCGGCAGGGCCACCAGCTGCGGCAGCAGGTACGAGACCAGGTTCCAGACCGCGGCTCCGAGCAGGGTGACCAACTCCAGCCAGGTCATTGCCCGTAGTGTCGCCCACACTTCGTTGACGTCGACCAGCTTGGGCAGCAGCCCAAGGTAGACGATGGCGACGACGGCGATGGCGAGCAGGATCTGGATGGCCAGCCGGCGGCGGGCCGGCCTCGAGCTCCGGCCGGCTGGGCCGGGATGGGCCAGGGGGTCGGAATCGGTTCCGGCTATGGACAGCTCCTCAGGCCAGGAAACGACCTGAAAGCGATGTTCCCACGGACGCCGATGCGACGCTGAGCTCGCCCAGACTGGCCAGACCGACCAGACGCTCACCACCATGATCGATGTGAGCCGAGCGGCCAGGGCGGTGGTCTGCCGTCAGGTGCGAGCTTCGATCCTGGTCCAGCCCGGCACCGTGCCGAGGAACGCCGACGCCCAGCGGCTGTGGTGATGGAGGGCGGCCACGTCCAGCCTGGGCGCCCGCGTACAGGCCACCCGCACGGTCGCCCAGCTAGCAGTACTCCGTTAGATGTTGCGTGAAGGTGCTGCTCTTGCTCCAATGGCGGCACGATGAAGACACTCAAGAGCAAGCGCACAACACCCAAGATCACCCCGGCGCGGCTGCGCCGGATGCGCAAGCGGCTGGTCGCCTTCGCCGAGGACGTGTTCACGTCGATGCCACGCAAAGACCAGCGCGCCCGAGGGGAGAGCTACCTGCGTGGGCTGCTGCTGGACGGCAAGCGCAAGTCGATCGAGCCGATGGCCGCCCGCCTGGCCGCAGCGGACGCCGACGGCCAAGGCGAGGGCGTGCGCGACCTGGAACAGGCGCTGCAACAGTTCGTCAACCAGTCGCCCTGGGATCCGGTGCCGGTGCGCCACCGGCTGGCCGAGCGCATGACCGCGGCGATCGGGCCGGCGGCGTGGGTGATCGACGACACCGCCTTCCCGAAGTTCGGCCGCCACTCGGTCGGGGTGGCGCCGCAGTACTGCGGGGCGCTGGGCAAGGTCGCCAACTGCCAGGTCGGCGTGTCCATCCACGCCGCCACCGACGCCGCGTCCTGCCCGATCGACTGGCGGCTGTTCCTGCCCCCTGAGTGGGACGACGACCTCCAGCGGCGCCGCAAGGCCCACGTGCCCGACCACCAACGGCACCGCCCCAAGTGGCAGCTTGCCTTGGACATGTTCGACGAGCTCGACGGCTGGGGCCTGATGCCCCCGGTGATCCTGGCCGACGCCGCCTACGGCGAGGTGAGCGAGTTCCGGCTCGGCCTGGAGCGACGCGGGCTGGACTACGTGGTCCAGGCGCCGGGCACGATCAGCGCCTTCACCCAGGATGTGGTGCCCGAGGCCATGGCGTATGCGGGCCGGGGGCGCCCGCCGGTGCCCCGCTACCGCCGGCCACGCTCGTCGCTGCGCGCGCTGGCGCTGGCTGTTGGCGAGCGGGCGGCGACGACGATCGCCTGGCGGCAGGGCGCCGACGGCGAGCCGCTGGTGTCGCGGTTTGTCGCCCTGCGGGTGCGTCCGGCCGGGGTCACGCTACGCCGGGCGGCCCACGGCGGCGAACTGCCACTGCGCTGGCTGCTGGCCGAGTGGCCCCGCGGTGCGCCCGAGCCGGTCAAGTACTGGCTGGCCAACCTCCCTGCCGACACCTCGATGGTGGAGCTGGTCCGGCTCGCCAAGCTGCGCTGGCGAGTCGAGCATGATTACCGGGAGCTCAAGGACGCGCTCGGGCTAGACCACTTCGAGGGCCGCTCCTGGCAGGGCTGGCACCATCACGTGACCTTGGTCTCGGCCGCGCATGCCTTCGTAACCTTGCAGCGGCTGGACCCAAAAGCGGCTGCGCCGGTCTGACGACCTTCCAGGTCGTGCGTGAGCTGCAGTTGCTGCTCGCCTGTTGGGCCGGCGCGTGCCCCGTCTGCCTGCGCAGACTCCCACGATCAACGGCATGGCTGCACCCATCAGCCGCACCAACCTAACGGAGTACTGCTA
>WNGJ01019476.1_pt1 | contig 14697 bp, 12 predicted proteins | sample 5400611 | NCBI WGS metagenome assembly WNGJ01 (sample SAMN13153375, study PRJNA577476) | soil metagenome | isolation source: 40 cm soil or saprolite under Garry oak tree replicate 1 | place: USA:California | collected 2016-06-15
GCCTCGTCGCCGTCCGCTTCGGCATCGACGCCATGGACGCCCGCCTCGTGAACCGCACGCCCGCCTCCGCGCGCACGATCTTGATCGGCGCCGCGCAGGAGTGCGCCGACCTCGCGAGTCGCGCCGCGTTCGCCCCGCGCGGCGATCACTTGGTGCTGGGAGTCGTCGACACGGCCGCGACGCCCAACCCCCGCGCTCTCGGTGGGCTGAGTGAGCTGACGACCCTGATCCAGGAACATGGCGTCGAGACCGTGGTCATCTGCGGACACTTGAGTGACTCGGAGTTGCACGACGTCGTCGAACAGTCCATTACCGCGGGCTGCCACCTGTTCTCGGTCCCGCGGACGTTCGAAGTGGCGGGCGTACAGCCAAGCGTGGTGTGGACGCGCGGCCAGCCTCTCGTCGAGCTCACGGCGCAAACACTCAAAGCGCAACAGTTCGCCATCAAGCGCGTCCTTGACGTCGCCGGTGCATTCCTCGGGCTCGTCCTGCTCGCACCGCTCCTGTTGCTCCTGAGCGCGATCATCAAACTCGACTCGCGCGGCCCCGTGATCTTCCGTCACCGCCGCATCGGGACCGGCGGACGGCCGTTCTGGATGCTCAAGTTCCGCACGATGGTGGACGGGGCAGAGGAGATGAAACCGCTCGTCGCGCACCTGAACCACAGCCGCGACCCGCGGCTCTTCAAGATCCCCAACGATCCGCGGATCTCCCGTGTGGGGAAATGGATGCGACGCTGGAGCCTGGACGAGTTGCCTCAGCTCTGGAACGTGCTCCAGAGCGAGATGTCGCTCGTCGGCCCGCGGCCGTTCCCAGAAAGCGATTTCATGGAGTATCAGGTCCATCACTTCGCTAGACTGGGTGCCAAGCCGGGGATCACGGGGCTTTGGCAGGTGCGCGGCCGATCGGACATCGTCGACTTCGAAGAAGTCGTCGCGCTGGACACGACATACGTGCGCGAGTGGTCGGTGTTACTCGACCTCAAGATTCTGTTTCAGACGATCCCCGCCGTGTTCCGCCGCAACGGCGCTGTCTAAAGCGCTCGCATTCCCGCGGCCGCAGTCGTGAGGATCGGGATCGATGCCCACTTCGTCGGCGTGCGGCACGGTGGGAACGAAGTGCATTTCGAGAATCTCGTCCGCGAACTCGCCCGCACGTCACCCGGCGACGAATACTTCATCTTTACCTACCGGTTCGCGGCGCGTTCTCGACTGAACGGCGAGCGGGTAACCTTTGTCCCGCTGACGAGACGCTCGGTTGCCTGGCAGCGCGCCGTCCAAATTCCCCGGTGGACTTCCCGCCTCGATCTCGATCTTCTGCACGTGCCGTTCAACTACCTCCCCGTGCATCGCTGCAAGAAGGTGGTGACGATTCACGACCTCGGCTTTCTGCGGTTCCCGGAGACCTACGCCGCCGCCGACCGGATACGGATGCGGTGGCTCACGCGCTTCGCTGCCCGCCATGCCGACCATGTCTTCACCGTGTCGCACGCGGCGAAGGCAGAGATCGTCGACGAATACCATGTTGACGGAGGCCGGGTGACCGTCACTCCCAATGCCGTGGACCGAGCAGTGTTTCGTCCTCTCACAGCGGAGGAGATCGCATCCTTCCGGGCACGGCGCGGGCTCTCTTTTCCGTATATCCTCTTTGTGGGAACGATCCAACCGCGCAAGAACGTCATCACGCTGCTCCGTGCCTTCCGTCGCCTGGAACGGCGACGCCGCGACCATCGCCTCGTACTCGTCGGGCGCCGCGGCTGGGGCGCTGATGTCGTGTTCCAGTTCATCAACGAGCACGGACTAGGTGACGTGGTCCGGCACGTCGGGGACGTGGACACCCTCGAGCTCGCCGGTTTCTACAATGCCGCGACGGTCCTTGCGTACCCATCGCTGTACGAGGGGTTCGGCTTGCCGGTCCTGGAAGCGATGAGCTGCGGATGTCCAGTCGTTAGCGCCAGCTCGTCATCGCTCCCGGAGATTTACGGGGACGCGGCACTGGCCTTCGATCCGCGCGACGCAGACGCTCTCACACAGGGGTTGAGCGACGTTCTCGACCACACCGATCTGCAAGCAGAGCTGAAGCGACGCGGATTCGCCAATTGCTCGCGGTACTCGTGGGCCCGTACCGCGGACATCGCGCTCAGAGCTTACCACACGCTGTGAAGCGCGTCGCGCTCTACTATCCCTGGATCTACGTGCGGTCTGGCGTTGAACGCGTCATCCTTGAAATCGTACAGCGCAGTCGCCATCGCTACACGATCTTCACGCACCACCTAGATCACGCCCAGACGTACCCGGAATTTCGGGACCTTGCCGACGTCGTGGTGCTGGGTCATATCTCCGTCGAGCGATCCTTTCGCGCCGTCCTACGCGCCGCGCGCACCATCGCGGTGCAAAAACTCGATCTGCAAGGCTACGACGCGCTGCTCGTCTCGTCGGAAGGACTCGGCGACCTGATCACGTTTCGCAATCATGACCACCTTGTGTTCTGCTTCTGTCATACGCCGGCACGACCCATATACGACCCGGTATATCGGGATACGTGGCTCGCAGCGCATCCATCCGCCCGTATCCCCCTCGCGATGTTTTCGCTCGCGTATCGCGCGGTCACCCGGCGGGCGTGGCGCTACTACCAGCGGGTGTTCGCGAATTCCCGTGAGGTCGCTGGGCGCATTGCGCGAGGCCGCTTGTGCCCACCCGAGCGCGTGGAGATTCTGCACCCGGGCGTCGACGTCGAGCGCATCCGTCCGAGCTTTCGCTACGAGCCGTATTTCCTGTGCGCTGGCCGAATCAAATGGACCAAGAACGTCGCGTTGGCAATCGAGGCTTTCCGCGAGTTTCAGCGGAGTCAGGTGGATCGTCCGGGTTGGAGACTTGTGATCGCCGGTGGGCTGGACGCGGGCAGCCGCGAGTACTTCGCCGAGCTCGAGCGGCGCTCCCGCGAAGCCCCAGGGATCACGTTTCAGCTCGATCCTACCACTGAGGAGCTGGATCGCCTCTACGATGGCGCCACCGCGCTCTTGTTCCCGTCACTCAACGAGGACTGGGGAATCGTCCCCCTCGAAGCGATGGCGTTCGGCAAACCGGTCCTCGCTGTGAATCGCGGCGGACCGACGGAGAGCGTGGTGGATGGCGAGACCGGCTTTCTGCTCGAGCCGACCGCAGTGGCCTTTGCGGGGCGGATGCGCTGGCTCGCCGATCGGCCGGAGGAGGTGCGGCGCCTGGGCCAGGCCGCTTCCCGGCGAGCGCGACAGTACTCGTGGACTGCGTTCGTAGAGCGGCTGGACGACTACATCGACTCCGGACGCTGACTCCTGACCGCACGCCGGCTGCCTAGGCAACTACGCAATCTGCTCCTATCTTTGCGATTCCTCGTTTCGAGCTCGGCGTACGTGGGAGTTCGCTACAACGTTGCCATTGGCTAATACCGGCCGGCGCGCACTCGCCCGTAACACCAGCTACAATCTGGTCGGCCAGATCCTGCCGCTCGCGGTGGGAGTTGTCGCGATCCCGATCGCGGCCCGCTATCTGGGGACCGAGCGGTTCGGTGTCCTCGGCCTCATCTGGGCGCTTATTGGGGCGTTCGGCCTACTCGATTTGGGGCTGGGACGCGCCACGACCAGGTACGTCGCGGCCTGTCTCGCGCGGAGCGACCTCACCGCGCTCGGTCCTGTGGCGACGCTCTCCGTGGTGGCACAAACGGGCCTGGGCGTGTTGGGCGGTGCCGCGCTCGCGCTGCTAACGCCCTGGCTGGTGGGGCTGGCCATGAGCGTGCCCGCGGCGCTCCAAGCGGAGGTGCGAGCGTCCTTTCTCGTTCTCGCCGTCTCCATACCCTTGGTATCGTTCACGGCGAGCCTGCGGGGTATCCTCGAAGCGGCGCTGCGCTTCGACGTGGTCAACGTCGTGCGCGCGCCGATGGCAGCGGCGATGTTCGCTGTGCCGGCCATCGTGGCCGCCGCGGGTGGCGACCTCCTCGCCATCACGACGGGCCTCCTCGTGATCCGGCTCGTCACCGTGGGGGTATGGCTGCGGAGCGTGCGGTCCGCGTTGCCGGCGATGCGATGGGAGTGGCGGCCCACGTGGGCGTCGTTCCGGCCTCTCGCCGCCTACGGGGCGTGGACGACGATCTCGAACACTGTCAATCCGCTCTTGAGCTACTTGGAGCGCTTTCTGCTCGCGTCGCTCGCCGGCGTCGCTGCCGTGGGCTATTACACCGGGCCGGCGGAAGCCGTCATGCGGCTGCTCGTCATTCCCGCTGCGCTCGCGGGGGCTCTCTTTCCAGCAGTGAGCGCCGCGGATGGTCACATAGCGACGCGAGCGGACGGCATGCGCCTGGCGGTCACGTCATTGCGCTATCTCGTAATGGGTCTAATACCGATCGTGCTGCTGCTCATCGTTCTCGCGCAGCCGTTGCTCCGCCTCTGGCTCGGCGCGGACTACGCGGCACACGGCACCGCCGCGTTCGCGATTCTGGCGGGCGGCGTGTTGATCAACGGGCTGGCGCACGTCCCCTCGGCGTACCTGTACGGTCGCGACCGGCCCGATCTTCCCGCGAAGTTTCATCTTGTTGAGCTGCCGCTGTACGTCCTCGGCGCATGGCTGCTGATCCGCGCCTACGGTATAACTGGTGCAGCACTGGCCTGGACCCTGCGCGTCAGCGTGGATGCGGTGCTGCTGGGCGTCGCGATGTGGCGCGTGGGCGGACCAAGTCGAGTTCCGGCGGGCGAGTGAGCCCATACCGGCTGGTGGTCATCGCTATCGCGCTGGCCGCCGCGTGTCGCTTCGCGAGCGACGAAGACGCACGTGGCGTTCCTCTCGTCCGGCTCCTCGTCACGCCCGATAGTCTCGCGTTCCATGGGCACGCCGGCGCCACGGTGCTCCCCGACCGCTATCTCACGCTCGATGCCGCCACAAGTGTGAGCGGTCGCTGGACGGCGTCCCAGGACGGCAACTGGTTTTTTCTTCCGGAGACCGAGGGCATGCTGCCTTCCCTCTTGACGGTCGCGCCGCGGCCCGCCGGCCTCGCTGCGGGGACCTACGCCGCATCCATCTGGATTGTCGCCGGCAACGATCGCGTGCGTGTGCCTGTGACCCTGGAATTGTCGCTCGCGGTGTCGCTCAGCGGTCGGTGGGTCGGGCGGGCGGAGACGCTTCACGTGGCGCTCGATCTCAACCAGTCGGGATCTCAGATCATCGGTTTCGGGACCGTCGCCGAGCCTGTCGGTCGGATAGGCGTTACGGGAACGTGGACCGACCCGACTGTCTCGCTCATACTGTCCGGTGCGACCGACACGCTCCGTTTTAACGGTTCGCTACTTGACGATAACGCGCTGGACGGTACCCTCACTCGGACGGGGACCGGCGCTTCCAGCGCTGCGCTGACCCTCTACCGCCAGTAGTCCGTCCAGGGTGCCGCGGAACTCCGCCCACGCGCGTACCGGGCGGCCGCGCAGCGTGCGGAGTACGGCTCGCGCGAGGCCGCTCGCGAGGAGATAGCTGATCGCAGTCATGCGCGTGAGTCCGCGTAGGTTGCGGCGCGCGAACAGGGCGCGCGAGTGCGCGAATCGCCGTTCGACGCGAGCGGGCGTCGCCGCGCGAACCGTCCCCGTGACAGCGTGATAAACGACGGGCCGCGGTGCATAGAGTACCTCGAGCCCCGCGGCGCGCGCCCGGACGCAGTACTCGACGTCCTCGAAATAGATGAAGTAGCATTCGGGCAGGGGGCCAAGTCGCTCCAACGCTGCACGCGAAATCAGCATGGCGCAGCCGGTGACGAACTCGACCGCTACCGGCCGGTCCCCGGCGGGTACGACGGAGCGATGTCGCCCCACCACGCGCAGGCGATCCACGACTCCTCCGGCATACCAGACGCCGCCCGCTCCCGTGGGTGTCGCGTGGTAAATCGTCACCCCGACAAGGCCGGCCCGCGGCGTCTGCACGAGAGCACGCCGCAAGTCGGCAAAGAACGAGCGGTCCACCGTGGTGTCGTTGTTGAGCAGCAGGAAATGGGTCAGCCGGTGGTTTGACGCGAGCCGCGCGAGCGCGATGTTGTTGCCAGCGGCGAACCCACCGTTGTCGGGTGAGCTGACCAACTCTATTGTGCTTGCCGCTTGTCTGCGAACCCAGTCGCCAATCGCGGTCACGGAATCGTCGGTCGATCCGTTGTCCACCACCACTGTGCTCTCCGGACCGGGCTCCGCTCGGGCGAGGGACTGAAGACAGGCAATCGTGTCGGCGCGCCCATTCCAGTTAACGACGGCTACGCCGATGGTGACATCGGTCATGGTGTCATGTTCCGCACGGCGGTGAGGTCCATCAGCAGCTCCGTGTGAACCGTTAATGTGGTCCCGGCGTCTTGATACAGACACGGCAATGATCCCTGAACGGACGCGCGCAACGTATCGCCGGAGAAGGTGCCACGGGTGAGCGGTGCGCCGAGTCGCGTGAAGTCGCACCACCGGTAGAGCGCGCGGATGCTGGAAACGCCGGCGATGGGACGGGGCTCAAGCCCGAACGTCAAGAGCCACACGGTCCCGTCGGTCATCAAGAGGCCGCCGAGCGGGCCGGAGTCGGCCGGTGCGATGGTGTAGCCTCCGACGAACTCGCCCGCGCCAGCACCGCGGCGCAATCGCAGCAGGGCATCGAGCGTATCGACCCGAGTTTCGAACTCATTCGTGGCGGTCAAGGCAATCGTGGCTGCATACGTGCCGGTGATATCCGTCACCGCGGTGCCGCTCGTTTCGAAGCTGACACACGCGGCGGTGGCCAGAAATCCCGCGGCGATCCAGTTACACGAGCGCCGCTTCATACACTGCGATCGTCGCGCGCGCCGCCCGCTCCCACGTGAACTCGCGCACGCGGTCGAGGCCCTTGCGCACAAGATCCGCGCGACGCGCGTCATCCGACCACACGGCGGCCACTCCGTTCGCGATCTCCTCCACCGAATGGGGATCCACGAACAGCGCGGCATCTCCGGCGATCTCGGGAAGTGACGACAGCCCAGACGTGACGACTGGGCAGCCGCAGGCCATAGCCTCGATGACCGGAATCCCGAACGCCTCCCACAATGACGGGTCGAGTCTCAGTTCGCGGGCGCGTCGGAAGACCTGCTCGGGATGCCACCCCTCCGGTCCCGAGTGCACGAGCACCACGTCGCGCGTCCTGGGCCGGCTCCGCAGCAGGCCGATGGCCTCGAGCAGGCGCTCGAGGTTTTTGCGTGGCTCGATGGAGCCGACCGCCAGGATGAACGTCTCCGGCAGTTCGTAGCGCCGTCGTACCTCGGCCGCGCGGGGATCGCCGGGGCGAAGCGGCTGAAACGCGGGGTCCACGCCGTGAGGAATCACGCTGATCCGCTCCGGCGCGAGCTGAAACTCCTCGGCGATCTCCAACTTTGCCGTCTCCGAAACCGTGATCACGGCGCGGGCGCGCTGGGCGAGTCGCGGCATGACGAACCCGGCGTAGCGGCGAAACCATGGGCGAAACATCGGGCGCTGGCAGGTGCAGCAGCGCGGCCCCGCGGCGTCGGGCGGCGATGAGCGCGCCGGCCTGATGCCACCAGAGATCCCGCATGAGCGTGTCGAGCCGTTCGCGAAAGGTCCGGCGCGCGCTCCGGGGCGGCCGCGCAAACTTGCTGAACACCGGCACTAGACGCTCCCCCAGCAGCGGCGCCAGCGCTGCCCACATCTGAGTCGTGTATACGCCGATCCCGATCCCCGCGAGTTTGGCGTACGACACATCCAGCGCGATCCGCTGCTCGCTCATGCCGCGGGGTGCTCGTGGACGGCGCTGACAACGGCGCCGGCAATCCAGAAGAACGTGCACACGAGGAACGGATGGGAAAGCGGTAGGCCCGTCAGGCCGTTGAGCGCGATGCCGAGAGCCGTCACCGCCACGAGGGCGGCGTAGGCTCGAGGAATTGGCGTCGGGCTCGTGGCGTAGAGTCGCACGGCCATGATGAACACGGTCGCCAATGCCAGGAGGTACAGTCCCAGACCGAGCACTCCGAGCTCGACCGTGTACTTGAAGTATTGGCTATCCGTCGCAATGGGCGGGAGGCCGAAGCGCGCCGCCGTAAGCCCGCCAGCACCCAACCCCACGCCGAGGGGGTAATCGCCGAGGTACTGTGTGCCTTCGGACCAGTCCTGGAGATGGGACACGCTGCTCACACTTTCAAAGGTAATCGTCTCTCGAGCGAACGATGCCAACGCGGGAACCGTGAGCAACGCGAGCGACAATGCCACTGTGACAAGCGCCGCAGCGCTTACCGCTGCGGACCAGCGCCGCCATAGCGCGAGCAGAATGAGGAACTGGATTCCGCAGGCGACCAACGTGAGCCGCGTGATGGTCAGGAATAGGCCGATCCACACGAGGCCGACGGCCAACCAGGCCCGCGCGCGCGACCGTACGGCGCGCAGCGCAACTACCGTCGCTGCGGGAACAATAATGAGAAACGGAATGGCGAAGCCCTGGCTCGAGAGATACGTCGATCCCGCGCGCTGCACGAAATGATCCCCAATGGGCGTCCAGTAACTGTCTGGAAGGCCGAAGGGATTATGAGTCGTGGTGATTGCCAGCCCGAGGTAGTCCTGGACGTACTGAGCGGCGCCCAGCCAGACCAACATTTCTGGCGTGACGAGCAGACGCTCCAGAATCGCGATCGCGCTCGTGACGACCCCGACGGCCACCAGGGCGCGCATGTACCGGTCGTCGCGGGTCACCTGCGGGGTCGCGCGTCCGACGAAGTACACCAGCGTGAAGAATACGGCGTCGCGCCATCCCAGAGCTTGCGCGCCGGCGGGCAAGTCCGCGGCAAACCAGGACTGTGCGCCGAGCAGATAGACGAGCGCCACGATCCCCAGGCCGCCTACGGCCAGATCGGGAGCGCGGGGAGTTATTCGTTCACCGTGGCCAGTGAGCCTCGATAGCGTCGCTATCGCCAGCAGCACGAGCACAAGTCCCTCTTTCCAGGCTGCCAGGGCACGAACGATCGGTGCTGGGACGCCAAGAATGCCGAAGAGTGCTGCCATCGTGATGAGGTGGAAGGGGAGGAGCCAGATAAACCACAGCAACATCTTGGCCACGGTGGATGACGCCGTCGTGGGCTGGCGAACTACAGTTACTGCCGTCAGCGGTCCCCGCCGATCGCGCCGTGGCGCGTAGGCAACGTATGGCGCACTTCCGTTGCCATCCGCGCCGCGGCGTTGCGCAGCAGGCCGGCCTCCCGAGGATTGCGCTCCGCCCAACTGGCGAACAAGGCGCGGGTTGCCGCCCACAGCATGCCTAGCACGACCCCCAACAAACCGGCGGTCACGGCGATGAACGCGCGCTGAGGCCACTCGCGGCGACGCGGTGGGATGGCCCGATCCACGATCGTAATCAGGGGTGTCGTGTTGACCTCGTCGAGCCGGGCCGCCTCGTACTGCTGCCGGAGCAGGAGATAGAGCGTGCTCGCCGTTTCGACCTGCCGCCGTAGCCGCCCCTCTTCGATGGAGAGTGCCGGGGACTCGCGCCACTGGCGGTTGCCTTCGTAAAACGCCCGCTGGGTGTTCTCAGCCGCTCGCAGCTCGCTCTGGGCCGCCTCCACGCGACTCTCGAGAAACTCGCGCTTTGCCTTGGCGCGCGAGAGCCGCTGCTCCTTGTTGAACGCGCTGACCAGACCGACCGCGTAGTTTGCGATATCAGCCGCGAGCGTCGGCCAGCGCGCGTCCACTTGCACCGACACAAAGCTGGTCTGCGGGTCAAACGTGATGCGTGCTCGGCGACGGAGACGGCGCACCGTCAGCTCGACCGCGTGGAGCGAATCGTCACTCTTGATGCCAAAAAGTTGCACGAGATTCGCGCTGTCGCTCGGGTTGGCGGAGCGTGGATCTGCGAACCGCGACTGCACGAGCCTCGTTAGGAGCTCGCGACTACGCAGCAGTTTATCGTAGAACGCCGGCGAGTACGATGGATCCCGGCTCGTGCCGATGCCGAGCTGGCCCGCCAGTCCCGATAGCCCCGGCTGGTTGACCAGCTGGCTCAGTGACTGAGGCAGCTCGATGGACGCATCCGCGGTGACGAACGACGTCGTGGCACGGTAGGACGGCGGCAGGACGAACGTCAGCACCATCGCAAGCAGCACGACACCAGTTGCGACGACGAGGACGGTGCGCCACTGCGTGACGGTGGCCGCCGCCAGCCCGGCGAAGGTCAGAGGCGCGCTCTCCACAGGCGGCCTAAGTTCTTGAACAGACGACACTTCGTCAAGGCGGCGAAAACTGCAACTCCAGCGTGGTGTTGCGGGCGTCGCGAATCGCGAGCGGGTTCGGCTCGAGGTCGCACTGCGTGAGGTTATGGAAAAACACGTTTAATCGCTCGCCGCGCGTCAAAGACACGCGCACCCGGCCCCAGTTACGTTCCAGAGCCGCCGTGACTCCCCCGAACAACGACACATCGTGCGAGCACCACTTGTTGTCGGCTACTGCGGTGAGCGGCGTAGGAAAGGTGTACAGCGCGTCGTCGTCCCACCGAATTCGGCCCCCAAATACACCGACGCGCCAGCGCGGGGCGAAGTAATCGAGGCCCAGCCACTGGTTTGATCCACCCTGGCCGATGGCGGCGCCGATGACCTTTCCACGTTGCGTATACCCTTGTACGACCGTGGCGCTCGTGTAGAACGACGCGAGCGGTCTGTCACGATAACTCGGACTGCGCTCTAGATAGGTGACTTCGGCCTGGAGACGCAGAAACCGGGCGCGTCCCGCCGGCGCCGCCCATTCCAGCCCCACCGTGTAGCCCTGCGAGTGATTGGGAGCGGTCAGCAAATCTCGCAGGCTGCGGGGCACCTCTGTTCGAGCCCACTCGAAATGCACGGCGAAATGGTCCGCGGGGAATACCCATCGTCCAAAAAGCGTGACGAGCTGTTCGCGCGTGGGTCCCTGACCCCACACCACGTCGAAGACGTGAGATCCGAGATCCCACCACGTCGGCAGCGTCGCGTAGACCGTCCGCCCCAGACCCAATGTCAGCCCATCATCAAAGTGTGGCTTCCAGACGAGCGCGCCGCCCGTGATCGAGCGGCGATCGTTACCCGGTACGTTGTCGAAGAATGGCGACTCGCTGAGCCCACCCAGGAACCAGGTGCCCTCGAGTGTGCCAGCTAGCGCCCGCAGCGGGCGCGCCGTGCGGACGAACAGCCGCGGGACCCCCGGCGCATTGTTGCTGAGCACGATCGCGTTACGCATGCCCGGCCCCCACCACTCACTCTCGCTCGAGATGCCTGCGGCGACACGCCCGAACCGCGCGCCGATCGTGCTTTGGCCGGGGTCGAGGACACCGAAGGCGTCGTACCCGAACCGCAGTGGCGCGTCGATGGAGGGCGACAGATGCCATGGAGAGGAGAGCGGATTGCGGTCCAGTGGCCGTGGTGGGACCGTGCTGGGGTCCGCGAGCTCGTAGGGTCGGTTCTCGCTACCCAGGAGCTCAGGCGCGAGGATCAGAAACCAGCGTCCCCACTGCGCGCGAATCCCCGCGCGCAGCCGACCGTTCAAACCGCGTCCGGCCCACAAAGCCCCATCATTCATTGAGAACGGCAGCGTGGTATTCTCGACCAAAGTGACTTCGGGAATCAGAAACGCCCATCGCAATTTCGTCGAGTCCCCTGGCAGCTCCGGCGTCAGGCGCGATGCAGTGCGCAGCAGGTAGGCGGCGGTTGGTCCGCCGCGATCGAGATGCGACAATCGCGTGCGATCGTCGGCTTCGTCGCCAATTGCAACCAGGGGGCGCCAGGATACAATCTGTGCCGCTAGCCCCCGCGGCAGGGAACCGATGAGTCCGATCGTGGCGATAATGTGCGCCAAGCGAGCACGTGGCGCGCCCAAAACGCGGCGCGCGCTCACCGCCACGCGTGCACAACGCATCGGGACTGACTGATTCGAGCAAGCCGAAAAGGCTCGCCGCGAATCGCCACGAATCCGATGGCACGAGCCAGACGCATCGGGAATCCGCGGGGACGCCAGACGGTCTCGACACGCTGGAAGCCAACGTCCCGCAGCATCGCGATCACCGCCGCCGGGTTGGGACCAAACCAATTGGTTGCGTCTTCATCCAGCTCGGCGCGAGGGTAGAACGCGCAGGCCGGCCGCGCGCTGAACAGCATGTCCACGTGGGTCTCGAGAATGAGCTGCCTTCCCGTGACACTAAACACGCGCTCCAACGCCAGCATGGGATGGCGCACGTGATAAAGGACGCCGAGGAAGAGGACGAGGTCGAACGTACCGACGCGTTCGGGCGTCAGTTCCATCACGTCGATGTCCAGAGACTCGACCCGCGAGCCATACGCGCGATGCGCGAGATCGAATCCCGCTTTCGTTCCCCATCCCGATCCGCTCCAGCAGAAATGGTCGGTTGCCAGGACTCGCTTTGCGCCGCGGCGTTCCGCTTCGAAGGAGTAGAAGCCGTCCCACGCGCCGATGTCCAATACTGACAAGCCATCCAGACGCGCCGGTAGATTAAGACGCTTGAGATAGGGGTGTGGGTCCGTGTAACCACGCGTGACGACGCCGCGCCCGAGATCCATCGAGTGATACCAGCGAATGCGCGTAGCCGCGTCGCGCAGCTCCTCCACGGTCATCGGGGCCATCCGAATTGCATAGGGCGCGGCACAGGTGGCGAATGTAACCGTCGCTCGGTATTCTCCCAACCCCATGCGAATCGGCGCGTTCCTGATTGCGTTTCTACTGGCGGCGACGAGCAGCGACGCTATGGGCCAAGCGGGCCCGGCGACACGGGTGTGGGGAGAGGTATCCGCCGGCGACGAGTTCGAGACGTACCTGCGCGTGCTACAGAGTCTGGGAGCCGTCCCGTTGTATCCCTGGAGTGCGCGAGCGTTCTCCCCTCGCGAAGTCGAGACGCTGGCCCCCGCCGACTCGGGGCACCCGTGGGCGCACCGATACTCGTTCCGACGCTCCGCACAACGCCTCGACTTCGTGCTGCTGCGCCCGGCGGCGACGTTTCGTTTCAACTCCGGTTTTCCCTACGGGGCTAACGACGGTCCGGTGTGGGCGGGTCGCGGACTCACGAGCGCAGTCGAGGCCGGGATGGCCCTCCGCTATCGTGGGGTCTCTCTCACGGTGAGGCCGCTCGTGTTTCGCGCCGAGAACGTCGGTTTTCAGCTGATGCCTACGGGACAAACAGGCCGGCTCAGCTACGCGGACGGCTTTTACACTGGCGTATTTGCCATCGACCTGCCACAGCGATTCGGTGCCGCACCGTATCAGGTGTTGGATCCCGGGCAGTCTACGCTGCGACTCGATGCGGGCGGTGTGACCGTGGGGGTCTCCACGGCCAACGAATATTGGGGGCCGGCCCGGGAGTACCCCATCCTGCTCGGCAACAACGCGGCCGGCTTTCCTCATGCGTTCCTCGGCACCGCGACCCCAGTCGACCTCCGTGTCGTGCGCCTGCATGGCCACGTCTTGTGGGGCCGGCTCACGCAGTCCGAGTACTCGCCGGAGACCATCACTGGTGGTCTACGCATCGCTGTGGGGGCGGTCGTTCTTCTGACGTCGCACTATGTGCCAGGCCTCGAGATCGGTGCGGAGCGGTTCGCCCATCGGCCGTGGCGTACGGGCGGACCAACAATTGGGGATGTGCTTAGCATATTTCAGTCGCAGTATCGCGCCAACATCGGAAGCACGGTGCGGGATAATCAGCTAGCTGCGGTTTTCTTTCGTTGGGTTCTGCCGCACAGTGGCGTCGATGTCTATGGAGAGTACGGGCGCGACGACTACAACCAGAACTTGCGAGACCTGGTGGAGGAGCCGGACCACATCGGCGGGTACACGGTCGGACTGGCCAAGGCCTATCGCTCAGGATCCGCGCTCCGCGTCTTCCGAGCCGAATTACAGGATCTGCAGTTCTCCGTGCTTGCGCAGGGACGGGTTTGGGCAGCGTTCTACACGAGCGGATCTCTGCTCCAAGGTCATACCGAGCGCGGCCAGCTCCTGGGCTCCTACGCCGGGTTGGGGGGGGCGGGCGCCATCGTCGCAGTCGACACCTATTACCCGAGCGGACGCTGGACGGTGTCCTGGTCACGCGTGCTACGACGCCACCGCGGCGGCTTTGCCAGTACCGGCGTCGCAGATCCAGCGGGGCTCGACGTGATGCACGCCGTGTCGTGGAGTGCGGTTTGGTTTCGGGGCCGGTACGATCTAACGGGCGGGGTTACGGCGGTGTACGAGTTCAACCGCGACTTCCAGCGGGACGCCTTCAACCTCAATTTGAGTGCAGGTGTACGCGCGAGGCTGCCATAGCGTTGCAAGGGGGTTGAGTGGGCGAGCACATACTGGTAACTGGCGGAGCCGGATTTGTGGGGTCACACCTGACGGATGCCCTCCTGGCACAGGGTCACCAGGTGCGCGTATTCGATAGTCTCGAGTCGCAAGTGCACGGGGCCGAGGGCGGCGTGCCGGAGTATTTGAATCGCGACGCCGAACTGGTGCGCGGCTCGTTGACGGATGCGGCCGCAGTGCGGCGGGCGCTCGAGGATATCGACGTCGTGTTTCATCAGGCGGCCCTGGTCGGTGTTGGACAGTCGATGTACGACATCGCCCGCTATTGTCAGGTGAATACGGGCGGCGCGGGTGTCCTCCTCGAGGAAGTGGTCAAACGACGCGATCGGATTCGGAAGGTCGTGGTCGCATCATCCATGTCGGTCTAC
>WNGJ01005524.1_pt1 | contig 14694 bp, 9 predicted proteins | sample 5400611 | NCBI WGS metagenome assembly WNGJ01 (sample SAMN13153375, study PRJNA577476) | soil metagenome | isolation source: 40 cm soil or saprolite under Garry oak tree replicate 1 | place: USA:California | collected 2016-06-15
CGAGGAACACGACCAGGGCGTCAAGTACGCTGCCTTCAGCGACCCCGATGGCAACATCTGGACCCTGCAGGAAATGCCGTGGAGGTCGTCCGAGTTTTAAGCCAGAAGACATCACCAAAAGTGGGGGAGTTCCCACGGGATGCGCAACGAGCTAACAGCAAGCAAGCAATAAAGTAATGGAGGGGGTTACTGGAAGCAGACAGGGGTCTTGACCCTCATGAGCAGTTCAGAGGGGAGATGACACGTCATAGAAAAAGCTTCTTTGTTTGCCAGTTCCTCCTTGGTCAGTTGCTGGCGAGGAATGCAGGAACGCCAGCAACAGTGATGCGCAGTTGGGGTGGTCCCCAGCAGGCATTGCGCGCGAGCCGATCTTGCCAACTCCAGCGGTGATGCGAACGCAGCGCACGCGGTGGGCGAGGGGGAGGGGAAACGCTCTTAGGAACTTCCACGAGCGCAAGCACCTCGACGTATTGGCTGCGCCAGTGGGTCATCCAGCTACGGCGGAGCACTCGACCAGCCACATCCACCCACCGCATCGATCCGAGCATGACAGGCTTTCGCGAAACCTCGGCAGGAGGAGGCAAGAGACGGCGGACAGCGCTGACTCGGCGAGCACGATTGCCTTTGGCGCCTTTCGCCAGACACTCCTCCCGCAAGGAACAACGCTGACAATCGGTCTGGTAGGCCAGGTAGACAGCACGCTGGGTGAACGCATTTTCTTGACGGACTTCGCTCAACCACAGGCTTGCTCCCGCTGGGCAGCGCAGCGTCCCGTTCTCTTGCAAGACAAAGGCCTCTGCTCCGAACCGTCCAGTGGCGCGTCCGAACGCTGCGGCCCACTGCCACGGTCCGTACTCCTGAGGTGGATCTTCCACAGTTAAGAGCAAAGGCGGAGATTCTTTGGGTGGTGCCCACTCGATCTCGCGTAGCTCGCTGCCTTGCATCGCATGCCCAAGTGAGAGGCGCAGGTTCCATACCCATTGGCACGCAATTTGCCAGAGTTCTTGCCCACACTCGGTGTAGGAACACCATCGGTCTGGATCTTCTTCGACATCTTCATCAGCCAGCACTCCCTCGAATGCTCCACGTCCGTGGTACAGGTCCAGGACATCCTCGACCAGGAAGCCATCGGCGTCAAGTGTCGTGATAAACAATTCATAGACCCACTCATCCATGCGCTTGCCCACGCGGACTGGTTTGTCTGGATGAACAGGATGTCGAGCAACAATCACCCGAACTCGAGGCAATCCCTCCTCCAGTTCCAGCCAGCCTCCATCAAAGAGCTCGACGATCTCACCGGTGTTCATGCAAGTCACGCTTGTTGTCGGTGGATGAGCCAGCGCTTGCTGGATCTGAGGGTGCTCCAAGAGTTGATATCCTCTCCCCCGCGGAACGCCATGAACGCCTGCGAGAATGATCTGCGCAATCACCACGGCATCGCCATATTGTCCGTCGAGACGGACCAGAGCCATCTCTGCTGTGAGAGCGTAGTGCGAAAAGCGCGGTCGTGATAGCTTGTAGAGCCGAAGCAAGTTCACCGCGCTAGTCACCATTGCCCTTGCCTGCAGAGGTACCAACCCATTGTACCACTTCACCTCGCTTACGCCCTTCGTAGCCGGGTGCACAGACCGCACCCTCGTCGGCGTTTTGCAGCAGGCAACGCAGGATCGCACGGCAGTGCTCGAAGACGCTGCGGCCTGGCGCGTTGCATCGAGGTCAAAGACAACGTAACGACGACCTTGCCTGTCCCACACACCACCAAGAGCGTCTTTCGTCCACCCATCGATGAAGCTATACTGCTGGAAAAGCGTGCGGAACGCTTCTAAACACGGATGATCGACATCGGCAAGAAAGCGACTCAGGCTGGAGCGATGGGGAAGATCTCGGCGTCCAAAGAGTGCCATGAACGCGGTCTCGAAAGGTGCAACACATTCAAAGAAATCCGAGAGCGTCCGTTCTCCACTGATGGCGTACCCTATCAACAGCGCGAGAAAATCGATGGGTTCATATTTTCCCAAGCGTCCCCGTACCAAACGCACCTGTTGAGCAAAGGCTTCCAAGAGACCTTTTGTTGCCAAGTGGCGAGCGATGATCACCACGAGAGCCAAACCACGCAGGCACCGAGGGGCGATTTTCCGAGGTAGTTTGAACCTCAATACTCGGGTTAGATATCATACGTAAAGAGACCTCCTTCTGGGAAATTGACACATTTCTTTCCCATGAGAGGCCTCTCTTTTCGTTTTTGCCAGCAGTTTCCTTCCTGTCATCTCGTTGCGCATCCTGTGGGTAGTGCGACAGCTGGCGCTTCAGAAAGACTGACGAGCTGAGCAAGTAGTTGTTCGCGTTCTCCTAACTCTTGTACATCACTTCCGGCCACCGGGACATTACACAGTTCGCGGGCAAAACTGAGTAGAGTGGTCTCTCTTCGCCCAGCATCTAGCAACCGACGAACGGCATAAACAAGCCTCCAGTTCCTTGGTAATCTGCGCAGCAGAGAAAGAGGATCGGAATGTGCCACTGCAAGCGAGATCAACATTTCCATGCAGAGATGAGTGCATAAATTGTGTGCTTTGAAAAGCGTTTTTTGTGACGGATGCACAAGAGTTTGGCTTTCTTCGACAAGGCAACGTAGCAGGAGGTCAAGCAACTGATCTGCGCTTGGCTGTCTGAGAAAGGCAGAGGCGTGGTTGCGTACAAAGCTAGTGGTGTTAACGAAGAAAAACTGCATTTCTGTCTCGGGATAGGGTGTTTGGAGACCTTGCAGTTCCCTGGGTGACGCAAGATTCAGGCATGCAAGCCCTAATTGCGCGATAATGGCTCCACGGAAGGCAAAAAGTCTGTAATCTGCGGGAACATCTGCTATGTCTGGTACAGTAAGGCGTGTGAGTTGTTCCCGTGCCTGGGAGGAATACTGAGCACACGTCCACCAGTTAAAAGCAAGTCCTTCACTCAGCCAGGCACATAGTCGTGCATCATAGGCGTTCAGTCGCTTTGGCAGGAGCGGAACAACCCGTGTGGGGAGTAGTTGCGCGAGATTCGACAAAGTCACTAACACTGGTCCAGCCGAGAGCGAAGGTGTGGACCAATTAAGCGCAGGGGAGCCAATAAGTGCATCTAAGATCTTATCTGGAGCAATCTCAATGAGCCTGTAGGTTGCCCAAAGCAGTTGATTCGTCATGTGCTGATCGCTCTCATTCCTGATCGCATCGCAAACATCATTCAGAATGTGCTCTGGTTGCTCAAACATGATGCTACGGAGTGCTGTAGCAGCACTCCTGCGGGTATTTACCTCTTGTGAATGGAGATCGGAAAGGACGCTCTCCAACTCACTGGGTTCAAAAAGCGCAATGCACCCTCGAACCTCATCAATCCCTCGCAGGAATCGCTTGCTGGGAGGATGAGCGACATTTGTTAATAGAGATGAGTAGCGGGTCAATAGACGCTTCCCTACCTCGGCTGCTATTTTGTGATTGATACGCAAAAGAGGCATAAATGCATCACATAGCCGCTCATCGCGCTGTTCCTTGTCTGCATGAGCCAAATGCGATATCTGTGGCACACGGAAGCGCATTACAGCCCCCACACGCTCAGGTGCGAAGTCAAGTGTGACACCAAGTGCATGACTGCTGTTCAGCCGATCTTTACGTCGTCCGCTCACATAGAGCTGCACAATCCATTTGAAGGCTCGCTGCATGCACATTATGCCTTTTTTCTGGGTGGATTTGTGTGCCGCAAGCTGACCCAGAGCAGTGCAACCAGCAACTACAAATGCGTCTTCTTCATGACGAGTAAGAGTTGTGAGAAAAGCCAACACGCGATAATCCTGAGAAGAGCATTGCGCTAGGCCCTCAGCAACCGACGTCACCCACTGTGGGTGACGCTTGAGTAACGCTTCAGCGAGTGATACTGGGTCTGCGTGAGCCAAGCTGCGGAGTAAAGCACTCACGACTCCTGTATCTTCTTCCGGACGTAGTTGCTGAATGATGTTGTCCTTCACATCATCGTTTCCGGTCAGATAGTTTTCACTAAGTGTACGGGCGAACACACGCTCAGCAAGTGGTGTGTCTGCAAAGCGTACCCGCCCCCTGGTTGTCAAAATGCCTACCTGTCGCAGTGTATCCAGTACCTGACTGCTACGATTCCTCAAGAAAAGTTCCAGCTGGGCCTCGGCGTCTGCATTTGATAGGCCATGAGGGCGAGCTATCCAGAGCTGCTGGTGCAATGAATGGAACGCATCTGTTACGTCTTGTTCATCAGTATTGAGCAATGTAGCAACACGCAGAAGTAAAGCCTCGAGACGCGAATCAAACAACGCATCGATATTGACCGGAGCCAGTGCCATTTCCTGTTGCTGAAGGCTCTCCCTGTGTTGCTCTAGATACCGTTCCAGCAAGTAGGGGCGGCGGAGTGTAGCAAAGGCGGGAGAACGGAATAAGCGGCTCAAGCGGCGGCCTTCTTTAGGTGTCAATCGTTGAAGAAGCGTCATCTCCTGCTCTTCAGGAGTAAAATCCGGCAGGATAAAGCTACAAGAACTCTGTAGTTGTATGCGGATCTCGCTCTCCTTGCCTCCTTGGGGAACTTCCGGATCCAGTTGGTAAATGTCACTTGGGAGAATATCTTGACCTAATCGATAAAATTCCCAGATATGCGTTTGTGCTGTCAGGATAAGTTTAATCCCTGCGACACGGCATTGCTCGGCTATTCTTCCTAGATCGCGGCGGAAGACAGAAAAATCTCCACTTAGCTGGAGATCGTCGATTACCAGCACAAGGGGACCCTTACCCTGGAGGCGCGCGAACGCCCGTAATCTTGCCAGGAGATCCTCGTCGGATATGGGAGCCGAGGTGAGGACGCGCAAGCGTTGCGCGACCAGGCGGCTGAGCCCCCTCTGATCGACATGATCGAGGTCTGATCCGGGGATTAACAAACGCGCACGCCCTTGTAGCATGCGTCCTGTCCAGTCAGCAACGACCCACGATTTTCCAGTGCCGCTCATCCCAAGCATCACAAATACAATTTCTGGCGCTTGCAAAAAGTGTTGGAGCTCGTTTTCAACGCGGGTACGTGTTGCGGTGAGTCTCGCTTCCCAATGAAAACCGGGTGAGTCGTAGACCGCTCGCACTGCTTGATCGCAAGCGCTGGCCGGGTCTGAATCGAAAGGCAAAAGTGGTTTGAGAGGTGTTCCTACTACCTCATCGAGCCAGGCATTATTATAGACGCGAGCAACGGTTGGACCCCCAGCAGAATCGCGAAGGAGGGCTCCCAAGAGATTATTTCCAACCTGTTGGACAAGTCCAGGAACGAGGTATCGATAGGCAAGTTGGAGATCGATTTCGGCTTTTAACTGGCGTAGAGAAAGCGGCTCTTCCTGTGCTAATTGCTGTAATATGTTCAATGCAATGAGCCGAAGTCGTGGTTGATCAACCTCCTGCCATCCCTCTTCTTGCAAACGTCCAGAGACGTTTGCAAGAATCACATTAAGCTTGGAGTTGTGAGCTGGATAACGTTCAAGATCATCGGTGAACTTTTCAATAGCTTTTTTTCTGATTTCTCCCTGGGTGATTAGGCGGGTCCTCCAAGCCCAGCCGCCAGCCTCTGATGACAGTGCATTCAGTATGAAATTGAACAGCAAATTCTCATCAAGGAGGGCAGTAACCGTCCATGGATCACGGGTAGCCTTGAGTTGTATCCATTCGTCTTCTTCTAGGTCTTGCACACGAACTGCCGGTATAAGTATACTCGTCTCCTCAGGTGCTGGATTGGCGAGAAGATCATTACCTTGATAGAAGGCGACGGATTTAGCATTTCGGCAGAGAAGCAGCCAGAGAACATATACGAGGTGGTACTCTGTCCCTTTCAGATTATTCCAATCACCGCGAATTTCATCGTCAAGCGGTGAGGGCATGTATAGTGTCTCCTTCCCCGGCATCTCCCACATGACACATTATCGGTGGAAAGCCTTATTGACTAGCATCTGTTTCGCGTAGTATATACAAAGCTCCACTAGAACACAATCATTGCCCATGAGATAGATAGGACCTGTGCAACCAGGCTTCTCACCTGCAAGGGGCAAAAGGGTCCCCTTCCCTTCTCGTCACATCTCAGCCGCCATCCCTTTCACCACATACACTAGCGTCCGCAGATCCCCCACCAGAAACGTCTCATGTTCATGCATGGGCCTGGCCTGGCCCTGGCGATTGACCCAGACCGTGGTGTAACCCAGCTCGGTGGCTGGAACGATGTCGTATTTGAAGCCGAAGCCGGCGTGCCAGATCTCCGAGACGGGCAGGCCCAGGCGGTGGCGCGCCAGGAGAAAGCCCTTGTGCGAAGGTTTGTAGGCGCCTGCCTGCTGGGCGGTGATGATGTCGTCGAAGGTGACGCCGATGGTGCGCTGGGTTTCGGCGATGATCTCGTCGTCAGTGTTGGTAAGAAGGACCGTCTTCGTCAGCTTCTGGAGCTCAAGAAGGGCTTGTTGTGTGTCGGGGAAAGGCGGCCATCGGCCTATAGCGTTGGCGAATTCCTCAAGGTCCTGCTCGGCGTAGGGAATCTGCCAGGTATTGAGGGTCATGCGCATCGTCTCACGCAGCACTTCGCGATATGGACGGTACGGCTGCTGGATGGCGACAAACTGCATCTCTTCCCAGTGCTGTTGCAGCACGCGCGGGTCCAGCCCTTCGAGATGGTGGGCGGCCAACCGCTGGGCGAAAAAGTGCTGGATGCCGCTCTCCCAATCGATCAGCGTGCCGTAGCAGTCGAAAGTTATCGCCTTGGGTAGGGTGATCATGGTCTCGCCTCCGCTGGGTGATCATGCATGTTTGTAGGATCACTCTCAAGACTTCAGCAAGGCGTCCTACAGCACTAGTAGTATAAGATACTGAGTGCTGAGAAGCAAGTAGAAAGGGTGAAAATCGCCACGTCAGAGGAATCAGCCGTGAAGGGGGGTGGGTCAGGAGAAGATGGCTTTTTTGGGATGTTCTTGTCTCTCATCTTCACGAGCAAGTAGCAGTACCTTCCGTTATAATTCTGCCGAAATCCTCATGGTTCTTGAAGCAATTCTTGGCATAGTCTCAACGGCAAAACACCCGCTCTCTCACCATCCTGAATTTCGCACGTTGCAACCTGACCTCTTATCCGCAAGGCGACGCGGCAGGCGCAAAAAGGAGGTACAAAGCGTTCTTGTATGAGCATGAAGGAACTTGACATGCAGGGGAGTATGGGTCCTGGATGAGTCTATTCATGTCCTCACGAGTAGCTAACTTGCGGAGCCCTAGCCTTGTTAAAGTTCGACGAGACAAACAAAACGGCCAGGTCGTTTTTCTTTCTTAGCCTCTGTATTCTGTCCTGGGGGATGATCCCTGTGGTGACAAAGAATATCCTGGTTGAATTGAACAACCTGCAAATGCTTTTCTCCTCCGCTCTTTTCTCCTGCATGGTCATGGGCGGCATTGTCCTTTTTCAGAAAAAGATACGTGTGCTGGCTGCCTATTCGATGCATGACTACGTGAAGGGAGGGGTGTTAGGGTTTCTGGGGACATACTTGTATGATCTTCTCTTGTATGGGGCGTTAGCCCTCACCAGCGCCTCCGAGGGATTTCTTTGAGCCTACACCTGGCCGATGCTGGTGATTCTCCTGGCGTTTCCTCTTCTGAGGGAGAGGCTGACGATCAAAAAACTGTGCTCTCTCTTCATCAGCTTTTTGGGGATTGTGGTGATTGTGACGCATGGACGCCTTTTCGCTCTCAGCTTGACTAGCCTGCAAGGCGATATTCTTGCGCTTGGGGGGGCGGGTGTCTTTGCTCTTTTTTCAGTCTTGGGGAAGAAATACCGCTACGATCAAGTCGTCAGTGTGTTCATCTACTTTGTGACTGCGCTCGTTTTTATCGCGCCAACCCTTTTTCTTTTCTCCTCGCTGAAAATGCCGTCGTTTCACGTGTGGCTGTGGCTCCTCCTGAATGGCTTGGTGGTGAACGGTATTTCCTACATCTTCTGGTTGAAGGCGCTTGAATACGGAGATACCTCAGTCATCTCGAATGCGTTGTATTTCACTCCCTTTCTCTCGCTTGTCTCTATCACGCTCTTTTTAGGCGAGCAGATACTCCTTAGCTCAGTTGTCGGACTGGTGATCATTGTCGTTGGCATTGTCTTGCAATCGGTGAACCTGCGGCAAAAGGTATCGGTGAGAAAAGGGCCACAATAGGACGTTTTTTCTGATCAACTGAGCAGGAGCTCCCCTTGACTCACCCGTTTAGGATCTCCGTTTGGAACGCGCCACGTAGACTCTCAGACAAAGGCTCATGGATTGAGCCGGTGCAGGGATATCGCCAGGAATATGCAAACTTCAATGCTCATCTGGCCGTGTTGCAAAAACGCTGGCAGGAGCGCGATGGGCAGGAAGGTTCCCTTCTTGCTCAGCTCAGGCGGTAAATGGTGGAATGAAAGGGCTCTTCCCACGGGTTGCGCACCAAGATGACAGCAAGCGAACTGTGGAGTGCCAAGCGGCCTCACCAGTCATCTTAGCCACATCGTTTGCTTGGTGGCGACGGGAGCAGTTCCGCTGGAGTCGCAGAAACCATGAATGCCGCGAAGAACGATGAGAGCCCTTTTCCTTGAGAGGTGCATCTCGTTGCGCAACCGATGGGTTCTCGGACCGGTTTGGTGGAGGGCAATTGTGATGCGGGAAGAGGATTCAGGGATGTTCCTCCTGTGCGGGTCCTCTCTCTCCCGCAACACGGACTCGACCGATCTCGGCGTCTTGCGCGCTAGCCATCCATTTCTCATACGGCTTCCGATCCACACCTTTGAGGAGCGCAGAGGCCCCCCTCCTTGATCGCCAAGCTCCCGGGTGAAACTCCGCAACGCAGCCACATACCGATTGTGGGTGGCAGGAGCGAGTGATTCTTGACGCGCGAGAAATGCCTCTCCCACGGAAGCCTTAAGCGCGATTATCGGCATCTGGCCGCACTCCGCGAACAGCGGTGCCAGATCTTCTGCATACCTTTCGCGGGTTCGTCGCGCGAATGAGGAGACTTCGAGGTACTGCTCGAACGCACCTGTCGGGGTTAAAGGTTAGGAAGAGAAGTGTGTGAATTGCTCTCGTTTGTTGCTGCCTCTAAGGGGCTTAGCCTGTTGAAAAACTCTTACAAGGATGAGCTTGAACCAATATAAGCCTTCCATGTACGCTCAGATTTTCGTTTGCAAACGCAATTTGACCGAGCATTTTCCTTTTTTCAACAGGCTGGTCCGTTTGTTCTACTCATCCATTCAAGCCCCATCAGGAAGGCCGCATCCCTGTTCACATTGCCATCTGGAAATCAACGTCGAAAAATGTACGTCACGAGATGAGTTCTTGTACTCTTCTCTCTCATTGAAAAGCCTGTTCTACGACACATACTTGTAAGAAACTATCAGGAATTCACGGTTGAACAGGTACGTTGCGTCTAGATCGCGGCATCCGCCGCACTGATCCCTCCCTCACATGCACGAATTCCCTTGAGCGAGCCGACAAAGAGAGAAATCTCTCTCCAAAAAAAGTCGTGTGTTTGCGTATTTAAAGAAAGGAATACATCGGCTATTCCATCGATTCTGTATAGCTCATTGTAGTCGGTAGGATCGTAGAGCGTGCTGTTTACAGTGTACAATCCTTTTCACTTCATCAGGAGGAGCGAAGCCATGGAGTCGGACAATACTTCAAACAATCCAGGGATTACCTGCATTGTGACCATTCATGGGATTGGTTTCGAACAACCGCCAGGTAAGGATGTCGCGGGATATGCAGATGATCTGCATGCTCATCTGTATGAACACTTTGGGGATCTCCTGAGCGATGATCCCAACAAGCAAGTCTATCAACACCGCCAGAGCGTGCCAATCTATGTACAAAGCTCTTATCCACCTTCATCATCCAAAACTCGTAGCAGGGAGGAGGGAATGAAGCGACTAGGCAAATGGCGCGACGGCAATCTGAGCGAGATCGACCCGACTGGCGCAGATCTCGTACGCGAAGGTGCGTCTATAGCTCACGTCGCACTGGTGTACTCTGAGCTGGAAGGGAAAGATGTTCAGGTTGTTCCATCCGTCATTACGCTTCTGATGGCCCTCTCCTCGCTGCTTCGCGGCAACTATGATAGCATCTTTCACTTGTTCAAGATGTTCTGGGTGGATTTGCATCCATCGAAGAAACCTTCTGGGATGCAGAACGTGCAAAAGAACCAGCGTGGAGCTATATCAGGACAGAGTGGCCATCAAGAGAAAAAACTGCCAGTGGCCGAGCAGAATGATCGGCAAGGAACAAAGCCAGACGTGCCGAGCTTGAGTGTCCGTCAGGATGGAGGGGCTCAGACGGTTCTCAGGCGGCGTAGATCTCTGTTCAGGTGGCGTCAACCTGCACCTCCAGACGACCTCCATACGGTCTTCCTGCAACTGCAAAATGACGTTGCCGTCTACATTTGTTCGAATGAAATGCGAGAACAGATCCGCAGTTTCGTCCTGGACGCCTTGTGGCGGCTTGCCAGTCGTAAAGATGTGTCGAGTATCGTGATCAACGCGCATAGCAACGGGACCGTAATCGCCTTCGACGCACTATGCTCTCTCCCCCCGGCTGCCGCGAGCAAGATCAGGGCACTTGTGACTGCTGGAAGTCCGTTACGGAAATATACGACGCTCTTCACCTGGGGGCAGCATATCGATACAGTGCCTCCGATCCCGCTGTGGAAGAACTTCTGGGATGAGCAAGACCCCGTCGCGGACCGTCTAGAGCCCTGCTTCGAGTGGCTCCGACGCAAAGACCCAAAGCCAGACCAACTGACCTCTCTCTATTGGGTGCGCCACCCTGAGACTGGCGAGAAAAAACCATTGCCCGTCAAGGATATCGAGGTAGATAATGTGACCTCCATTCCTCATGGTGAAGGACTAGTGGCACACAATTATTGGGACAACAAGGAAGAGTTTATTCCACGCGTTGCTGAAATTGTGAGAAATGTAGTGAGCAACAACGTCAAGAGACCGGCAGAGTATCCCTTGCTGTATCCTTCCCCAATTTCGTTAAACTAGAGGGATTAGGGAACGTATTCCGGGACTCACGGTATGTATTCGCCGACGCACGAGAAATGGACAGCATGGCAATGTTTGAGAGGAGAGATCGTCCAGGTGTCGCATTTCTCATGCGTGGGACCCTCATAACCGTGAAACCTGACTATGACACCGAATTAGCAAATTTACACTTTGAGGTGCAACGGAACCAAGGTGCACGATAAGAAAATACAGTGGCATCGAAGGCGAATCTAACGATGGTATGCCAAGATCCACCAACTCTCCCTCCTGAAGAAAGACTCTGCTATTCTGTTTCTCAAGCCTTCGTTGAGCAAATGGAGCGGAGAAGGAAACCCTTATCGTTGTTTTGGGTTCCGTTGCACCTCAGAGGCCTTCATATAACTCTGAATTATATTCACCAATCTTCAGACAATTTAAAGTCTCAGCAAACAGTGGTTTCTTGAAACATGTCCGTTTTTGGGATGGGTTGGCGAGGGTACAGAAGAAAGCAAAGGAGACAGAAAATAGTTTGCTTTACAAGGAGCAATACCTTGCTGGAGCAAGCCTCCAGCTTGGCTCCCTATTTATGACCAAGCCTCAGTTAAGTTAGGAGAGTTGGATGGCCAACTGACCTGGGGCCGTCCGACGGAGGGAGAGTTATGAATCTGCACACTCTTCTCGCACAACGCACCGAGGCGTCCGGCCCGGTCAAAGTCGGCGTCATCGGCGCCGGCAAGTTCGCCTCGATGTTCCTCACCCAGGCGCTGAATCTGACTGGGATCCACGTGGTGGGCGTCGCAGACCTCGCTCCGGACCGTGCACGCGCGGCACTGGCACGAACTGGGTGGCCCGAGGAGCGTTACGCCGCGGCGAGCTTTGACGAAGCGCTCAAGACTGGCGGGACCCACGTCACCGACAGTGCGGACAAGCTAATCGACTCATCTGGCATCGAAGTAATCGTGGAGGTCACCGGCAACCCGATTGCCGGTGCCTACCACGCAGTCCGCAGTATCGACGCTGGCTACCACGTGATCATGGTCAATGTTGAGGCGGACTGCATGATTGGACCGGTTCTGGCCGCACGTGCCCGTCGTGCGGGCGTTGTGTACGCCATGGCCTATGGCGACCAGCCGGCCTTGATCTGCGAGCTCGTCGACTGGTGCCGGACGGTCGGCTTCGACGTGGTCGCCGCCGGCAAGGGCACCAAGTACCTGCCGGAGTATAACACGTCCACCCCCGACACGGTGTGGTCGTACTACGGCTTCACCGACGAGCAGCTGGCCAGCGGCGACTTCAACCCGAAGATGTTCAACTCATTCCTCGATGGCACCAAGTCGGCGATCGAGATGGCTGCCGTTGCCAATGGAACTGGGCTGGTCCCGCAGGACGAGGGGCTTTTCTTTCTGCCATGTGGTGTCGACGAATTGCCGATCGTCTATCGACCGGTCTCCGAGGGCGGTGTGTTGACTCGCAAGGGGACTGTGGAGATCGCCTCGAGCCTGAATCGCGACGGGACCCCCGTCTCTCGAGACCTGCGTTGGGGCGTGTACGTGACTTTCGAGGCACGGACTGACTACGCGGTGCAGTGCTTTGCCGAGTATGGCGTCAAGACCGATCCGTCGGGTCGCTACGCCTCTCTGTACCGGCCGTATCACATGATTGGCCTGGAGCTTGCCGTGAGTATCGCGTCGGCCGTCGTGCGCGGGGAGCCGACCGGCGTACCGACCGGCTTCCGAGGTGACGTCATGTCGGTGACCAAGCGGGCGCTCACGGCCGGCGAGAGGCTCGACGGTGAGGGCGGCTACATGGTGTACGGTCGGCTCGCCCCGGCCGAAACCTCTGTGGCGCAGCGAGCCCTGCCGATCGGCCTGGCCAACGGCTTCCGACTCCGCAACGACGTGCCGGCGGGTGCGGTGCTGCGGTGGGACGACGTCGAGGTCGTCGAGTCTGTGCTTGCAGTGCAGCTGCGCCGCGAGCTCGAGCAGTCGATGCCCACTGCTGGCCGGCCACCCCAGGCGGGAGGCCAGCACGTGTAGCCCCACCCCCTAGAGGAGGAGTCGCGTGACGTCCCCATCGACAGGGCCTTGGGAGCGGATCGGCAAGGTCTGCGCTTACCAGCAAGTTTTGGCTCAGATCGTCCACAACCGGTATTGTTCTCGCTGTCTGCGGACAACCTTTTCATACTGCTTCTCTCCTTTGTATTATTCCTTCTCTGCGAGATGCGGAGGCATCTCGCAATTGCTTTCTCTTCCTTTACCACTGCACGGTCCATCCATACATCGTCGCAACGGTTACCGTCGTTTCATAAAACCGCCACTCACAGAAACGATGGAACGGCCAGAGGAGAGCTCCAGCAAGTTCGATGCGAAGCTCTCCTCTGGCCATTTGTTTTTTTCTCTCCAGCATCTTGCCGTTACCCCACTCTCACCACCTGCTACCTATTAATAGTGACAGGAAGCCTCATTCCCGCTTCATAATGTCCTCTTCATCTACAAATCAGTTTGCAGCGCCGTAATCTTGCTGACCTGCAACCTCTCTTCAATAGAGGTCTAACGAGTACTCATCAAAGGTCGATCGTCCTGTTGATAACCAGGTTCACCTGTAGCCTCCAGGCGCTCTCGCATCTGCTCGAATGTAGTCATGTCAATCTCGCCGCGTGCATAGCGTTGGCGGAGTATCTCGAGCGCTGAAGGTCCGGCTGGATGAGTGATAGGAGTGGAGGGCGCCGAAGAAGCCGACCTCCTGTCGAGCCAGCGGATCAGTGCCCAGACAAGTACGACCAGCAACGCAATCCAGAGTGCCATGCTCAACATCATCAGGAACATGCCGCCCCAGCTAAAACCATAATCCCACATCATTGTGGTATCCTCTCTTTCTTATCCACTCGGCAGGCTGATGCCTGCCGAAAAAGGTAACATTCATTCTTTATACATTATCGGCTATACATATCACATCTACTACACATCATTTATCCGCGGTATCACAATCTACTCACCAACTCTCATAATTCCGGAAACCCTCCCTTTCACTCCTTGACAATGCAGCCAACAATAGCCTATACTACATACATACCCCCACCAGGGGGGTATGGGTTAAACAAAACCGCGAAAACAAAGGTAATGACTATGACTACAGAAACAAGTCGAACGATAGAAGAAAAAACCGTTGTGCCTGCGATTCAGCCAGGCGCGGAGAGTTGCGCCATACTTGAATTGGAAGGGATGACCTGCGCCTCCTGCGCCATGCGCATCGAAAAGGGACTCAAAAAAGTTCCTGGCGTGATAGATGCCAATGTCAACCTTGCCACCGAGCAGGCCACCGTCACCTATTACCCGACCCATACTGGTCTGGAGCAAATGGTGCAGAAAGTGGAAGCCGTTGGCTACAAAGCAACACCACAAGTCGCGCCTTTACAGAAACCAGCGCAGGCGACGGCGGCCAGCGCTATAGTCGCAGCTCCTGAGGTGCCTGCTATCGATGTTCCACAGCAGGATGAGCGAAGCGAGCGAAAACAGGCAGAGATCATCCGCAAGCGCAACTTGCTGATCCTGGGTATAGTCCTCACGCTGCCTGTTGTTATCCTCAGCATGTTTTTCATAAATCGCTTCCCCGGCGAGAACTTGCTCTTGCTGGCGCTCACCACTCCTGTCTGGGCTATTGTGGGTT
>WNGJ01013032.1_pt1 | contig 14694 bp, 14 predicted proteins | sample 5400611 | NCBI WGS metagenome assembly WNGJ01 (sample SAMN13153375, study PRJNA577476) | soil metagenome | isolation source: 40 cm soil or saprolite under Garry oak tree replicate 1 | place: USA:California | collected 2016-06-15
CCGTCATAAACGTCCTTCGATACCGGCATAAGCGCGACAGCTTTTTGCGCTTCCTGCAAGGCGATTTCATTGTTGCCGAGATTGGCATCAACTTGCGCCAGCACCGCCAGGGTCCGCGGATCGTTCGGCTTGTTTTTTAATCGAGATTCGAAAATCACACGCGCCGCTGTGAACGCCGCGATGGCTTTTGTTTTGTCGCCCTCGGCACGTGCAATCAGCGCTTCGTACCAAGAGCGTGGAAAGTAGAAGGTGAAATCGACATCCAGAAAATCGGCGCGTGGGGATGCCGCCAGAACTCGGCGCGCTTCGCTGTAGTTGCGGTCAATCAGGGCAATCAAAATTCGCCAGGACGTTTCACCGCCACCAACATCCGTGTCGGGTGCGGCGGCCATAGCCGCCCGAAGCGTTGTCGGGTCGCCAGTTTCGCCATAGTCGAGCGAGGCCCGACGGATTAAGTCGATCGGTTCGCGCATTCCCGCCGCGATTGCCCGATCGGAGACCAACCTGGCTTCGGGAAATCGGCGCTCCAAAACAAAAGTGTCGGCCAAAAGATTGACCGCATTCGGCTTACGCGGGTCCAGCTTTACCGCCGTGGCGAAATCGCTTTCGGCTTCTGTCCAATGACCTTGTCGTCGATTGATGTAGCCGGAAAGATTGAAGAACGGCACACTGTTCGGTAAGCCCGGACGCGCTATCGCCAGTTCTTCCTGTGCGCGCTCGTAATCGCGGTGGCAGCGAAAATAATGGTCGGCCATGGCGAGATGCGCCTCCGCGGAATTGGGCCGCAACCGCAGCGCATTGTTGACTGCCGCTTCGCCAAGCAGAATGCGTTTGGGCGTTGGATCCAGATCGAAGAAATAGAGAAGATTGTGCGCGCGGGAGGCGTAACAGTAGGCCAAAACAAAATTCGGATCACGCTCGGTTGCTTCGTCGAGCAACCGCACAGCTTTGAGCAACGACGGCCCGGGATCCTGAAGCTCCGTGTAAGTGTCGACAATCTCCTTGCCCTGCAGATACAGATCGAACGCCGCCAAATCTCGGGTGGGGGTTTCTTCTATTTCGGCCTTCTGTTGGGGCGAGAGTTTGGCCTGTAGTTGGTTAACGATGGCCTGAGCCAGATCGCTTTGAATGACAAACAGGTCGGCGACATCCCGGTCATAGCTTTCGGCCCAGATTTGTGAATCCGTCTGCGCATCAATCAATTTGGCATTGACGCGCACACGGCCCGGCGCGCGTTGGACCGTACCTTCGAGAATGTAGGCCACCCCGAGTTGCCGACCGATCTCACGCACGTTGCGCCCGGGTTGATTACGGTATTGCTGAACGCTGGTATGACTGATCACCTTCAAGTCGGACACCTTCGCCAGGTTCGTCAGGATTTGATCCTGCACGCTATCGGCAAAGAAAGTGCCGGCGTTGTCCGGACTTAAGTTTTGAAACGGCAACACCGCGATGCTTTTTGCTGGAATGCCGTTGCTGGATACATCCGATGTTTGTTCGGTCGCGTTTCGCCACGGATGCCAAAACCAGTAGCCGGCAAGGGCGAGAGCAGCGATGGACGTGCCGGCAACACCCACCAGCCATAACTGTTGCATACTATAAACACGCAGACCTTTGGCGTTGGGAGTGCGTCGAATACCTTCAGCCGTTATGTCGTAGAGCCAGCCCAGCACAAGAGCGAAAGGGAAACCAATCGCGATCAGCACCACGAATACTTGCTGGCCCCATTCCGGCGCGTGAAAAATCGGTAGAATCGTCCCGCCGACCTGGATCATGGCCGATGCAAAAATCCCATAGGCGAGCGCGACGCGGTAGACCCTGCGTCTTTTCAGCTCGTGGAAAAAGGCCTTCATTCGCGCGTCACGATACTGCGGGTTCGCCGCTCCTCGCTACTCCTCCCGACAATTTTGTCGCAATATCCAACGTAATAGATGATAAAAGCGGCAACGATTCTGGTGCGCAGTCAGAGAAGACCACGATTACGAATTGGAACGAGCGGCCGAAAAGCACATTGCTCTGTGACTATCTTTAAGAAATGCGCCTCAATAGGCGAGGCGATTATATTCATCAGAAAAAACAATCTGTGATTTTGATATAATACGCGCTTAACCTTTACCAACTTTGCCAACGTGATTCGAACGGTTGTTTTCATCATTGCATTCAGCCTTTGCGTAAGCGCGGTTTGCGCGAAAGACGAAAGATCGATCAAGAACTTGCGTGACGCGCTCGTGGCGCTCGCGCCTGACGTGGATCCGGGCGAAGCCGAGCTGTTGTCGGTGACGGCGCACACCACCTCGCGCAGTCTTGCGCGCGAATATCGCGTCGTTTGGTGCCCAGCGTTTCAGAACTTACTGATCCACATGGGCAAGCGAGAACGTGGCTATTGCGGCCATTATGCGCGTGATATCGGCTTGCACCTGAAAGAACTCAAGCTCAAGACGCTGGTGCTTCACTGGGGTGCTGCTTATGCAGGAACATTGGACGAGAACAATTGTCTGGTAGTCACCGCACGCAACCAGCCTTTCGAGGACGGCATCGTCATTGATGGCTGGCGCAGGGCCGGCCGATTATTCTGGTGCGCACTCAAAAAGGATTCTGCATACCAATATGCCGGGCGTACGGCGCCTCAACGCGGCTATTCCGGGACCCCAGGCTGGAAAGAAGACGCGCTGTACACCGCCTGGCTGCAAGACTACAAACACGTTTACGAATGGCAACCTAGGGCGCAGTGATTTTGCAGCTATGAGCGAAGTGGCTAGGGCGATTTCGGATACCGGTGAATCCGCGTAATCCCGCGGTTATGACAGTTGCTTATCGAGCTGATGTTGAAAATAGCCCTTCCAATTCTCAGGAAGCGCTTCGACTTCGATTGCTCGGCGCAAACTTTTCAGATCGTCTTTCTCAAACGCATAAAGGCGAGTGATATCGGCCACCCTGATATCTTGTTGTTCTCGGCTGATTAATTTTATCGCGTCACCAGCACCAACCATCCCGCCGTGGACCACGGCAAAATAGAAACCGGTGCGGCGACTGGCCAGAAACCGCTTAATGATGTCAGGTCGACCAAACTTTATGCCCAACTTGTAGCAGGGCATTCGTGGTTCCGTCACCATGACTTCCGTATCGCCGATTCGAAATCTGTCCCCGATATAGACGGCTTCCTCAAGCAATCCCTCGGTTGTGAAATTTTCTCCGAACATGCCCCAGGGCAGATCCACTCCAGGCAATTCAGCTCGCCAATAGCCGTAGTGCTCCGACGGATACGCGTAAACCGCTTTAGTAACACCGCCGTGAACAGTGAGATCGGCTTGTTGATCACCTTCCAGATTCAACGTACGCAACATCACCGGGCCTTTGACCGGCTCCTTGAAAATTCCCGTCCTGACGAGCTTGCCTTGCCAGCTTACTTCCTTCGGCATTCCGACGTTCACTGACAAGATTTTCATGATTCTTCAACTGGCTCTCCAAAATTCTAGCCGCGCATCAGTGAGATTGACCACCGGGCATATTAATGCGCCTTGTCGAGACACCGCCACTAATGATAAACGAGCAGATGAAAATGGATTTACCACGCGAAATCGTCTTGCTTGCCGTGTTGATCGTCGGATGCCAGACAACAACCCAAACTACGAATCGTGTTTCCGTCGGTATGACGCAGGCTGAAGTTCTACGCTCTGCTGGAAAGCCATTTAGTAAGAGCGCCAAACAGAAAGGGGGCGCTCTGGTGGAAACATGGATTTATAAAGAGACGACTTGGGATCAAGGCGGTTGGAGTTGGAACCGCACGGTCAGCGATTCGGCAATCGTTTTCCATAACGGTAGGGTTGCTTCTTACGGCATCGCGAAGGAGCACCGCCTGCATCAAAACCCAATGAATCCCGGAGTTAGCGTCGACGTTCATCGCGATGATTGACTCGATCAACGTCAGGCGAAGAAATCAAATTCATCGAAGAAGAGACGGTTTGAGTCGATTCTGGAAGGCCGAATAGGACCTTCAATATCTCATCGAATCCAACATCGCGGCGGGCGAAGTCAGTTTTTCTGAGTCGGCGTCTGTCACCACGGCCCGGCGGAAAAAGATCAAAATTTAGAGACTCTCCGGGATTCGAGAACGCGAGATAACTGTACCTCTGAACTTCAAGCGTTGATCTCTCGTATTCCATCCAAATCACACATCCTCCCAACAGGCTACACAATGCGGGACGCACTTCGACAAACGCGGTAGCAGAGTCCACCATCGATGATTTCAGTTGGATATGCCGTGTGTGCGTTCCGACTGAAACCATCACATCGCACCCAGAATCGTCGACTTCACAGTCAAAAACACGAACTCGAATCGCAGGGTCAATCCTCCAAATCTCCGAATACAAACGCCAGAGAAACGCATGCTTTATCGCGGCCTCGACGCGATGAGAGTGGCTCTGGATTGACCGGGCAAAATCGGGCGAATTCATTTTAAGAAAATCATCTTCCGATCTGAAAACGCCATGCGCAAAAAGAAACTTTAGTATGTGTCAATATTGAGGTGGCGATCACGGACTCGGAACTAACGACTCTTTTTCCTATTTTGATTCGCGCGCTCCCGCTTGCTCTCCGCTTGCTGAGCGGCTTTGCGGTCTACCCGGCGGCGTCCCGGCTCGCCGTGTTCCTGGGTTCGTGATTAAGTTTAGTTGTGGCGAAGTTTATTCTCATCGGCAGTGGTTTGGCCGGCGGATTACTCGCTGCGTATCTAGGGCGGCGTGGGTACGACGTCGATCTTTATGAGCGGCGGACCGACCCGCGCGAGGGAAATATCATTGGCGGACGATCGATCAACCTCGCGCTTTCCACGCGCGGGATTCACGCGCTCGAGCAACTCGGCATCGCCGACGAAGTCTTGCGCCACGCGATCCCGATGCGGGGCCGCATGATCCATCCCGCCACGGCGGGACAGGCGCCAATCTTCACCCCGTACGATGTCGATCCAAACAAGCACATCAATTCGATCGGGCGCGCGGCGCTTAACACCACCGTTATTGAAGCGGCGCAGCGTTATCCGAATGTGCGGGTCCATTTCAATCATCGTTGCACCGATGTCGATCTTGACGGTGCGGTCGCGCATTTGGCCGTTTCTGGTGTAGAGGCGGCTGTCTCAGCCGCAAATCCCCAAGTGACGGCGCGCGGAGACGCGGTCATCGGTGTCGATGGCGCGTTCTCCGCTGTGCGCCAATCGATGCAGAAAAAACTACAAAAGTTCGATTACGACGAGAGTTATCTCGCTCACGGCTATAAGGAGCTGACCATCCCGCCCGGGCCGGATGGCTCTTGGCAAATGGAGAAGAACGCGCTCCATATCTGGCCGCGCAAAAGTTTCATGATGATCGCGCTCCCGAACCCTGATGGTTCGTTCACCTGCACGCTCTTTTGGGAATTTGAAGGGCCGCGCAGTTTCGCGACCACCAAAAGCGACGACGAAGTCTGCGACTTTTTCCGGGAAGAATTTTCCGATGCCGTTCCGCTCATGCCAACATTGCTCCAAGATTTTAAGGACAATCCGACAGGCTCACTCGTAACGATTCGCTGCGCGCCGTGGTTTTACAAAGACAAGATCGCGCTCGTAGGCGACGCCGCCCACGCGGTTGTGCCGTTCTACGGCCAGGGAATGAACGCCGCGTTCGAAGATTGTGTCGTGCTTGACGAATGCCTGGCACAATTCCCGGACAACCGGAAGCGCGCCTTCGTCGAATATTTCGCTAGGCGAAAAGAAAACGCCGACGCGCTCGCGGACCTCGCGGTTCAAAACTTTATCGAGATGCGTGACAAAACCGCGTCGCGCGCGTTCCGCGCGAAGAAAAAGCTCGATCACTTTCTGGAAGCCGCGCTGCCAGGCATTTATCTGCCCCTTTATACGATGGTCACCTTCACGCGCATTCCGTATGCGACCGCGGCACGACGTGCCCGCGTACAAGATCGGATTATCTATGGTAGTTTGGCAGTCGTCGTGCTGATCGCCGCACTGGTCATGATCCGGCTAATTGTCTGATCCGTCTCTCAACTCTCAACCATTAACTATCATCCTTGCTTGAGTATGACCGCATCGTCTACGGCAGTCTCTTCGGCGTTGGCGTCCTGGTTTTACTACTGTTGATCGGATTGTTCCGGCTTATCGCCGACTAAAGTTTGGAGGGATCGAGCAGTCCCTGCTCGATAGGCTTACCGTCGGAGCGGTCGAATTGGCTTGTCTCAATGAACCGCGGGCGTAATCTTCTCGCCTATGAGAACTACGCGGTTATTCATCGCGCCGGTTCCGATGCTGGCCGCAAGCCTTCTCTTGACTGTTTCCATCGGTCGCGCGTCGGAAAAGACGGAAGGTAAAACGCCGTGGAAAATCACCGGACAACTGGAGGAGGCTTGTTCGTGTGACGCGGCATGTCCATGCTGGTTTGATTCCAAACCGACGAAGATGACCTGCAGCGGTGGGCAGGTGCTCTTTATCGAAAAAGGGACCTACGGCAAAGTGAAGCTCGATGGGCTGGCGCTGGCCAACATGGCGCAGAGTCCGGCGGGCAAAACGATGATGGGCTCGTTCGGAGATTGGAATTTCTCCTACAACTACATCGACGAGAAAGCCAATCCCGAGCAACGCAAAGCGCTCGAAGCGATCGCCAACGTGGTAATGGTACCCGGTGCTTCCAAGAAAACGGAGACGCGCTATGTGGCGATCACCCGCAAGACGGAAGGCAAAGACCACGAGATCAGTCTAGGTCAGTACGGGACTTTTCGCGGTCATCTGCTGGAGGGCGGTCTTGGCGGTGTGCCCAAGGTGGTGAATCCGCCGGGCGCAGACCCGATCCATCATGAATATCAGCAAGGCCGCACCGCGAAGATGACCTACAACGACGCGGACCAAAACTGGTCGTGGGAAAATTCGAACTACATGTTGGGAAAGTTCACGGTCAACAGCGCGCAGTATGAGAAATACGCCGCCGGTCTCGCGCAAAAGATGGCCGGGCCGAAAGAGCCAAAGCCAGACGACAAGCAATAACAGTCTGCCGGCGGTTCGCTGAGTTATTGCGTGGTGCTAAACTGCGTGCATCGCAGTGCCGTCCCCGGCAATGCAGCGGATATTTCGTTCGGCGAAAAGAGAACGCCGAAGCACTCACAGACCTTGCCATCGACAGCTTTATCGAGATGCGCGGCAAAACGGCGTTGATAATGCACAACTATGCTTCGATTTTGCATGCACTCGGTCTGATCCAATAATGAATCGACTTTCACAATTTTGTGCGCTCGCCGCGACCCTCGCGGTCTTGAGCGGCTGCGGCACCTTGACCGACCTGGTCACGTCGAACCTCCCGGAGAAGCATGCCGGCCGGCCAAGCATCGTCGTGAACTTGCGGGCGCAGGAAGCCTATCTCTACCGGGGAAAGAACCGAACCGCGTCGTCACGGATATCCAGCGGTCGAGAAGGACACCGCACTCCGGTTGGTCGCTTTCAGATCATCCGCAAAGACGAAGATCACCGCTCCAGTCTCTATGGCGACTACGTTGATACCTCGGGCAAAGTCGTGAAGGCCAATGTCGATAGCAGGAGCTCTGGCAAACCGCCATACTCGCATTTCGTGGGGACCCCGATGCCCTACTTTCTCGAGTTCTCGCCGGGCTACGGATTGCACCAGGGCTATCTGCCCGGCGTGCCCGCATCACACGGATGCATCAGGATGCCCTATTGGAAAGCGCGCCAGTTTTATACCGCCGCCCGCATCGGGACACCGGTCGTTGTAAGACCTTAGCGATGCATTTGTAGGCGCATCCCCTATGCCGAAGCGGCCCACCGCGCGCGACGTCAGGATCGAATTATTTACGGGAGTCTAGCGCTCCTGATACTGATCGCAGCACTCGTGATGATTCGACTAATTGTCTGATCCAACTCTCAACTCCCAACTCTCAACGATCAATCTTGCTTTAGTATCCCCACATCGTCTACGCTAGTCTTACGCCGCGGCGGTATTGATCGTCGCGTTGTCGACCCTACTGTCTCGGTTCATCGCCCGTTGACCACGCACGCCGTGTGTGAACTGTTTCAGCACGCCGCCCCTGACTTATGCGAACTATTTCGACTTTGAGAATGAAATCGAGCCCATCACAATTTAAAATTCTTATCGATACTTGCGTATGGCTGGATCTTGCGAAGGATTACCGGCAACAGGGGATTCTAGCTGCGCTTGAAGAACTCATCCGGCACGGAAACGTCAACCTGATTTTGCCGCGGACGGTGATTGATGAATTTGGACGCAACAGAGCCCGCATTATCGAAGAGAGTAGCCGCAGCCTTTCCGGCACGTTGAAGCGCGTCAAGGAGGCCGTGGAAAAGTTTGGCGATCCACGCCGGAAGGCCATTGTGTTGGATCAGCTCAATGATGTGGATCACCGGCTTCCGACATTAGTCGACACGGCTGTGGGTAATGTCGATCGGATAGAAAAGTTATTCGCGCGCACCCCTATCGCGGAAATTTCCGACAAAGTAAAGTTGCGCGCCGCACAACGTGGCATCGAAAAGCGCGCGCCGTTTCACCGGCAACGGAATGGCATTGACGATGCGATTCTAATTGAGGTCTATGCTGATGCGGTCAGCACGAAAGTACCGGCACGTACCCGGTTCGCCTTTGTAACGCATAACACCAAAGATTTTAGTCACCCGGCCGCCAGCAACAAAGAGCCTCACCCGGATGTGGCGGCCTGTTTTTCACAGAGAAGGTCGCTCTATTTCATCACGCTCGGCGAGGCGTTACGACGCATCGCACCGGCGCAATTTGCTGATCTGATGATTGAGCAGGAATGGTTCGAAGAACCGCGGAGGCTTACGGAAATCGTGGATGCAATCGACGAACTCTGCACCAAGATTTGGTACAATCGACACCAAGTCACCCGCGAAAAAATCGAGCCGGCGAAAGTTGAAAAGACATACGGGTTAAAGAATCTCGGTCCCTGGGATGATTTCGAGTGGGGGTATGCTAAACGGCAAGCTGTCCGCACTTCGCTGGGTGCTCGGCGAGGAGTGGGACATGCTGGATACGTGATAATGGGACCGCCGCGCCGGGCGACAGGATCGAATCGTTTATGCCTTATCGCTGCAGCGATGTTGATCATCGCACTGTCGATGTTCTTGTCTCGGTGAAGCACGATCGTGGCGAATCGGATTGTCTTCGCATGGCTCATTGATTAGCTTTTATCATTATGAGCGATACATATGTTCCACTGATTAGCTCGGGCGTTGCCGGTCCACTCGGCGTTGTGCATCTCCCACGCCTCTGGCAAAAGGTCTCTCTCGAAGCGGCGGGTAAACTTGCTGCCGGTTATCCGGCCGTCGGCAAAGGCTTCGATGCGATGACTCTTGCCGCGCTCGGACTCGATGAAGAGGCGGTGAGAGATTATATCAAAAAGAACAAGCCGACCTATCCCGAATTTGAAGCGTGGGTAAAGAAAAATGCCAAGTCGCTTACCCGGGAGGCCGTCGAGAAGCACAACGCCGCGGTACGCGGATATAATCACGATGATGAGACGCGTGGCAGTATTCTGGGCGCGTGCGGCATTGCCGACGATGCTTCTGCTCCAAAAGATGGGGTGAGCCTAAACAATCTCGATGACTGGTACGAATTTCACCAGGCGGTGCTCAGGTAAGGCAGAATTTGGAATTAAGAAGTAGAAAACGCGCAATCTCCAAGTCAGAGATCTAATCTGGAAGCCAGGAAGCGGATGATTGAATAAGGAAAGCAGGGACGTAGGAACTGAGACCTGTTTTTTCCTTATTTCCTGCTTTCCTTGATTCGTATCCTCTTAATCGGTGTAATCTTCACACATGCCGCCGCTGGCAAGCTCAAAAAAGTTGAGAGTTTGTTGTTGAGAGTTGAGAGAGACAATTATGCCTCCGCTCACGTATGCCACTTATCTCGATCTGGAGAAGCTGCTCACGATGCAGAAGCCACGCTCGACGCCGGCCGAACACGACGAGATGTTGTTCATCATTATTCATCAGACGTACGAGCTCTGGTTCAAGCAGTTGCTGCATGAGTTTGAAAAAATAAAGAAGGACTTCTCGGCCGGCGATCTTTTCGGCGCGATTCATTCGTTCAAGCGCGTCCGGACAATCATGAAGGTGCTCGTGGCGCAGGTGGACATCCTGGAGACGATGACGCCATCGTCATTCTCGAGTTTTCGTGACCGGCTCGAGACGGCATCGGGATTTCAGTCAGTGCAGTTTCGCGAAATTGAGTTCGTGCTCGGATACAAACGCGCATCGACACTCGCGTACGTGAAGCCGGATTTCCCCGGGTACGACCGAATGAAACAGCGGCTCGGCGAACGCACCGTCATCGATCATTTCTACGATTTCCTCGCGACGCGCGGCGCGCAGATTCCCGCTGACCTGAAGAATCGCGACCTCACCCAGGCGAACGAGCCTAATGAGCACGTGCAGAAGGAAATTCTTCGGCTTTACAAGAGCGCGCCTGAAGCCTCGATTCTGTTCGAATTGATGACCGATTTCGACGAGGGATTACAGGAGTGGCGCTATCGCCACATCAAGCTGGTCGAACGGACGATCGGCGCGAAGAAAGGGACCGGAGGGTCGCCTGGTGTGCCATTTTTGAAGGAGTCATTGTTCAAGCCGGTGTTTCATGATCTGTGGGCAATACGGCATGAAATGTGAGCGAACAGTGAGAGATGTCTCGACTTCGCTCGACATGACAAATTGCGGACGATCGGCGCGAAGAAAGGGACGGGCGGCTCGCCCGGTGTGCCGTTCCTGAAGGAATCGCTGTTCAAACCGGTTTTCCATGATCTATGGGCGATTCGGCACGAAATGTAAATCCGAGCCGCAATGGCATCTAGCCACAGATGAACACGGATTTTCACGGATCAGAGGGAGAAATCTGGAAACCAAGAAGCCAGGAATTTTCAGAATCTGTGTTTCATCTGTGTTAATCCGTGGCTAAGGATTTATGCTCTAAAATGATTACGGCATTTCGCAAAACGACAGAGACTTTCACGGCCGGCGCGAAAACTTTGCCGCAACATTACTTCGTTTCACCGGAAATTTTTGCGAAAGAACAAGCGGTCATTTTTTCTACGCAATGGGTATGCGTCGGGCATCAGAGCGAAATCGCCAAAGCCGGGGATTATTTCGTCCGGGAAGTGGCTGGCGAAAGTCTGATCGTTGTTCGTGATAAACGCGGAGAAATCCACGGCTTTTTTAATGTTTGTCGCCACCGTGGAACTCGACTCTGTGAAGAAAGAAACGGGCATTTCTCCGCGATTCAATGCCCATATCACGCGTGGACGTATGGCTTGGACGGCAGACTGATCGGCGCGCCACACATGGACGACATTCCCGGGTTTATTAAGGCGGATTATTCACTACACGCGGTGAACCTGGTATTGTGGGAAGGATTCATTTTCGTGAATCTGGCGGATGCGCCGGCGCCACTGGAGGAATGGTTTGCACCGTTGACCGAAAAATTCACTCATTGGAATTTGCCAAAGCTGCGCTCAGCGAAACGGGTTGAATATGACGTCCAAGCGAATTGGAAGTTGATCTTCGAAAATTATTCGGAGTGCTATCACTGCCCGGGCGTGCATCCGACGCTCGCGAAACTGACTCCGTACGATTCAGCTGAGAACGATTTGTGCGAAGGACCTTTTCTCGGGGGGTTCATGCCGATCACAAAAGGCCACAGTCTTACCATGACCGGCAAAGCCTGCGCGTTGCCTGTGGGTGACATTCAGGCCGAGGATTACAATCGGGTTTTCTATTATTCCATTTTTCCGAACATGCTGCTGAGCATGCATCCTGATTACGTCATGGTGCATCAACTCTGGCCAAAGTCGCCGGAACGGACGTTGATCTTGTGCGATTGGTTTTTCCACCCGGAGGCGTTCGATCGCGACGACTTTCATCCCAATGACGGAATCGATTTCTGGGACATGACCAACCGGCAGGATTGGCACGTGTGCGAGCTGAGCCAGCAAGGTATTTCGTCTCGCGCATACCAACCGGGCCCGTATTCTCCACGGGAAAGTATCCCAGCGGCGTGGGACCGGGAATATCTGCGCTACGTGCGGTAGCACAGTGATTCGTTAAAAGAGTTACAAGGTTAGATCGGTTCAGATACCAAGAAATTCGCGCGCGGTGCCAGCCAGCAGGTGCGCTTTTTCTTTGCGAGATACTTCCTTCATCGATTCGATGAGTTGGCCTGGATGCGGTTCGCCCAAGGGGAATGGATAGTCAGAGCCAAGCGCAACGCGCTGCGCGCCAAATAATTTGAGCAGCATTCTCAGCGCGTCGGCATCATGCACGAGTGAATCCACATAGAACCGCGCCGGGATCGTTTCTCCGCGATTGCCGGTCTGAGCAAGATATTTTCTTGGGTTTGTGTTGTTTTCCGTCGCAACCAAATCCGGCCGCACGTGAAACGCGCGTTCGATGCGACCAATTGTGAATGGAAACGCTCCCCCACCATGAGCGAAACCGACGCGGAGTTTTGGGAATCGCCCGAATACACCCCCGAACATCATCGAACAGATCGCCAGCGACGTCTCAGCCGGCATGCCGACGAGCCACGGCAGCCAGTAATTCGGCATGCGCTCCCTGCCAAGCATGTCCCACGGATGAACGAAGATGGCCGCGCCGAGCTGCTCGGCCGCGCTCCAAACCGGCTGGAGTGACGCGTTATCCAAATTTAACGCATCAATGCGGCCAGAATGCGGGTTTGCATCGACATGGGTGCCGATCTGGGCCCCGCGCAGGCCCAACTCACGAACGCAACGTTCCAACTCGGCGGCCGCCAGATCCGGATCTTGCATTGGGATTGTCGCCAGCCCCGCGAATCTTTTTGGATGATCGCGCACGACCTCGGCGATGTGATCGTTCAACCGGCGAGAAAGGTCGAGCGCATCGGCTGGCTTCGCCCAATAACTGAACATGACTGGGACGGTCGAAAGCACCTGCATCGAAATTCCGTAGCGGTCGCAGTCCTCGATGCGACGCTTCGGGTCCCAGACGGTGTCGGTGATCTCACGAAAGACGCGGTCGCCGATCATCATCCGCGCGCAACATGGCTCGTAGTGATCGAGCCTAATGAATCCGGCGTAGCCGTATTTCGCGTCGAGGTCCGGCCAATCGCGCGGGAGAATGTGCGTGTGCAAGTCGATCTTCACAAAGCTTGTGGAGCGCCTGTGTCAGACGCCGTCCGTTGAAAACCGGCGTTTCACAGAATGGAGCCGCGGGGACGTAAGCAATATAGACGGGCAGCTCATTCGAGCGAGAGAGCAGGAGTGAACGAGTCAAACGCCCTGCAATTGTTTTTCGCCACTAGAACGGCTTTGTCGGTTCGGGCTGCGGAACCTTCGTCCCGCACTTCTTGCACGTTCGCCGTGCGTCGTCGTTCCAAAAGTCGAGCATGGCCTGACTGAAATGCTGGACGATGTCGCCGCAATCGAAATCGATGTCTTCAACGAGCGCGCCGCAGTTGTCGCAATAGAAAATCACATGTTCATGCTCGCCCGGCGGACGACGCCGCTCGACTACCACGCCGAGCGTGTCGGGCGGACGCACTGGCGCGTGCGGAACATTCGGCGGAATGAAAAACGTTTCGCCCTGGCACACGAGATGATCGACGATGCGGTCGCCTTCACGGATGCGCACTTTGATGTCGCCCTTCAGCTGGTAGAAATACTCTTCCGAATCGACGAGATGAAAATCGTTTCGCGCGTTTGGGCCTTTGATGACCATCACAAAAAAATCGCGGCCGTCGTAGAGATAACGATTGCTCACTGGCGGCTTGAACAGGTGGCGATTTTCTTCGATCCACTTGTTCAGATTAATCGGCGGCTGCACCGCAGGCATGGTGCGGCTCTCCGGCGATTGTGGCTTGGGATCGGTAGCTGTAGTAATGAAGCGAGCCTATTTGTTTCTGCATCCAGCGTCAAACGAGTCGAGCGTATGACTTGTCACGGAACGGCCAAGAGGGCGCTCAGGATCGACATTTATAGTTGATGATTTCTTCCATACACAATACGATCCGCCGCTCTGTGAAATTTCGACACTTGATCAAGATTTTAAGTGGTGCGGCAATTATCATTCTTTGCTCGAGCTGCGAAGAAATTCCGCCCTATGCTCAACCGCCGTTTGCCCCCGGCTATCCATCTGGTGCTCCGCCAGGATATTGGAACGATGAAGGCGTCTCCGGCTCACCCAAGATCGTTGTCCATATCGGCGAGCAGAAGGCTTACTTTTACAAAGGTAAGCATATGGTCGGCGAATCGACCGTCTCTACCGGCAAACCTGGGTTCTCCACCCCTCCGGGCCACTATCGCATCGTCTCCAAAGATAGGGATCACGTTTCAACTGAATTCGGTGATTACGTGGATGATTACGGGAACGTGGTGAGATCGAATATCGATGCGCGCAAAGACCGCCGGCCACCGGGCACACATTTCGATGGCGCGCGAATGCCCTACGCCATGTTCTTCAATGGCGGCTACGCGATGCACCAGGGGTATGTTCCGCCATTTGCCGCATCGCACGGCTGCATCCGCGTGCCTAAAGGAATGGCTCAACCATTCTTCGAAAACGCGCCCGAAGGCACGCCGGTGATCGTGAACGAGTAGAAGTGTGGAAGCAGTTGCCTGCTCGCGAATCTTTTCGAATCCTCACTA